>Ga0307377_10001889_pt1 | contig 25493 bp, 31 predicted proteins | sample TR3MG_FD_202535 | JGI IMG/M metagenome (GOLD analysis project Ga0307377, IMG submission 202535) | Soil microbial communities from Risofladan, Vaasa, Finland - TR-3 | ecosystem: Environmental > Terrestrial > Soil > Coastal area > Acid sulfate soil | place: Finland: Risofladan, Vaasa | collected... | reverse complement strand
ATGGTTTTACCGGGAATAACTTTATTTTTTCAAATTCTCTCTTTTATTCTTGCTACTTGGGTTTTGATTCACCTGGTCGCCATTTTTGGTTTCTTTATCGCTGTTGGTTACCCGATTTGGTTTCTCTTTTTCCCTAAAAAAACTCACTGTGTTTTTTGTGCTGGTAAGCCTGAAGGTGATTGGTGTCCTTTTTGTCGCCGCCGGATTGCCAAGTCTAACATTGCCCCAAAATCATTTTTTTCCGTTTGTGCCAATGCCTTTTTAGTCTTACTTTTTTCTTTGCTTTCCTTGGGAGCGGTTTTTTTAGAAAGTCGAGTTTTGCTCTACTTTGGCTTTACTCTAGTACCCAAGACTGTTTCTTTTGTGATTCCTGCTAAAGGCCAATATCGGCTGGGAGAAATTTTCCCAATGAAGATAGATATTGTCGGCATAAAACGGCCAATTAATGCCGTCCAGGCAGACATAAGTTTTAATCCTAATCGGCTGGAGGGAGTGGAAGTTTCCACCACTGATTCTTTTGCCAATATTTTTATCCAAAAGGAGATTAACAATGAAGTGGGTTTTGTGCGCTTGACTGGCGGTCTTCCCAGTCCAGGCTTTTTTGCTGACCATGGTATTTTTGGGACGATTTATTTCAAAGGCAAAAGCCCAGGAGTAGTAAAAGTGGAATTCCTTCCTTCTTCAATGGTTTTGGCCAATAATGGCAGAGGCACCAATGTCTTAAAATCACTCTCTTCCGCTTCTTATTTAATCTTGCCTGAGAAAGTCAGCCCAACAGAAGAGAAACAGCAAGAAGTAATAATGGGAGCGATTATTTTGGGGAAAAAGACAAAAGAGGGTGAAGAGGAACAGGCGCAAATGACTTTTTTTGAAGAAAGCCGGGTTTTGAGTGATGGGACCGAAGCTGAGATAGAAAAAGCCAAAGAAAAAAAGGAAAGTTTTGCCTTTTGGGATTTTGCTTTTGATTTGCTTTCAAAAATCGACCGCTTCATTCTTTCCTGGTGGCAACCAAAGGCTTGGAAAAAGTAAAAACAAGTGTTAAAATCTTTCCATATAGTTTTGCAAAAGAAAGGATTTTTCTATGGAGAGAAGTGTAGTTTTGGTTAAACCCGATGGGGTTAAAAGAGGACTGGTAGGTGAGATAATCGCCCGGTTTGAAAAAGCTGGTTTAAAGATTATTGCTATGAAGATGGTTTGGATTGATAAAGAAATGGCATTTAAACATTATGGCTATGATGATGAGTGGTTTGAAAATGTTGGTAAAAAAACTAAAAGATTTTATAAAGAACAAGGCTATGACCCTGGGGAAGAGATTAACAGGATGTCCAATAAAGAAATCGGCGAGCTGATCCAAGAATGGAACGTTGATTATTTAACCGAGGGTCCAGTAGTGGCAATGATTTTGCAAGCGCCAGAAGTAGTTAAAATAGTGCGCAAGATGGTTGGACCGACTTATCCGCAGGACGCCTTGCCGGGAACAATCAGAGGAGATTATAGCTTTGATTCTCCTTTGCTTTCCAATACCAAAAGACGTTCCGTTCATAACTTAATCCATGCTTCAGGAAGCCCCGAAGAAGCAGAGTTAGAAATTCAGCTTTGGTTTAAGGAAAGCGAAATTCATAACTATAGAAGAATAGAAGAGCTTTTAATGGTGGGCGAATAACTCCTTTATTTGGTTACGTAGTGCTTGGCCCTTCGTTCCCAAGCAAGACTTCACCACGACTGTTGGTCGTTATATTTGGAGCTTTTAACTGAGTGGCTTCCAAAATATCCGTTAGCAAGTCAACTTTTGATCTCCTATTTCTATTAAGAGAAATGATTTCTCTTAACAAAATGAAAGCTTTATAGTTCTTAGGAATTTGATGCCAACCGCGTTTACCGCTTTTTGAGTTTATTCTCTTAATAAAAGCCTTTATCAGTTCAAGAGATTCTCTTTCTTGATCAGCCGAGATTTCTTGATTGTTGTTGGCTTTGGCTGCTCCTTGCCTAGATTCTTCAAGAGTATCTTTCCACTTCTTACCTGCGGGAAGATATTCTCTGTTGATGGCGGTCTCAAATCCTTGAGGGAAAATCTCTTTCCTGATTTCTTCCAAAACTCCTTTTCTTAAGAACAGCCCGCAAAGGACAATTTCGTCTCTAGGAGTGAGATCGCTGACTTTTATTAGCGGTACTGTTTCTAGGTGTTGAACTTTTTTCGGTGTTTTGGCTTTTTCAGGTTTTGATGGTTTTCTTTCCTTCGGTGCGACAGTAATTCCTTTTTCAGAGAGCATTAACACCACGGCGTTTATGCCGGCATTTTTAAAGGCAATGTTGAGTAGCGAAGCTGCTTCTTGGATATCAGTAATCAACCTCCCTTTGTCGTCCTCATTTTCGGGTATTCCGTTGGGGTATGCATCATAAAGGTCTAAAAGTTCTTGCCTTTCTCTAATATCGCCGGCTTTCATTGCCGAAACAATGCCTTGACTGATAGCTTCAAAAATTGGCCTTTTTTGAACTTCGTCTTCGCCAATTTGCGCTAATTGCTCAATTAGTTTTTCCGCTTCTATTAGCATAATTTATCCTAGAGGAAGTTTTAGAACTGAGGGATTTATAGCACATTGTAATTAAAAAGGCAATGATGTCTAAAAGTCAAAATCCCCCGATTGCTCGGGGGATTTTTTTGGTTTTTCTTAGAACCTATTTAACTACGGTCGCTATGTTTGCGATAACATTCGTTACAGTAAACTGGTCGGTCGCCTCGGGGAGCAAAGGGTACTTGACACTCAGCTCCGCAATCAGCACAAACAGCATTATGCATTTGCCGATCGTCTTTTACTTGCTGTTTTCTGGCAGCTCGACAAGCCGGACATCTCTGAGGCGCGTTTTCAAAGCCTTTTTGGGCGTAAAACTCTTGCTCAGAAGCGGTCCAGGCAAATTCATTACCGCAGTCTTTACATCTTAAAGTTTGATCTTGATAAGCCATTTAGAGGGTTTCACCTCCTCTCTTGGTCCTTAGAGTCCTTTGTTTTCCTGGTGCTCTTAGGTCCGGCTAGCCGGAAGAGACGGTGAAACAGGATCTCCTTGGGTTTTCAACTTGCTTAGTATATCATATATGCGAGCAAAAGGAAAACTGTAAAAGGGATTTTAGTAAATTAAAAGACTTAGAAACCAATTAATTAACCAAAGAATAATGGCAAAAAGGATAGCGCTGCTAAAGGCTCGAATCGTAAAACCAGGAACAACCGCTGCCACTAAGAGGACCAATGAGGCATTGATAACTAGAGTAAATAATCCCAATGTAAGGATATTTATTGGTAGTGTTAGCAAAAGAATGAGGGGCCTGATAAGAGCATTAACTAATCCTAAAACAATGGCAACCACAATCGCAGTCAGAAAATTGGCCAGCTCAACTCCTGGCAGCAGGTAAGAAGTAACAAAGACGGCCAAGCTGCTAGCTAAAAGATTAATCACAAAATTCATGATATCAAAAGTAGGGTGGGGAATCGAAATAGTCAAGCAAATTATTGGATTTTCTGGAGAATTTCTTTTCTTAAATAGAGTATTTTGGTGATTCCTATATTGCCTTCAAAGCTAATTGGCATGGTTTTGGAAAGTTGATTTTTGAGGATAGGATTTTTGGTAAAAATATAGTTTCTGCCCTCGCTAATACAAGGAGAGCTCAAAAGCCAGGTTTCGGTGCCGAATTCTTTTAAGATTGCCTCAACTCGATTAGCATTTTCTGTCAGAAAGTCCCGGCTATTCCAAAGCTCAAGTTGGCCAAAAGCGCATTTCATTCCTTTAATGGTTTGAATCTTGGTATCGTTTTTAATCACCGTTTCTGGTTTCCGATAAATTTCTTTTTCTTGGTCAAGATAATAAGTGGCAATCCAGTTTTTGGGCAAGTTAGTCAAAGGTTTTAGTTCCTCAAAAGCATTTTTGTCCCGAGCAGTGGTAATTGAAGCTTGGAAATTAAGGGTATTGGAAACAATCGCTGTATAAAGCAAATTGGCGGCCAGGGCAGTGATTTTTTGCTTAGGTTTTCTAGCCTGATATTCTTCCCAAATTAAAGTCGCACAGGCACCAATTTCTTCAATTTTAGCTTTTGGGCCGAGCTTTTCTTGCCAAGGCTTTTCAAAGCCAAAATGGTGGTCGTAGATTTCAATTATCCTTTCTTGGTTTACAAAAGCCGGCAACTGACTCTTTTCTGAAACATCAACGATCACATAATCAAAGCCTTTGTCTTTAATCGTGGTCAGGTAATTGATTTTCCATTCTCTTATCTCTTTACTGACACTTTGATTAAGAGGCCCGGAAATAACAGGGATAGCTGGTTGAGAGGGGATTTCTTGGTAGGCAATCACACAAGCCAAAGCATCGATATCACAAAAGCGCTCGCCAGTGGTAACCACAATTTGGGCCATAGTTTTATTTTACCTCATAGACAAAGCCGTCGCTAGCAATTTTAATGGTCAGATTTTCCTGCTTAAACCTTTTTTCAAGAGCTTTTTTGCCTAACCCCAAAGCTTCTTTGCCTAAATGGGTGAAAATGATTGTTCTAATTTGATACTTTTTGCACCAATTAATCTGGGTTTGTATTCTTGCATGTCCAAAAAGCTGATCATCCTTTTTTCTGACCAAACTGCGTGTGACGCTCGAGCTGTCGCCAATATAGATATCGACTCCTTTGAGAATGGCTTTGTTTTTGAAAAACAAAATGTCAGGGTTATAAACTAAAGTTTTTTTGGCTTTAATCTTAAAGCCGACGGCCGGAGCAATTAGAGAGTGGGCCACCGGGTAGGCAAAAATTTTAAAGGGTCCCAGTTTAAACCAGTGATTTTTTTTGATAATGACAAAGTTTTTGCTGACTTTGGCTGCTTTGGCGGTTTCTCGGGTTAAATAGATTTTTCCTTGGTAATCTTCATCTTTTTTAAGCCATAAAAAATGATCAGGGTGAGCGTGGGTAATCAAAATGGCGTCGGCTTTGATTTGGCTTAATTTTGGACTCAGCAGACCGTGATCAATTAAAAGTCGGAAGTTTTGCTCTTCTAAAAGCAGAGAAGAATGAAATCGATGTTGAGGAGTTTGCTCTTCAATTTCTCCTTTAGTGCCAATGAATTTAAGTTTCATCCAGTCCCTCCTGGGGCTTGCTTTTGGGTCGGGGTGCCGGGAATTGAACCCGGTGCCTCTCGGTCCCGAACCGAGCGTTCTACCGATGAACTACACCCCGCCAAGCCAGGAGTCAGTTAATTTTACCAAATTTGCAAGTTGGATAAAAGATAGCTTACGGGGTGGTTAAATAGAGCTATTTGCGGTAAAATGGGCATATACTTGTCCTCATAGCTCAACGGATAGAGCCGCCGCCTCCTAAGCGGCAGATGTAGGTTCGATTCCTGCTGGGGACACTTATCGCAGGGAAACGGCGTAAAGATTAGGTTTAGCTTCTGGATCCAGATTAAGCTGGGTTAAAATAATCAATTTATTAGCTCCCGGAGCCGCAAAAACATAAGGAATAATCATTGGTCCGGAGTAAATTGTCGTTAAGTTAGTGCCGTCGTATTCGCAAACCAAAACTTTGTTTTCTGCCAGCCAATAAAGATGCTGGGAAGTGGGAAACCAACACGGTTTTTGACTATTAGGAGGAACTAGTTGATAAGGGGTTGGCGTCGGTGTCACTTTTAAGGCTTTTTTGGTCGGTAAGGGAGTAGGGCTAGGCTGGGGGAGTTCAAAAGGAAGCAAAAAATTTCTGTCTTCCTTAAGGTCATAAACATAGATTTTGTTAGGCTCCAAAGTTCGGGTTTCTGGTTGGGTGGAAGAGACTAAAACCGGCGGGAGCAGTTTTTCAGGAATTTCCGCTGAGCCGGTAGCAATATAAAGAACCTTAGTGCCGTCAGGACTAAATTCAATTTCTTTGGCATTTTCTTTTAAAATTTCTTGCAAGGCCTCAGCTAGTTTTTTAAGTTTCGCTTCTTGCCGAAGATGGTCTTCTTCAAACCAATTTTCGACAATTTCTGGCCAAGAGGAAGAAATATCTTTTAAATTAAGAGCAGAATTTAATTGGCTAGCGTCTAGGAGCAATTTCTCTGGAGGTTGAGCAAACTCAACCACTATTTGCTTGGAATCTAAAGACCAAAAATACGTTGCCTGGCTAAAGTCCCTGGTGCGACTGCGAGTCTGGGCAATTTGCCTGGGCTCTCGGCCAATATTAAACAAAAAATCAGTCAAGTCCATTACCCATAGGCCCGCTTCCGGATGGGGCAGGGGAACGCTATAGACAATTTTGCTGCCGTCATAAGAAAGTTGGGGATTTTGAACTTCATTAAAAGTAAGGGGTTTGAGGTCTGGCACTTGAGGAAAGAGAAAAGCATCTGCTTGAGTAACCAGTTCTTTTTTAATTATCAGCTTTTTCTGCCAAGGGTAAAAAGCGTTTTTCTTAATTTCGATTAAATATTCTCCCGGTGCTAAAGAAAGAGTGTTATCAGTGGCTGTTTTTAGCTCGCCATTTATAAAAACCTGGGCTCCTCTGGGATTGGAGGTAGCCACCAAAAGCCCGGTCGGTCTAAGGGTTCTGTGGGAAAAATCAAAGCGGTAGCCTTGAGCGAACTTAATTGCCAAAAAAGTGGCTGAAGCAATAAAAATCGCAATTGCCAGGAAAATTTTCAGCCGATGTTGGGCAAAGTCAATCATTGTCTTTGGATTATAGCCTTTTTTTTGATTTGAAACAAGGCAAATTTCGGCTTGCCAAAGTGGTAAAGACTTGTATAATGAATTAAGAAAGAGTTTGAGACAACTCGCTCATAATATCGCAATTTACTGACAAAATATATCAAGTGATTGGAAAACAAATTGCTATTGACCTGGGAACTGCCAATACCGTTGTTTGGCTGGCCGGCAGAGGAATTGTTCTTAATGAACCCACAGTAGTGGCGGTTTTCCTTGAAGATAACCGGGTTTTGGCAGTTGGCAATGAAGCCAAGACAATGCTTGGCCGAACCCCGGGCAATATTGCTGCCCTAAAACCCCTTCGGGAGGGAGTGATTGCCGACTATGAAGTGACCGAAGCAATGCTTCGCTATTTTATTCAAAAAGTTTGTGGCAAAGTTTGGCTTTTCAAGCCCGAGGTGATGATTTGTACTCCGGCCGGAGTGACTCAAGTTGAGAGAAGGGCGGTTTTGGACGCGACTCTTTCTGCTGGGGCCAGAGTCGCTTATCTAATTGATGAGCCTTTGGCCGCCGCCATTGGCGCTAAAATCCCGATTGCTCAACCATCGGGCAACATGATTTTGGATATGGGAGGAGGCGCTTCTGAAGCGGCGGTGGTTTCTTTGGGAGGAGTGGTGGTTCACAAAAGCGTTCGGATAGCTGGTAATAGAATCGATGAAGCAATTGCTTCTTATCTTCGTCGCAAACACAATATTGCTGTTGGCGAGCAAACAGCCGAAGAAATTAAAATAAAAATTGGTTCGGCCTTGCCACTGTCAAAAGAAGAAACCATGGAGGTAAAAGGTAGGGATTCTCTTTTAGGACTTCCCAAAATTATCAATCTCTCTTCAAGAGAAGTTAGTGAAACCATCAGACCAACTTTAAATTCAATTATGGCAATGATAAAAGAAGTTTTGGAAGAGACTGCGCCTGAGCTAAGCTCGGATATTATTGATAAAGGAATTGTGATGACCGGCGGCACTAGTTTGCTAAGAAACTTTGATAAGCTTTTGACTCAAGAGCTGGGAGTTTCTTGTCATGTGGCTGAAGACCCGCTTTTTTGTGTCGTAAGAGGGACAGGAATTGCTTTGGAAAACATTGATCTTTATAAACGCTCAATTATCAGGAAGTAAGCAGCTGGTTTTCGGGTTGTAAGATAGGTTGAAGCTAGCCTATAACAATCAACTTAGAAAAAAAGAAATTCTAAGGGAAAATAAGTCAAATTGAGAGAGGAAGGTATGAGTAAGAAAATTATTCGTTGTGGTAAAGAAGAATGGGGGAGGTTTTAAAAGTTTCATCCTCTAGTAAAAAGTTGGAGGAGAGGGAAAAAATTTTTAAAAAATTTCTAATTTCTAATTTCTAATTTCTAATTTTTTACGCCAACAATAAGAAAAAATCATCTTTTTTTTTGGATAAATAAATCAGGCATAAAAATACTAAAAAAAAGCCAGCAAAATCCGAATTTTTTGATAAAAAAATAACTTTAAATTAAAAAAATGTCAGCTAGAACGAGCCGAAATATCGCTAAAATTCTAAAAGTACCCTTAATTAGCACTTCCGAACTTTCAGTGCTAAGGAAAATTCTTGATCTTATTGACTCTGAGGCTAAGGGGAAGACGATTTTTACTCCTAATGCAGAGTTTTTGGTAGCCGCTTACTACTCACCCGAGTTTCGGCAAGTGCTAAACCAGGCCGATATAAATGTTCCAGATGGATTCGGTTTGATATTGTTATCCGGGCTTGTGGGCCAAAAAATTAAAAAAAGAATTTCCGGGGCAGATTTGGTGGAAAATCTTTTGAAAATTGCCGAGGAAAAAAAATGGCCAGTGGGAGTAGTTGGGGTCCGTCGTGGAGATCCAAAAGAGTCGAAACTTCTTTTGAGTCGTCTGCAAAAAAAATATCCCGGACTAAAAATTGTTAATCTTGATAATCAGAAAGTTAGTAAAAGCCAGGGCTTGAAGATTGTCTTTGCTTGCCAAGGGATGAAAAAACAGGAGCAATGGATTTTAGCAAATAAAGACAAAATAAAGGCCAATGTTTTTATTGGGGTCGGTGGCTCATTGGATTTTTTGACCGGTTTTACTAAAAGAGCACCTTACTGGTTAAGAACCTTGGGACTAGAATGGTTTTGGCGGGGGTTACAAAAGCCTGGACATTGGTTGAGGATTTGGCGGGCCGTCGTAGTCTTCCCAATCTTGGTATTAAAAGAAAGACTAAAGAGAAATTTGAATTTTACTAACTAGTTTATACTTGTTCTTTTGGTTGGATCCCTAAAAGCCAAAGAACGGCTTCTTTTTTATATCTTCGGTCACCACGAGAGTTGATGCGGATAGCGGGCAGTTTACCTCTTTTACCCCATCTTTTGATAGTTAAAGGAGAGACCCTGAGGATTTCGGCGACTTCGCGGACAGTCAGCAGATCAGGTAACTCATTAAGGTTTAATTTTTTGTCGGCCATGACTATTTCTTTCCTTTCTTAATGAACTAGTTAACTCTGATGTAAAGAGTATCACAGTAGTTAAAAGCTTGTCAATAGGATATTATTTGGTTAGTCCAGAAGTTTATGTTAAATTATAGATTGATGTAGCGGCCAAGACCTGTTCTCTTACCTGGCTCTTACTTGGTTTTTAGAGGTCTTTCATTTCTAAAGAAGAAAATAATTAAGATGAGTAAAGAAAGAATTTTGGGTAGGCGAGAGGTAATTAAAAAGGGGGCCGGCTTAGTAAGCTTGGCAGCTTCTGGTTTGCTGCTTAAGGGCTGTTCTGGCAATTTAGAGGATTTTAGCGTCAGGAAAGAGGATAACCGCGTTGATCAGCTTGCTCATGGAGCAATTGTTGGTGTTTTTAAAAGATGTGGTGAAGAGGTTTTGAAAAGAAAAGGGATTGCCTATCCGCCAGCAACAGGCGAGATCGCTTGTGAGGATGCCGTGGCAATATTTTCGATGCTAAATTGGGCTTCGGTAGAAGACAAGGTAAGTTTGGCGGAAGCACTCCAGAAAACTCATGAAATTGCCGAGAAGCTTTATCAAGCTAATTTGGGCGAGATGTTTTATCGATTGCCAGAAATAGGTCTAAATGTAAAAGATGTTAGCGAACAGATGATTCCTGAGTGGGAAGGGAAATCCGAGATCTATCCAACTGAAGGTAATTTTCTGGTGCCAATTGCCCTTCCTTATAACTTTCGTCAGGGAGGGGGGCCGGACGAAAAACTTCATTTTAGCTTAATCGTCGCTCTGGTTGGGATTGCCGAAAAGAAAGGAGTCTATTTGATGCGCGTAACCCGGGCAAAATCTCCCTTTCCTGTCAGGGGAGAGCTTTTACCCAAGAGTCTGGACTCGATTGTAAACCTTTCTGTTTATCTTAAGTAACTACTTAAGTTCAACCGTAGCGCCAGCGGCTTCAAGCTTTTTCTTGGCTTCTTCTGCCTCGCTTTTATTAACGCCGCTCAAAACTTCTTTCGGGGCGGACTCAACTAAGTCTTTGGCCTCTTTAAGGCCCAAGGTTTGGTTAAGTTCCCGAACCGCTTTAATAACAGAAATCTTGTTGGCGCCAGCATTACTTAAAACTACGTTATAAGTAGCTTTTTCTTCGGCTGGAGCCGCTTCTGCTGGAGCTACTCCTGGAACGGCAGCGGGAGCAGCTGCGGGAGCAGCGGTGACGCCAAAGCGGTCTTCTAAAGCTTTGACTAAATCAGCTAGTTCTAAAACCGAAAGCTTCTCAATTTCAGCAATAATATTCTCAACATTTTTTGAGGTTTTTGCTTCTTCCTTTTTAGTTTCTTGTTTAGCTTGTTTGTCTGCCATTTTCTTCACCTCCTTATCCTGATTGTTTTTTAGTTTTAATTTCGTTTAAGGCTAAAGCCAATTTTTGCAAGTTGTAGTTTAGGGCATAAGCTAAGCGAGTAGGTTGGCCAGCCAACATACTTACTAATTTAGCTTGAAGCTCTACTTTTCCTGGAAGAGCGGCAAAACGGGCTAGTTCCTCGGCCGCCAAAATTCGACCAGCCATAAAACCCAGTTTTAAAGGCAAAAGGCCAGTATTTTTGCCATAAGTGACTAAAGCTTTAAGAGGAGAGATTTCATCAGCAATGGCGAATAGAGCTAAAGTTGGTCCTTCAAGTTTAGCTTTTGGGATTTGATAACTGCTTTCTTTTAAAGCGCGCAGCAAAAGTCTGTTTTTAACTACTTGAAGTTCTCCGCCAGCTTCTTTGATTTGATGCCTAAGTTCAGTTGCCTGAGCCACGCTTAAGCCCCGATAGTCAGCCAAAGCGACGGTTTTAGACTCTTTAATTTTGGCCTTTAAATTCTGAACTTCAAAAATTTTGTCTTGTCTTTTCATAGCTCGCTTTCGCTCAATTATCTATTAACGGATTAACGGATTTTTTTCTAATTTGTTAATAATCAATTCGTTAATAATTAATTTGTAAAAAAAAAGACACCCGAAGGTGCCGAAACAACATTCAATTTATTTTGGCTTCCCTCGGTAAGATATTAAGTCCGATGATCATCGGGCACTTACTGTCTTTAGGATTTGACTAATAATAGCATAGAGAAGGAGAGAAAGCAAGAGGTTAGTTAGAGCCCTGAAGCTCTTTTTTAATCATTTCATACTGGTTTCTAAGTTCTTCTGCTAGTTCGAGGAAAGCTTGAACATCCTTCCAGTCTCTTTCCAATTTTTCCATGGCAATTTGTTTTGGAGGCAGACCAAAGTCTTTTTCTTTATCTCTTAGGATGGCCAAATGGACGCCTTGGCTGAAATGGGCAGCTGAGTCTGCGGCAGCGACAATCAGCTCTTCAACTGTTTCTGGTTTGATGTCTCTATTTCGGTGTCTTCTGACAATCCTTGCTACTGATTCAATTGTTTCTGGGTCAGCTCCAAGATTGGCAAGGATTTTTCTGGCTCTTGGTTCACCAGTCGCTGCGTGATCAACATCAAGTTTATACCCATCCCAAAGATAACCACAATCATGAAGCAAGGCGCCAAGAATAGCAATATCTTTGTTGGCTTGAGGGTGTTTTTCCGCTAGGAAAACAGTCCATTTGAGTACTAAAGGAATGTGACCAGCGATCTGGCTACTACCCTCATCGCGCAAATCATAAGCGCGAGCTTGTTTTTCGATTAATTCTTGAACTGGAGGAATTAAGCTTCCTGGCGAAAGAGCTTTTTTCATTAAGCAGTAGCAACTTTAATTCCTGGGCTCATAGTTGACTTGACCACTGCTTTTCTGATTTTTTTGGAATTAATTGCTTTAACTAGAGTTTCGAAGTTCTCTACTAGTTCTTTGGTTGGTTGGTCAAGTTGGCCGACAACCAGGTGGATTATGGGAAAGTCTTTTTCGGTTTTATAGAAAAGGGCATTGCTGGAAAACTTTTCTTGGGCCTTCTTGGGGTCAGGAACCAAAGTGCCATTTTTAGGATTGGGCATCAAACCTTGAGGACCTAAAGTTTTGGCCAAAGGCAGAATTTTAGGCATATCAGCTGGGGAAGCGAGCAAAACATCAAAATCAATTTTCCCCGTTTTTACTTTTTTTGCCACTTCATCGGAAAAAATAACTACTTTTCGCGTTTTGCCGCCAAAATGGGGTAGGGTAACTTCTCCGGAAAGGCCTTTTTCAACTACATTTAGATGAACTTCAACCGTCCCTTTAAAGTTGGCAAAGGAAATCTCTTTTAAAAGTTCAAACGCCTCTTTGGGAGGATAGCTTTTGCTTCGATCAACTTTGGCTTTGAGGCTTTGGTATTTTTTGCCTCGGACTCGGGGTTCTTTGGCTTTTTCCTGGACCTCTTGGGGGGTTTGAATTTCTTCGTTTAGTTTAGGCTCTTTGATAATAACCGCCTCGGCCGACATATCCGCAAAGCGCTCACCCTTACCTGAAGCTTTGAGTCTTTTTTCTTTATCTTTTTTAGCTTTAGCCATCTTTACTCCTCGATTTTAATTCCCATTGAGCGGGCAGTACCGGCGACAATTCTTTTGGCGGCTTTAAGGTCAGTCGTATTTAAGTCAGCCATTTTTTCTTGGGCAATTTTTTCAACTTGTTCTTTGGTTAAAGTAGCCACTACTTCTCGACCAGTTTTGCCTGAACCTTTTTCTAGTTTAAGTTCTTTTTTAATCATCGCCGAAACTGGAGGCAATTTAGTAATAAAAGAAAAAGTGCGGTTTTCATAAACAGTAATTACGGCTGGGATAATATTGCCTTTAAGCTTGGCAGTTTTTTCATTGTAAGCTTTAATAAAGTCCATAATTGGTAGACCGTGTTGACCCAAAGCTGGTCCAACCGGGGGAGCGGGAGTCGCTTCTCCGGCCGGTAAATTTAGTTTAATAATTGTTTTGACTTTTTTGGCGGGCATAAACTTAATATGATTTTTATAATTTCTTAACCTGGAGGAAATCCAGCTCTACTGGAGTTTCTCTTCCAAAAATAGAAACAAGCACCTTAACTTTACCTTTTTCTTCATCAATAGATTCAATCGAACCCAAGAATTCGGAGAAAGGCCCGTCAATAATTTTGATTGCTTCGCCAACCGAGAATTTAGCTCGATATTTGGGTGCTTCCATCTCCATAAACTTCTGAATTGTTTGCACCTCTTCATCAGAAATTGGAGTCGGCTTGTTGCCAATACCGACAAAGCCGGTAACTCCCTGGGTAGTGCGCACAGTCAACCAGGAATTATCATCCAAAATCATTCTTACCAGAATATAGCCGGGAAAAATTTTTTCGGTTACTTGATGCTTTTTGCCAGCTCGGATTTGAATTTGCTCTTGGGTGGGGATCAAAATTTCCAAGATTTTGTCGGCTAAACCTATGGTTTCTACTCTTTGTTTTAGATTGGCCATTACTTTGGCTTCATGGCCAGAATAAGTATGAACCACATACCATTTGGCTTGGGGATTATCTGATTTGGTAATAACCAAATGATTTTCAAGACCTTTTTTGGCTTTTTTTTCTTCCTTTTCTGGCATCTTTTTTATCTCCTTAAAATTACTTCTATTCCCTTAGTGAAGATAAAATCCAAGGCACCGACAAACAAGCCAACAATCAGCGAGATAACAATAACAACCGCAGTTAAGCGAATAACCTCCTCCCTGGTTGGCCAGGTGACTTTCGAAAGTTCGGATTTTACCTCACTCAAAAACTTAGCCGGTTTTGTCGACGGCATAGGATAATTTTAACATGCCAGTAGGGGAAAAACAATGGCAAAACCTCTTTAAGAGTTTAATCTAGAGGAGGCTTTTATAAGACGAGAAAAAAGGCTTTTAGTATTGTGAAGTATTTGCTTGGTTAAATCTTTTTGACTAATTTCATTAATTTTTTCTTGAATAAAATGAAGGTTTGCCGGTGTGTTAACCTTGCCCCGGTAGGGAGCAGGGGCAAGAAAAGGGGAGTCGGTTTCAATCAATAGTTTATCTTCAGGAATTAAGGGGATAATTGTTTGCAAGCCTACATCATAAGTTAAGTTGCCGTCAAAGCCAAAATACCAGTCCTTCGACAAGCTCAGGATCTTCGCGATTCTTTTTCTGCCGCCAGCATAACAATGAAATACTCCTCGCTGCGCTCGGCTGGATAAAATTTTGATTACTTCATCTGTGGCTTTTCGGGCATGAACAATGAGAGGGAGATTATACTTTTGAGCTAGTTTGATGTGGCCCAAAAAAAGACTTTCTTGGTCTTTGAGAGTTCTTTTTTCTTCTCCTGGGGGTGGCTCGCTGAAATCTAAGCCGGTTTCACCGATAGCGACAATAGGGTTTAGGGGATAGCGTTTAGCGTCTAGGATTATCTTTTCAAGAGATTGCAGTTGTTCATCAATTGGCATTTTGTTTTCTGGATCAGTTTTTTGAGGATGGATGCCAACTGAGGCAAATAAACACTCGGGATATTTTTGCGCCAGTTTTAGATTAGCAATCGAATCAGCCAAGTTGCTGGCAGCCAAGACAATGGCCAATACACCAGTTTTTTTACTCTCAGCAATGATTTTGTCTATTTGATTCTTTAGCTGGGGAAAATTAAGATGGGCATGAGTGTCAATCATAGAAAGTTAATGGTTGATAAAATCTTGTCCAAGAATGATTAGAAGATCACTATTTTCAGGCTTGTTTTCGCCGGCAGGCAAAGGTGAAATTTGAGTGCCCAAAAGGTTGGCAATTTCCTCAATAAGCTTTTCACTGATGCTGTTAAGGTTAACAATTAAGCTTTCCTGATAATCAGCAGTACTGGCATTATCGCTCTTAAGAATTTCGATATTGCTGATTTTTTCTTTTAAGAGTTTTTCTGCGGTTTCGGTTAAGCCAGTGGTTTTAGTACCATTATAAAGAACAATCTTGATTTCTTTGGTTTCTTGATCCGGATTTTCTGGTTGAGCAGATGGTTGGCTTGTCGGTGCGACACTGGTAATACTGGGAGTTACCTTAGCTGATTTGGGTTCTTTGGCTAGTCCGGCCAAGAAAAAATAAAGACTGGGAGCGATAATGCCAATACCTAGACCGATTAAGGCAAAACCAATCAGGTTAACAATTTTTGGAGAGTTCATAATTGGCATTATAGCAGATAAGTTTAAAATAATGATTTAAAAATAAATGAGATACAAAGAGGCAATAATGTATAAATTGTTCGAGATTGTTATATTAAACTGAAGCAAAACAATGATTATTTTTTATATATATCCTGGTAGAAAAAAATGGATTTTTATAGCAAGAACAACTTTGAGGTCTTTACCATTTTAGCTTGACAAAGAGCCTATATTTTTCGTTAAATCAGCTTAGTTATGGCAAAACCAATTACTAAAGCAGTAGTTTTAGCTGCCGGTTTCGGTACCAGATTTCTTCCTGCTTCAAAAGCGGTGGCTAAAGTAATGTTTCCGGTGATTGACAAACCGATTATTCAATTGGTGGTAGAAGAGTTGGTTAAAGCAGGGATAAACGATATTCACTTTGTCCTTTCTCCCTTTACCCAGGATATTAAAGAGCATTTCCAACCTTTTCCAGCCTTAAATGAGCTTTTGGCTAAATCTGGTAAAGAGGACCAGATTGAAGAGCTTAGAAAAATTGAAAATATGGCTAATTTTTCTTTTGGACTACAGCAAGAGGGCAGACATGGTATAGGAAAAGCAATTTTATCTGCAAGAGAGGTGGTTGGCGAGGCTCCTTTTGTTTTGCTTTTTGCGGATGAGTTTTATTGGGCGGACCCGCCCTGGATTACTCAACTGATTGAAGCTTACAATCAATATCCGGGATTAATCTTGGGCTGTATTAGAACTTCCAAACCTGAAGACGGGGCCAGATACGGATTTGTTACTGGAGAAAAAATTAGTGACACGATTACCAAAGTTGATGGTTTGGTAGAAAAGCCTGGAGTGGGTAAGGCGCCTTCGGATTTAGCCAGCATGTCGGGAATGGTTTTTGTGCCGGAAATTTTCAAATATTTTGAGAAGAGAGATAAGGAATTGCCTCCGGAAACAGAACTTTACCACACTTACGGCATTAAAGACTTGATTGATGATCAGTTCCCGGTTTATGCCCTAGAGTATCAAAACTATCGCTATTTTGATACAGGTGACAAACTAGGCTATTTAAAAGCCCTAGTTGAACTTGGCCTGGAGTCAAAAGAAATAGGAAAAGAATTTAAAGAATATCTTCAAAAGCTAAAGCTTTAGTTGCCTTTAACCCCTAGGAATTGCTATAACCGTTCTAAATGGTTGACAGACTTTTTCCCGGTGTTTGACTCAAAAAGAATTAGGCTTGCCTCGGGAAAATGAAGAGAAAAAGAGAGAAAGCAAACCTTTTATTTGGGATGAGCTAATGGTAATCCACGAGCAAAAGAGAGGAGTTACTGCCGCTTTTATTGACGTTGTTGTTGGAGACAGACCAATTGATTTGCCTGTGGAGCAAAAAGGGCGCTATTTTTTGGCCAGACATATCGCCCAGCTTCTTTGCCAGCGTTATAAACTAGACGGCAAAAAGCGGTTACCTGAAAAAAGAGATAAAGGCTACATGCTTGGCTGTAAGGCAGGTGAAATAGCTTGTTTGAGCTTTTACAGCGAGAAGTCTCTAGAGCTGCTTGAGACTATTTGAACTTGGTGGTTTCTTTGTGGAGAGTGGTTTTCTTGCAGAAACGGCAATACTTTTTCAAGACCATCTTTTCCGGAGTATTGATCTTGTTTCTTTGGCTTAGGTAGTTAGTCCGTTTGCAGCTAGAGCAAACCAGTCCGATCATCATTCTTTGTCCTTTGGCCATTTTTCCTCCAAAATCATAATCTTTATACTATCTCACCCGCAGTTATCACGGGCGGCTCATTTTCTTTCTCAACCTCAACTATTCCTGGCCCCCTTGGGGTAATTCTGACTCTGTCTCCCGGTTTTAGGGATTGTTTTCCAGGAGGGAAAATGACCTCTTTGGAGCTTCTTTCTAGACGAGCTACTATTGCTCCTCCTTTCCCATCTCTACCGGTGAGGCGAACATTCAAAACTGTGTCAATTTCTGTTGGTAACATATATTTAAGATTGAAGCAATTATAGCATAAAGGGGGAGAAATATCTCTGAGCCCAGGGCGGGGATCGAACCCGCGCTCTAACCCTTACCAAGGGTTTGTTTTACCACTAAACTACCTGGGCACCTATCATATTTTAACAAATGAGCATAGTCTGAGCAAGACCTAGCTAAGATTTTTTGGGTTTTATTCGGAATTATCAAGGCAGGAAAAAATGAGGATTTAAGCATATAAAATTTGAACAATCTAGCTAAAACTTAAGTATTATCGAGAAAGTTGACATAAAAGAAAAACGGTGTTATAATTCTTTTACTTTAGTTAAGATGAGAAAGTCCGATGTTTCATCGGACTTTTTTTATGCTTGAAACAGTCGTTTCTTTACTAACCTCTTCTTTGGTTCTTTTATCCAATAACTACCAGGTTCAGTTTGTTTCTCCCAGTGCCCAGCTAGTTTCTGTCGAAAAAGAGCCAGTTTTGGCTTCGGCAACTTTGGATCTTTGTTTTCGCCATCCTCAGCCCAAGATGAGCCAAGGCTTTAAAGAAAATATTTTGAAAGCTTTGGAGTACCTAGAAAAAGATAACGGTGATAAAACCATCTTGGCGCTAGGAGAAGTTTTTGCCTTTCACCGAAACGTCTTGCCAGAATTTAAAGATGAAAAAATTGTTACCCAAAACAGCGGTTTCTTGGCTAAAGAAGGCTACAAAGTAGTTGGGGGGTTACAGGGAAACGGTGTTTGCCATCTGGCCTCTTTAATGAATAAAGTCGGTCGGGAAGCCGGACTGGAAGTTACTTCATTAGTGAGCCATGATTTTGCCCAAATTCCGGGAATTGAGGAAAAATATGGTGCATCTGTTTTTTTCCTTCCCGAGCCTAACCTAAGCTCCCAAAGACAGAACCTTTATATTAAAAACAATCAGGCTTTTCCAGTGGAATTTGTTTTTGATTTAAAAGACGATTGTTTACTCCATTTTTCCATCAAAAAGCCGCTCTGGGCGATTTAGTGAGCTCGTTTTCCAAAATGCCCGATTTCAACCTGACTCTAAGCCTATAATTCTACTGCTTGTCCCTCTCTCTGTCTTTATAGGTTACTATGTGGATAATTTTTTGTTGGCCTATAACTGTAATTTGAGGCTAAACTGGAGTTATTTATACACACAAAGGAAGTGCCAGGGGTAGGATTCGAACCTACGTAGACCTTTCGGCCGACGGTTTTACAGACCGTTGCGATTGACCACTCCGCCACCCTGGCGCCTATATGTTATTATACTAGATTTTTGTGGAGCCGACTCTCGGATTCGAACCGAGGACCTATTGTTTACAAAACAATTGCTCTACCGCTGAGCTAAGTCGGCAATAGCTATATTTTACCTTAAATTAGGCTTGGGGTAAATACTAAGAAGAATAAATTAATCCTGCCGGGGAGACCTGTCTTATTGCTCCCCCTCGTAGGTTTAGGTGGGTAAACTGCCAAATATCCCTCGGGATATTCGGACTTCGTTTTCCCAAAAGATTTAAGATGAGGGTGCGATATCAGACTTAGGTCTTTTGGGCAGGATTGGGCCAGATTTTAGCCTCAGTTAGCCTCAAAGTCAAGAGGCAATTTTTTCTATGTTTGAAGAAATTCTTTGGTTTTGAAAGTCCCGCCGCTAAGGTTTGGCTTGAGCGCGTTCCCCTGGAAAACCAGGTGGGTGAGCTGTTCAGCTAAGCTCGCCTAGCTAAAACTTCTGCTCTCCCTTATGGATTGAAATTGTAGAGAAAAGCGATTTCAAGACCTTGCCTTTTTAGCAGGACCAGCTTAATTTTAATCATTTTTTTGGCTCCAGGTCAAGGTTTAATTTTTAGTTTAGGTAAGAGGAAAAGCGGGGAAAACAAGGCTGAAAATGCTCGTGGTTATCCGAAAAAGGACTGACTGGAGAGAAAATAGCGGGTTGGGAAAAAGAAGCAGGAAAAGGACAATAAAAATGCCGAAACTTTCTATTGAAGCTAGGGCTTGAGCATGACGACGGGGCAAAATCGCGGTTAAAACTCGGCCGCCGTCCAGCGGCGGAACCGGGATAAGATTAAAAACAGCCAAGACAATATTAATGATCGAAACATTAGCCAAAAGTTGCAGAAGCTCAGGCTGAGGGAAAAAAACCAGTGAAACTCTGGCTAACAAGGAAAAACTTAGGGCTAAAAGCAGGTTTGAAAAAGGGCCGGCAAAGCCGATTAAGCCCATTTCTTTGCGGGGATTTCTTAAGTTATAAGGGTCAATGGGAACCGGTTTGGCAGCGCCAATTATGATTGGCGAGCCAGAAACGAGCAAAAATAAAGGCAGCAAAATACTCATTAAAGGATCAATATGAGAAAGCGGGTTTAGGGTTAATCGGCCAGAAATTCTGGCGGTTGGATCTCCCAGGCGATCGGCAACCCAGCCATGAGCCATTTCGTGAATGATAATTGAGTAAATAAAAATGATAAAGGCCAAAAGGGCAAAAAAAATGGTCATCTAACAAACTAAAGCTAAAATTTTTGCAGTTTATTGTATCTAACAATAACTTTATGATATCATTATACCGTTTAGAACAAAGGAAGGAAAGCATAGAATATGTCTCAACGTTGTGCTATTTGTGCCAAAACCAAACAAATTGGTCGGATTTCCCGGCACCGCCGGGGAGTGGCTGGTCGTCAATGGGCAAAAAGAGCCCAAAAGACCACTAAAGTTTTTAAGCCTAATCTAAGACCAATAACTTTAGGGGGAGTAAAAACAGTTATTTGCATGAAGTGTTACAAAAAGCTTAGAAAAGAGCAGGAAGCTTTGGGATAACCTTCTTTAAATTGTTTCCAGGTAACTGGTTTTTTACCTTCAAGCTGGACTTTATCTAAGACAAGTTTTTTATTCTCCAAGTGGGCCTTAAGTATTTTAAGCCTTAAAGTTTTGACTTCTGACTTTTGAGTTCTAAGTTCGATAGTTGTCCATGCTCCTGGTTCAGGATAAGCAGCCCGAATTAATTTCTCAATTTCTTCTGCGGGTTTTTGCCAATCAATTTTTGCTTTGCTGCTAGTTAATTTGCTGGTGTAAGAAGGCTGAGCTTTTTGCGGCCGAGGAGTAATTTTGCCGGCTAAGTAGTCAGTGATAATTTGGGGGCTTTCTTGAGCCGCTTTTTGGATTAATTTTTGGCAAAGGCTTTCACTGGTCTCAGTAAAGTTAAGAGCAAGGGAAGTTTGGCTTAAAATTGGGCCTTCATCCAGCTTTTCAGTAATTAAAAAATAGCTTATCCAAGCTTCTTTATCCCCATTTAAAATTGTCGCTTGAACCGGAGCCGGGCCGCGATACTGGGGAAGTCGGGAAAAATGAATGTTAACTATCCCTTTTTCAAAATGGTCAATAATTGAGCGAGGAATAAGGCGATTAAAATCCAAGATTATGCCTATTTTTGGCTTAGGCAGGCTAAAAATTTCTTTAAGCTCTTCAAGATAATCAAGGCCGATGGTCTTGGCCTGGGTAATAGTGGGGTTTTCAGTTAAAACCCTTTTCCGTCCTACTGGTTTTGGCGGAGCAGAAACCACCAGCTTAACTTTAAGGCCATTTTTCTGGGCCAGCTCTAAAAATTGGGCTGAATTGGGGGAAGTACCAAAAAAAACCAGCATAATTTTCTATTCTATTTCTATTTCTTCAAAATATTCTTTATCTTCTTCGTCTCTTTTTAGCTCATAAAGCTTTGCTTTTTGTTCCAAGGCCCGGTCAGTAAACAAAATTCCTTCTAAGTGATCATATTCATGCTGAATAACAGTCGCTAAGGGAGCGGTAAATTTCCGGGTCTGGGTTTGTCCAGATTCAGTTTGGTATTTGATTTTAATGGTTTTGGGCCGCTGGACAGTTGCCCAAACATTAGGGATAGAAAGGCAACCCTCATAGCGCTTTTCTTTTTTATTGGTTTGCCTTTTTGAGCGCCAGGCAATTTTTGGGTTAATAAAGACAAGGAGCTTTCTGCTGGCTGGTGAGAAGGCAACAAAAACCCTCTTGGGAATACCAATTTGGACAGCGGCCAAGCCAACCCCCTTAGGCTTCCCTTTTTTATCAGTCAAGGTTTCCCTAAGAGTTCTGACCAACTCCAAAGTTTTTTTGTCCACTTCAACTGGTTTTGATTTTTGCCGCAGTATTTTATTAGGAACCGTGGCAATTTTTGCCATACATAGGAATTATACCGCAAAATAAGCCTGAAATCAGGTAGGGCGCCTTTTGGCAGCAAAGATTATAGTATAAAGGCGCCCTTTTTTAATACTGACAGCGGTAGAGTAGTGGCGGATCGAGGGATGGGGCGGACGAGGAATGGATTTGGTGTCCCAACTTGACTTTTTCTATTGGTGCCCAGACTATTCCTCTCCATAGCTCCAAAGCCCTTCCCACCGGGACGATTGCCACCCGCCCCCTTTGGGATAGCTTTGCAGAGCAATTGACCCACTTACCAGAACGCCAGATTTTATTGGGCTTTAATGTCGCCACTAAGGCCCAGGCGTCGTCGTTCAGAGTGATGATAGTTTTCTTCCCTGCTGGGTCGGAAGTAAGCGTGGTTCCTCTCAGGACTGTTAGTTCCAGCCCTGGATACCAGCCTATTTCTAGGCTGGTGAGGCCAAGCTTATCGTTGCTCGTCTCTTTTTGTTCCTCTGGCAACTCGGCTACGACTGGGAGAGACAGCCAGAGAAAGAGGGCTAGAACACATAGAAGTATTTTCATCTTATCTCCTTATGGGTCTCCTTATGAATTTCTCACGCTGTCGGATGTGTCAAGGTTCGTCTTCTCTCGCTCTCCTTTCGCTTTCGATTGGTGGAGAAAAGAACTATTTAAGTGTTACATATTTGCTACATACATACAATAAGCAGTTTGAAGCTGATTTGAAAACCAAAAAGAGGAGTTTTAAAGAATAATGTTTAGTTTATAGTTACAAAACTGGCAGTGTCCGTTGGGGTTGATTTTAATGCTAGTTGGTTGCCAGCCGATTCGGGTAATTACTGTTTGTCGGCAACCAGGACAAATCATGTTTGAGCGGGTGCAAGCAGAAGTAGGCGCCCAGATATAGATATGAGACAGACCTGCTTCTTGGCCGATCTCCGCCGCCTTTTCCAAGGTTGCTACTGGGGTGGTAGGAATTTTTCTAAAAGCAGAATCTGGGGCTAAATTAGGGTCATATTGGGAAAGATGCCAAGGAGTTTCTGGCCCGATTTTATTAACAATCCAGTTAGCTAAAGCCTTAACCTCATCAGGGTCATCATTAATGGTGGGAATAAGCAAAGTCGTTAATTCCAGAAAAATACCTTTTTTTTGGGCATATTCAGCCATTTCCGGGATTATCCCCAACCTGGCCCCCATTTTTTTATAAGTTTCCTCACAAAAGCCCTTAATATCGATATTGGCGGCATCAATGTGAGGAGCGAGCAAATCAATAGTTTCTTGGGTCCAAGAGCCATTAGTAACAAAAACAGCAAAGCCTTCTTTTTTTAATTTCTTAAAAGCTTTGGCAGTTTCGGCGGCAAATTCAGCCCAAATAACTGGTTCGTTATAGGAAAAGGCAATCCCGGGATAATCAGCATCAGCAATGGTTTTGGCAATTTCTTGAGGAGTAAGAGCGTGCTCCGGTTGCCTTTTTTCCAAGTTGGCTTTGGCTAGCTCTTTGAGATTTTCCGTGGCCAAGGTACCCCAGGAGTGGGCATAGTTTAAACATTGTTTGCAACGAAAATTGCAGCCCCAAGAACCAATGGTGGCGACTGTAGAACCAGGTTTGAAATGATAAAAAGGTTTTTTTTCAATTGGATCGGCCTGAATGCCGGTAATTTGGCCGTGGTCTAAAGAATAAAGAATGCCATTAATATTTTGTCGCGAAAGACAAAATCCTAGCTGCTGATCAGAAATAATGCATTCTCTTTGGCAAGCCTGGCAGCGAACTCGCCCTCTTTCCAGTTTTTCAACTAAATCAATTATTTTAGCCATTGTTTCATTTTAGAGGCCTGGTCTCCCAGGCTCAAGCAAAACTATTGGGCTTTGAGTTTTTTTAGGTATTCCAGTTGTTCGGCCGCTTTTTGATTTTCACCCAGCTCCTCATAAAAAAGAGCCAGAGCTTGGCGAGCTTCTTCATAATTTGGTTTAAGCTCAATTGCCTGCTGAATTGTTCCCAGAGCTTTTTCTATTTGGTTATCTTTAGCATACAAAAGGCCGAGATTATAGACAAGTTTGGGATCAGTTGGCGCCAGGGCAATCGCTTTTTCAAGGGTTTTGACCGCTTCTTCAAGGTACTTTGGTTCAAAAGTAGAAAGAGTATAGAAAACTTTTACTCGGGTTTTTAAGAAATTGAGATTCCGTGGGCTAGTGGCAATCGTTTGCTCGGAATAATCAATCGCCTTTTGGCCCAGCTGGGCCGCGGTTGAAGCATCTTTTTGAGCTGAAGCCAGGAGGGCTAAGCTGGCAAGAGTTGAAGAAAAATCACTAAGGAAAGTAGGCTCGTTGGGTAAGAGGCTGATTGCTTGAGAAAACTGCTCATAAGCCAGGGCATATTGGTTTTGCTTGGCCAGTTTTTGGCCAGTGGCAAAGTAGGCATCAGCTCGCCAGAGGTTAATGATTTTGGAAAGTAAATAGCAAACAAGCAATAAAACGATTAATAATAAATAGTAGTTGGGTTTTTGGGGGGAATTGGCTTTTTCCTCTGTTTTGTGGCTGAGGACAAAGATAAGAGCAGGGATAAGATAAAAGTAAAGGGAGACGATCACGACCGAGAAACCAAAGAAGTTGGAGACCAAGATACTCAGCCAACCGGAAAATAAAGCCAAAGAGAGGTAAAACTCAAAATCCCCTTTTTGGTTTAAAAATTGGCGAAGGCTTAAAAAAACAAAAAAGAAGATGAAAAAGAGGTAGCTTCCCAGACCAATGATTCCTGTAGTGGAAAGGTAGTTGAGATATTCATTATGAGCTTTGTTATAGAGAAAATCCCATTCAGAGACTAAGTTGTGCTCTCTTGGTCGAAAATTATAATAAGAATAGGCAAAAGTTTCTACTCCGGAGCCAAAAAGAGGATAATGTTTGAAAATTTCCCAGGCTCCCTTCCAGACAATTTTTCGAATTTCACCCGACTCAGTACCGCCGACTTCGAGAGCCGGGCCCTGGAATTTGTTTTCCTTTGTTGGACTCGCTTTGGTTTGAGTAAGCCGCTTTTGCCAGCTTTGGTAGTGGACAAAGCGATTAAGCTGGGGAAAAGGAGTGCCAAAGATAATACTTAGGAGTAAAAAGCCAAGAGCAAATATTAAAAATGGTTGTCGAGGGGTTTTTACTTCTTGGCGATAAAACCAAAAGATTCCCAGCCAGAAGACTCCCAGAGCAAAGACTAATCCTAAAAAGCCAGAACGAGAGCCAGTAAAGAGCAAACAGAGATAGTAGCTAGTAGCGAGTAGTAAGTAGTAAGCTCTTGCCTTAAGGGATTTAGCTTTAATGAAAAACAAAGTAGAAACAGGAACCAAAATGGCCAGATAGACGGCCAACCAGTTGGGTTGACCTAAAGTAGCAAAAACGCGGTTTTGGACATCCTGAACCCAGCAAGAAACATCAAAGCTGTTTTCAAACATTAAACAAGAAAAAGAATGGCCAAAATGCTCCAAAATGCCATAAGAGGAAATAAAGAAAGCAGAGACAAAAGAAACTTTTACTAGTTTGACAACATCTAAAGCTTGACAATTGTTAACAAAAGCCCAGTATAGGAGCAGATAGCTGCTAGTTGAAAGCAAGCCGCCATTAAAGCGGGAGTAATAACCCCAAAAGCTGGTATGGGCGTCAATCGAAAAGAAAGTGGCTAAAACTTGGGAAAGAAAGAACAAAATTAGGGGAATGTCCAAGGGTGTTTTGGTAAAAACAAATTTTCCTCTTAAAAGCAGGCGAGCAGCCCACGCCCCGACAATCAAAACTGTAAAAGCATAGACCAAAAGCATTTTGTTAAATTCAAAAAGCTCAGAGTTGTAAGGAGTAAAAAACAAAGGAACCAAGAAAAAAAGGCCAAGGAAGAGGAGAGCAATCATCTTTTGCAAGAGAGAGTCTATTTTCATCTTTTTTAGTATAACATGGCATTAAGGGATTAAAAGAAGAATTGAAAAAAGTGCTAAAATAACTTAAATGCTAGAGAAATTTTTCAAACTGGTTAGTTTTGATTTGGGAGTTGATTTGGGCACCAGCAATACCTTAATTTTGGTTTCAGGCAAAGGGATTGCTGTTCGCGAGCCAACAGTAGTGGCTCGCCATAAAAAAACCAAACAAGTGGTGGCGGTTGGCAGCGAGGCTAAAAAAATGATTGGTCGCACTCCTGGCCAACTTGAGGCA
>Ga0307377_10001888_pt1 | contig 25499 bp, 29 predicted proteins | sample TR3MG_FD_202535 | JGI IMG/M metagenome (GOLD analysis project Ga0307377, IMG submission 202535) | Soil microbial communities from Risofladan, Vaasa, Finland - TR-3 | ecosystem: Environmental > Terrestrial > Soil > Coastal area > Acid sulfate soil | place: Finland: Risofladan, Vaasa | collected... | reverse complement strand
TGGCGCTCGGGCCAGCCGTACAGCCGCTGCTACGCGTTCGACCACAACGCCACTACCGGAACGGTATACAACAACGGCCAGCGCATCCGACTGACCATCGGGACGATGATTGGGCTCGAGCCGACGAGCCTGGGCCGCGTCAAAACCCTCTTCCGGTAATAACCGCTAACCTTCGCCCCAAAAACGCCCCTCGCGTGAGGGGCGTTTTTTTCGGCGGCGCGGCGGACGTCGAAGGCCGGCTATTTTTTGCGCGGCGTTAGTTTTTGTGCTATAATTAAATGAATTTAAGTCACGCAACCCTTAACTGTTGGGGAAGGAGATAAACAGATGACGAAGGTATTTTCGTTGACGTTGGCGTTAGTTATCGCGGCCACAGGCGGCGCGTTAGCGGGCCCGCATATCGTCGGCGGGACGCCACTTGCCGCGGACCATGTCCCGTGGGGTGGTCAGTACTCCGCTTACCGGTTCCAATGTATGTGGTACCAATCCGAGATTAACGAGGCGGGCCGGGTAACGAAGGTCGAATTCCAATTCTGGGGTTACGCCAGTGGTTCGCCACCTATTACGTTCTACAACGTCGACATGTTGTTATGCCACTCAAGCCTCAACGCGCTAACGAATAACTTCCAGAATAACTACGACGGCAAAACGCCGGTCAAAGTATACTCGGGCAATTTTACAATTCCGGCGGGCCTTAATAATAAAGACTGGTTCATCCAATGCGAGCCGAAAAATTTCACCTACAATAATAAGGATAACCTGCTTTTCGAAATCTCGTGGTCCCGCAATACGGCTTCGGTCAATACCTTTTTCTGGCTTTCGATCTCCGGCCAACCCGGGCGCCTTGGCGCCAAGAACAACAAAACCGCTACCACCGCCGATTGGGTTACCAAAGACGGCCAAATCGCCCGGATCACCATCGGCAACCCGGCCGTCGACGCGACGAGCCTGGGCCGCGTCAAGACCCTCTTCAGGTAATAACCGCCAACCTCGTCTAACAAACGCCCCTCGCGTCAGGGGCGTTTTTCGTCGCGCCGTAAGCGGCCGCGCCGATATTCCCCCTTGCCTTCGCCGCGGGGGCGTTGTATATTATCGGCCCGAATAACGCGACGCAATACTCTTTAAACTCCCCCATGAGAGGTCGTTTGCCATGGCGAAAGCCCCCATTAAGAAAATTCTCGTCACCGGCTCGGTCGGTCAAATAGGTTCCGAGCTCGCGCTGGCGTTGCGCGAGCGCTACGGCGCCGAGAACGTCGTCGCCACCGGCCGCAAGACCAAACCCTCCAAGACGTTGGAGGAGTCCGGGCCCTTCGAGTTCATCGACGTCGCCAGGCGCGACACCGTGGAGCGGGTGTGCGACAAGTACGACGTCGATGCCGTCGTCCATATGGCCGCCATCCTCTCCGCGGTGGGCGAGCAGAACCCGATGCGGTGCTGGGACGTCAACATGAACGGGACGCTGAACGTGCTGGAGGTGGCGCGCGAGCGCGAGATGGCGCAGGTCCTGGTCCCCAGCTCCATCGCGGCCTTCGGCCCGGAGACCCCCCGCGACAACACGCCCCAGGAGACGGTCCTCAAGCCGCGCACTATGTACGGCGTCACCAAGGTGGCGGGCGAGCTGGTGTGCGATTACTATTTCCACAAGTACGGCCTGGACGTCCGCGGCCTCCGCTACCCGGGCATCATCTCCGCGGAGACGCCGCCCGGCGGCGGCACCACCGACTACGCCGTCGCTATCTACTACGCCGCGGTCCGGGGCGAGCCGTACGAGTGCTTCGTGCGCGAGGACACGGTCCTGCCGATGATGTACATGCCGGACTGCCTGAAGGCCACGCTCGAGCTGATGGAGGCCGACCTCGCCGCCCTTAAACACCACTCCGACTTCAACGTCGGCTCGATGAGCTTCTCCGCCGGCGAGCTGGCCGCGGCCATCCGCAAGTACGTCCCCGACTTCGAGGTGACGTACGAGCCGGACTTCCGGCAGGGCATCGCGGACTCGTGGCCGCGCTCGCTGGACGACGGCGCCGCCCGGGAGGAGTGGGGCTGGGCGCCGGCCTACGACCTGGACGCTATGACGCAGGACATGCTCGAGAAGCTAAAGAAGAGGCACGAAGACGGGACGCTTCCGGAAATGGGGTAAGGCTCCGGTGGCGCTGATTTGCGTAAAATGCCCGCTCGCCCGCTTCCCCGAGCCGACGGAGCAGTGCTACCGGACCGGCGGCCTTATTTGCCGCGTCGACGACGCTAATGTCGGCAAGTACGACGAGTGCCGCTTCGGCTGGGACGAGGGCCGCGTCGCAGAGGAGGCGGAGTGTTTGGAGGAGGATTAACGTAAATATGGGGTGCGAATTAAAACGGGAATAACAACGAAATGATTAATAACGCGGAAGGTTATCTCAAAGCCGCTATCCAACGGTTTAAAGAAGCCACGTGGTTGAAAATAGGCGCGGGGGAGAAAGGTATTCCGGCAAAGACTTATGCGGCGGGCGCGATCTACCTGTCGGGTATCGCGGCCGAATGCTTATACCGGGCCTTTATCGTAAGAGCCGAACCGACCGCGGATATTAGACCGCACGACCTAAGAGTTTTAGCCGACGACCGTTTCATGAAAGAAATCGCGAAACGGCCTATCTATGATAAAATATCAAGGGCCAATAAATTCATATACGAAGCTTGGGCGAACGAGCACCGCTACCGAGATAACGAATCACTCGGCAAATACTATAAAAAGCACAGGCGAGGTTTATGCAGGGGCATCAAGGGAGACGTGGTCAAATATATCTGTGCCCGGATGTTAACCGAACTCGAAATGGTTTTCAAGGTGGCGAAGGAAAAATGGCAACGGCCGAGAGCAAAATAAAAAAGATATTGAGGGAAAAATACCCCAACGCCAGGGTAACGGTCGAGCGCGTGGGGCCTGGGGGCGGTATCTATACCGTCGTCACGACGGCCTTTGAAATAAAGGACGAGGTAACACGCCAAGACGAGATATGGGCGTGGTTAAACGAAAAGCTAACCTTTGACGATATCAAGCATATCGGGTTTATCCTAACGATGACGCCGGAGGAGGAAAAAGCGTACGCGGAATAGGAAGCCGCTTCGGCTGGGACGCGGAGCGCGTCGCGGAGGAGGCGGAGTGTCTGGAGGAGGATTAACGGCACCCAGTTACCGTAGGGTTTTATTATAACCGATAACGGAAGAAATACGTGTTAGGAGGGTATGGTAGCCGATGCTATTACTTGGAATAATATTAACCGGGTTAGGTTTCGTATTAACTGCCGCCAACCTTTTCTTCTTTTTCCGCAAACTCCCCCGGAGAAAATTAGAAGCGGATTTAGTCTTTTCTGCGTCTCTAATAAAAATCGGAGATGAAGTAAAAACCGATGTGGAAGTATTATATAAAAAGGAAAAAGTAGAAAATATCCATAGAACCGTAATAACTCTTAGAAATTTGGGTAATAAAGAAATCTCGGATTCGAACATTATTAAACCTATTGTTATTTCCCTACCCGATAACGCTATCATAGATTTCGATTTTTTTACGCCAAAAAAGGATTTCGAACCAACATTGATCTTGAACCCCGAAAACCCGGGAGAACTGCATTTCCGGCCAAATTACATGGAATCTGGAGACGAAATATCGATTGCGCTATTATCGATCGGAAAAGAGAGTACCCCCGAAGTTACTGGCGTAGTCGGTCCTCCAAGATATAAGTTGAAACTCGAAGAAAAAAGGGAATTCTCAAGGCAAAAACGAAAAGGATTCCTGGGGGGGTTATTATTAACATCGTTATTTTTTCTTATAGGTGTTAGCTTTTTACTAGCGCTACATTACGCGGTCGATATTGCTAAAAAAAACTATCCGAATGCAGAATTCCTTTCTCCCGGACCCATCGCTTGGGGTATGATATGGTTCGCTATATTTATAATAATATTAACCGGTATGACTTATCTAACGCGGTTTGTTATCAAACGCGTTGCTAATGAATAATTCCAATATGACCCCCTCCCCCGAGGGGGCTTTTAAATTTTAACGAGGTAGGGGCGACTGGCCAGTCGCCCCGACTGACATCCGTAATCAAAAAGGGCCCCTCGGGCCCTTATTATTTTATTAACCGCGGGAGCCGGCGCCGCTACTTGAAGGCCACGAGGTCGAGGAACCAATCCTCGTTGCGGTAGCGCCGGAGGTCGATATCGGTGGCGGCGATGACGTTGAGCTTGGGGTTTATCTCCAGGGCGCGCTCGAGGTACCGGCGGCAGCGCTCCTTGTCTCCCCGGAACGCCCAGTAGCAGGCGAAGTTGTAGTGGCTTCCGGGGTCCTGGGGGCCGAAGGTGACCGACCTCTCGAACGCGGCCTGCGCCTCGTCCAACCGCCCCATGGCCTGGTAGGCGACGGCCTGGGCGTTGTAGCCGTGGGGGCTATTGGCCTCGAGGCCGAAAATTCCGTCGGCGGCAACGAGCGCGTCGTCGTAGCGCCCGAGCCGCGTCAACGCAAGGCTCCGCCCCATCAACGCCCGGGCCTCGGCCGGGTTAAGTTTGGCCGCCTCCTCGAACGCACCGAGCGCCTTCTCGTAATGGCCGGCGCGCAGGTACTCTTTGCCGAAGGTGAGCTGCGTCTGGGTGCGTATTTTTTGGAGTTCTTCTTCGGTTATGCGTTTTTCGTCGGCCACCAGCTTAGACCCCGTGCGATTTGTCCGGAGCTCCGGGAGGAAGTCTGCGCGGTCAGTTTCGCGGGAATATAAAAAACCTGACGGCGCTTGTCAAGTAAAAAGTAGCGCCCACCTCTACCTGGTTAGGAACCCCTTATCGGTTAACGGCCCCGGCGCCCCCCCATCAAGAACAAAGTGAAAAAAAGCCGCCCGCGGGGCGGCCTTAGCGCTTATAACGGTTATTCGAATATGGCCTTAACCCGGCCGAGCGACGCCGGCTCGGCGTCGGTGTACGTGCATTCGTAAACCCAGATGTATTCGTCGGGGGACCCGCCCGACGTGCTTACGTAGAGCCGACCGGCGTGATACGCGATGCCGAAGGGATAGGAGACCGTGGATTCTACCCGCCACGATTCCATAACCGAGCCGGCCGGCGTCATGCCCATAACCCACCCCGTGGCGTAGTTCCCGTACCAGATCAGGTCGTGGGTATAGTCCCAAGCCAGGTCGTAAGCGTAATTGGTGTGCGGGGCCTGGAAAGACGATATCAGGCTGCCGTTGGTATTCGATACCCACCAAAGGCCGGTAAGGTAGCTTTGGTAAATGCGATTGGCCGTACCGTAGTTCTCTTTATCGCCGTTGATGCATAGGCCGTAGCGGCTCGAGCCGCCGCTCCACGTCCACGTGCTTAATAAACTCCCGTTCGACGCGCGGAGCCTCGCGACGTACCGGTTGTTGTAGTTATTCACGCGGAGGAAGCCGCCGCCCTCGAAACAAAGACCCCGGACGTAGCGGTTCTCGAGATATGGGAACGGGACCGCGATGGAGCGTACAAAGGACCCGTCGGCCCGCCTTAAAATGTTTATAGGGTAATCCGTCGTGGCGTCGTAGTGGTAAGAATAGAGGTAGTTGGCGTCGGCGGCCATGCCGTAGTGGGTACTCCTACCGCGGTTGGGGAAAGAATTTATCAAGCTGCCCATGCCTGCTAAAGCTGCGCCCGCGGCCAGCGAGCTGCATAATATAACGATTATGCCTTTACGCATAAGTGCTTACCTCCTTTATATACGCAATTATAATAATATTTTAACAAAAATGGCGTACCTGTGCAAACCGTCGATTTAAGTATCGAAACCGGACCGGCCTTTTTATACCTTCCCTCTACGACCGTGCAAACGTCTTACCCGTATAGAACCATCCCAACGCCATCAGTGAAAAAGGACGGCCGAAAAAACGGCACATCACCGTTTATCGGCGGCGCCGGTTACTATTTGAATAAAATTTTTATCCGCCCCAAGGAAGTAGGCAGGACCGCCGGTTCGGTATACACGAAGTACTGAACGCGGTAGTTGCCGGAGTCACCCACGTAGAATCGGTCGCCGTCTTCGGTGAGGGCCACGTCGCGCGGATACATGAACTCGCCTTCGCGCTTGCCCTCGGTACCCCAGGCGGTTATAAAAGAGCCTTCGGACGTGAAGCATTGGACGCGGTGGTTGCCGTTGTCGGTTACGAATACGCTGCCGCCCGGGGCGACGGCTATGCCCATGGGGTTTTTAAATTCCTTTTCGCCCGGCCCCTCCGTACCCCATTGGTCGCGGTAAGAGCCGGTCAACGTGAAGTACTGGACCCGGTGGTTGTTGTATTCGGCCACGTACACCGTACCGCCGTTACTTACGGCTACCCCGTCGGGATAATTGAACTGGCCCGGGCCGGAGCCCTCATCGCCCCATTTGCCGAGGAAGGAACCGCTCGAGGTAAAGTATTGGACGCGGTTATTCCGATATTCGGTTACGTAGACGTGGTTACCGGGCGAGACCGCAACGCCGCACGGCCAGTTGAATTCGCCCCGGCCGGTCCCTTCGCGGCCCCATTTGCCGACGTACAACCCGGCGGCGGTGAAATACTGAACGCGGGCGTTGCCGGCGTCGACCACGTAGACGCGGCCGCCGGGAGCTATCGCGATGTGCTCGGGGTGGTAGAACTCCCCCGGTCCCTCCCCCCGGATGCCCCATTTACCCAAGTACGAGCCGTCGGCCGTGAAGTACTGTACGCGATGGAGGTCGTGGTCCACCACGTACACGTTGCCGTTTTTGGGTGATACGGCGACGCCGGAAATCTCGTCGAATTCGCCGGGGGCTCCGCCCGATTCACCCCACTGGCCGCCGTATACATATTCGGCAACGGCGTCGGCGCCGATAAGCGCTAACGCCGTTACCCCGATAAAAGCAATACTCTTCACGCCCCACCTTCCGAACCGGCGTTCTCTTGGCCGATTCCAGGTTGTATTCTGTCATAAATACGTCAGTTTGTCAATTAAAAAGGGGCCCCGGGGGCCCCTTCGCACGTTTCCGAAACTCGGGGTTACTTCTTGTACTGGATAAGGCCGATGTCGAGTTGGCCGTCGGTTATGAAGAAACCCGTGACCGGTTCGTACGTCCACGTGAACGTAGCCTCGTAGTTTTCCGCGTCCACTTCCACCTTGGCGCCGTATTCGGTCAGGTCGAGGTATTTGGGCGTCGGCGTGCCCTCTTCCAATTTACCTTTGATGCCCTTAGTGTTAATGACCGAACCCCACTGCCCGGGCGAATTCGCGACCGGTACTATGTCCGCCGGGTTGATGGTCCCGTACTTGATGCGGTTTGCGACGTTGCCGACGAAGACGACCCGCATGGTGATGGTCGCCTTGCCTTCGGGGTAGAAATCCTGCAACTGGGCGAGGCCGATGCAATTCTGCCCGACGAGGACGTCCTCGATCTTACTGGCCCAGGTGAAATAGAACTCCGCCTCGTCGTCGGGCATATGTTCCGGGTCGAGCCAATAGACCTTAACGTCTTTCTTGCCCTGCCCGAGCTCGGAACACTTGATGTTCACCAACGGATTGTCGTAGGCGTCGTTCACGATGGCCTCGAAGGGCTTGCCGTCGCCGGGGCCGGCGAACTTCGTCGAAATCATCTTACCCGTGTTCTCGCCGGCGAAGGCCGCGCCGGCTAACGCGAGCACTCCCGCGCTGACAATTAACCACCTCATATCGCTCCTCCTGACTAGTTATGAAGGAATCATAACGGTTAAGCTTCGACGTCGATGCGTATCATAGCATAAACTGCGGCCGCGGTCAAACCACCTCCGCCGAAGCCGAAAGGTAGCCGCGCCGGCCGGGTTATGTTAAAATCAAACCCTATACTTCATATTAGGATAACACCGATAGGAGCGACATATGCGCAGAATACTTTGCGCCGCGGCGGCGGCACTCGCCTTTTCGGCGGCAATCGCCGAGGAATACGACCTCGAGAAGGTCCGCGTCGACAATGAGCAACTCATCCGGGAGTGGTGCCAGGCCGGGTGGGACAACGCGGTCTACGGCAAGCCGGTCGACATCGCCGGCCTGTTGGAGAAGTACTCCTACCTCTCCGACGACCCGCAGCTCGTCGCTTTCATCAAGAAAAAGAGGGACCAGGCGTCGGACCCCAAAGAGCGGCGGCGCCTGCATTACCTCTACCGCGACCTGGCGACGACGTACGAGGCGAAGCGTGTCGCCTCGCTCGAGGACGAAATGGAGAACCGCAGCGCCTCGGACCACGTGTGGGTAAAGGGATTCGACGAGCCGGTCGCCGTTCGCGATTTCTACTTCCTGGCGCGCGCCACCGACGACCCGGAAAAATACATGAACCTCTACTATATCCAATTCAATTACGAAATCAACGTCATGAACCCGTTGCGGCGGGAGCGCCTGCGGGTGCACTACGACTCGACGCGCGCCGCCGGCTACGAGAACTACTGCGACTTCTACTACCGGATGCTGGGTTACGAGCGGGGCGTCCCGGCCGCGCAGGCGCGCGAGTTCCGCGACGAGACCTTTCCCCTATATAAAGAACTCGTGACCGGGCGCTGCCGCGAGCTCTACGGTAAAGACCCCGCCGACACGCCCCCCTGGGAGTCGAAAAACATCTACTGGGGCAAGGACTTCGACGCGTATTTCCCCGAGGAGACGTTCCTGGATTTCACGTATCGCTTCTTCGCCGGCCTGGGGATGGACATCCGCGTGCTGCCCAACGTGAGGGTGGACGACGAAGACCGGCCGGCAAAGGAACCGCGCCCGGCCTGCTGGGGGTTCGACGCGCCGTTCGACGTCCGCGTCAACCTGAAACCGACGGGAGGGGTCGGCGACTACGAGGCCGCGTTCCACGAGTTCGGCCATGCCCTCCACGGCGCCTACACCAACCCCGGCCTCCCCTACGAGTTCCGCATGCTCGGCTCCAACGAGCTCACCGAGACCTACGCCGTCTTCTTCGAACAGATGTTCAACGACCGCGACTTCCTTTTGGAAGAACTCGGCATGCCGGAGGAGGCCGTCGACGGCTTCTTGCGGTACAAGCTTTTAACGGATATGGGCCAGGCGCGCTCCACGGCCTACGACGTGTACTACGACGAGGCGCTGCACTCCGGCGAGTTGGATGACCCGCTCGCGTACTACGTCGCCGAGGTCGACAAGCAGCGCCTTTTCCCCAAGTACGCCGTCCGCGACGAGGGCTATTACCTAGTGGTCGACGAGGGTTTCTACGCGCTCTACTATATGGCGGCCTACTACGCCGTGGCGCAGCTCCGCGCCGCGGTCGTCGAGAAGTTCGGCCCGAAGTGGTACAAGAACCCGGCCGCCGGCGAATTCTTCAAAAACCTGTTCCGTCAGGGCGACAGCATCACCGTGACCGAGATGTTGCAGCAAATCGGCTACCCGGAGGCTTTGAACCCCGACTATTTGATAGCCGAGTATCGGGCCCGCTACGAGGCACTTAACGAGTAACGCCGCGACTTCGGGCGTATACGCCGGGCTTCACGGCGCGCCGGACGGCCGTTGGCGCGGTCGTCGCCGTACGAACGCCTTTTTTCGTTGACAAGCATATGCTTTGGAGTTAACATTTTTAGGTTGGATTCTATGAAACCCTCGCTCGACGACCAAATAAAACGCGAATTCATCGAGTACGTCGGCGTGCCGATGAAGGCCGGCGAAATAACCATCGGCACCAAGGAAGACGGTACACCCATAACGCGGCCATTCGACCTCGTCTCCGAAGACGGGTCCATCGTAGCGTCGGTTCAAACCTCCTGCTTGCACCTCAGGTCGCGCCCGGGCCAGAAGGCATACGGCAGCCTTTACCGCGTCCTGGGCGCCATCCTCTACCTCCACCTATGCACGGCATGCCGAGAACGCTACTTGATTATCAGCGACCGGGATATGTACTACGAGATCACCGAGGACTTCAGCCACATCTTCAAGGACATCAACATGCTCTTTTGGGACGATATCAAAAAGTAGTCGTACTCCCCCGCCGCCGCGCCCAATTCGGGTTCCGCGTCCGGCGCGGGTAAAAACTTCTCCATATCCCATAGCGAACCATACCGAGGTCTAGCACCATGGTTGAATTAATCTACCTCGACAACGCCGCAACGACTTTTCCCAAGCCCGACGTCATGCACGACGCCGTTCACGATTTTTACAAAAATTACGGCGTCAACCCCGGCCGGACCGGCTGTGATTTGGCCCTGGAGGCCGAAAAAATGGTTCACGATACGCGGAAGAAGTTTTCCGCGTTTTTCAATCCCAGCCTAACCGCAGCGGGCAAAGAAAAGGACCCCAACCGCCTCGTCTTCGCGGCGAACGCCACGGCGGGCCTCAACCTAATCGTCAACGGCACCGTGGGCCCGGGCGACCACGTCGTTACCACCATGGTGGAGCACAACTCCGTAATCCGGCCCGTCAACCACAAGGTTAAAAACGGCGCCGAGGCGACGTACGTAGTCCCGGACGCCGAGGGTTACGTCGGCCCGGAGGATATTCGCAAGGCTATAAAAAAGAATACGAAACTGGTCGTAGTGAACCACGCGTCGAACGTCACGGGCGTGGTCCAGGACCTCGCGGCCATCGGCGCGGTATGCCGGGAGGAAGACGTGTCGTTCGCCGTCGACACCGCCCAGAGCGCCGGCGTAATACCCATCGATATGGCGGCGTGGAACATCAGCTTCGTCGCCTTTACCGGCCACAAGGCGCTCTTCGGCCCGACGGGCACCGGCGGCGTCTGCGTGGCCGACGACGCCGAGATAACGGGCACCGTCTACGGCGGCACCGGCGTCCGGAGCGCGTACCCGTACCATCTGGAGGAGTACCCGTACCGCCTGGAAGCCGGTACCCTCAACCTGGCGGGAATAGCGGGCCTGTCCGCGGGGCTCGACTGGGTCCTCGAGCAGGGGCTCGAGGCCATCCGCGGCCACGAGATGGGCCTGCTGGCAAAGCTGCAGAACGGCCTGTCGCGAATCAAGGGCGTCAATACCTGGGGAACGACGAACCTCGAGCGCCGGGTGGCGACGATGTCGGTGACCGTGGCCAACTACGACGCGTCCGACGTGGGCACCATCCTGGACGTGGAGTACGGCATCCTGACGCGCACCGGCCTCCACTGCGCGCCGCTCATCCACGAACACCACGGCTCCGCCCCGCGGGGTACGGTGCGCTTCTCCGTCGGCCCCTTCAACACCGAAGAACACGTCAAGGCCGCGGTCAAGGCCGTGGCCGAGGTCGCCGCGGACCGCCCCGCATAACGACAACCTCTAACCCTAGCGCCGGAACGGTTATATGACGGACCATAAAATACAGGTAGGTGACGCCGACGTCGAATTCGACCCGGACGGCTTCATGCTCGAGCCCGGGTCGTGGAACGACGCCGTCGCTTGCGCCATCGCGGGCGAAGAGGGCATCGACGAGATGTCCGAAGAACACTGGAAGGTAGTCAACTTTATCCGGGAATATTGGAAGGAGCACGACCTCGCGCCGCCGGTGCGCCTTATCTGCACCGAGGTGGGCGTGAGCGTACGCCGGATATACAAACTCTTCACCGCCGGGCCGGCGCGGGGAGCGTGCCGCGTCGCCGGCCTCCCCAAACCCGACGGGTGCGTGTAGATACCGCGAGTACCTAATCCCGATGTTGGTAGTCGAACGAATCGTCGCCGCGGCTAGCTTGGCCTGGGCCGCGGCCTTACTGCTGGCGCAGCTCCTGCTCGCCTGGGGCGGCGGCCGCAAAGATTACAGCGTACGTGCCGGAAGCCCCGGCCGCGCCGTACTGTTCAACTTGACCGCGGCGATGGCGCCCGCGCACAAGGAGGCCGCGCGCCTTCACCCGGGCAAATTCGCCGTCGGCGTCGCGCTCCACGTCGGCGTGGCCGTCGCCGTCGTCGAGGCGCTGGCCGCGATGGTCAGACCGGAGGCGGGGCCGCTCCGGCCGACCGCCGCCGGCACGCTCGCGGCTTTGTCCGTCGTCGCGGGTTTATACCTGCTGGCGCGCCGGGCGTTATCGAGGACGCTGCGCTTTATGAGCTGCCCCGACGACTACGTCGCCGCCGCCGTCACCTCCGGCTTCATCCTGGCCGCCGCGCTCTACGCGTTCGGCGTTCTGGCCGCGTCGCCGTTTCTGATATTCACGGCCTTCACGTTCTTCTACCTGCCGCTCGGGAAACTGCGCCACGTCCTCTTCTGCCCCGTCTCGCGGGTGGACCTGGGCCGGCGGCTGGGCTACCGCGGGACGTATCCCGCGCCCCGCGCCACGAAATCGTAGCGAGATGTCCGAAAAAGAAAAGGACGAGAACATAACCGCGCTTTCAGACCCGGCCGAAGTCGCGAGGACGGCGCGCGAGGCGCTTCGCCGCGCCGCCCGGGGGTTGGCCGCGTACCACTTCGACGCCTGCGTCAGGTGCGGCCTGTGCGGCGAGAGCTGCCACATCTACAAAACGGACCCCGTGCCGGAGAACCTGCCGGGCGCCAAGGCCGCCAAGGTCGCGAGCTTCTTCCGCCGCTACCACACCGTACTGGGAAGGATAGCGCCGTTTCTGGTCGGCGCCCGGACGCTTACGGCCGAGGCGCTCGACGAGCTGGTGGAGGCGGCGTACGGCCGCTGCACCGGCTGCGGCCGCTGCGGCCTGAACTGCTCCGTCGGCGCCGACGTGGGCGCGATAATACGGGCGGGCCGCAACGTCCTGGCCGCGGTGGGAAAGGTGCCGCCGAACCTGCAAGCGGTGGTCGACAACCAACTCCGAACCGGCAACCAGATGGCCATAACTCCCCAGGAGCTTCGCGATACCGCGGCCTGGATATCCGAGGACCTCCGCCTCGAGATGGGCGACGACGGCGTGAAGGTGCACGTCGACGAGCCGGGCAAGCGCGTCTTCTATCTCGTCAACCCGCGGGAGGTCAAGTTCTTCCCGCTGTCGCTCATGGCCGCCGCCGGCGTCTTTCACGCCGCCGGCGAGAGTTGGACCATGTCCAGCAGGTTCTACGACGTGACCAACTACGGCCTGTTCTCCGGCGACGACTCCGCCGCGGCGGCGATAACCAAACAGGCGATAGAAGAGGCCGAGCGGCTCGGCGCGGAGGAGATAATCCTCTCGGAATGCGGCCACGGCTTCCGCTCGTTCCGCTGGGAGGGGCCCAACTGGCTGGGCGAGAGATACGCGGTGCCGATGCGCAGCATATTGGAGCTTCTGCTGGAATATTTACGCGACGGCCGGATACGGGTGGACCCCGCCAAGAACCCTGACCGCGTGACGCTCCACGACCCCTGCAACCTGGTGCGGTGGGGCGGCGTCGTCGAGCCGCAGCGCGAGGTCCTGCGGCGGGTGGTTAGCGACTTCGTCGAGATGGTCCCCAACCGCGAGCAGAACTTCTGCTGCGGCGGCGGCGGCGGGATGCTCTCCATGAGCGAGTACGGCGACCGCCGCGTGGCTTCGGGCGAGGTCAAGGCCAAGCAGATTCGGGCCACCGGCGCCAAGGTAGTCGCGGCCCCCTGCCACAACTGCGCCGACCAGCTCCTCGAGCTCAACAAGAAGTACAAGCTCGGCGTGGAGGTCAAAGCCGTGGTGGAGCTGGTGTACGAGGCGCTGGTTTTGTAATAAACCGGAAGACCGAAATGAAATCGGCGGCCGCGAGGCCGCCTTTTAATATTGCCTGGGTAAAGCCGGCGGGTTATAATAAATACGGAGTTAAAAATATGGCACCTAAAGGGAAAAACGTCATCAAGATACCGGCGGAGGTCTGGGCGAGCGCTACGTCGTTGGAGGATATAGAAAACTGGCTTATCGCCAACGACCCGGAATCGATAACCGCTTTAACCGAAGCCCACGACCAACGTCTCCGCGGGGAACTGGTAAGCCTGGATGAAATAAAAACCCGAAGGTCGGAGCCGTAGAGTAATTTTAATAAGGAAAATGCGATTGTGTAAGGAGGGAACGTTGACGAAGAAGATGAACGTATTGCTAAGGGTGGCGGCCGCGAGCGCGGCGTCAACCCTTTTGTTTATTTTAATATCGCCCACCGTCGCGCCGGCAATGAAGAGCGACCCGGATAACTACTACCTCGAACCGGAGGACGCAAGGTTTTACGCAACGGATTTGATTACTAGTGAATTAACGGTACATAAGGGATTCGAAGACCTGGAAGGTATCTATGCTAAAATAAAAGAGAGTGATATCCGTCTCCTCGACGGCCGGATTCCGCTTTATGATATCGATGGCGACGTCGCGGCGTACGTTTACCTCGCGTACTTCGGCCCGGGGCCTTTGCCGACGAGCGACGAAGTAGTAAACAAAGCGCGTGAAGTGAGTTATGATAGGAAAGAAGTTATCCGCAACCAAGAAACGTCCGGCGTTTCGTTGTACGAATTCGACGAGCAGTATTTCCCGTACGGCAACTTGTGCGCTTCCGCGTTGATAGGCATAAGTAAAAAGTGTAATACCCGCAGGGGTGGGCGTGGGCTGCCTTATATCATCATCAGCCAAAAGGAAGCCGAAGACGCGGCCCGCGTATTTTACGGCTCGAGCGATTTCGAGTTGGTCAGGTACTTATTATTAGGGACTGCGGTTTACGGTTACGAGTTCACCGACGGCAGTAGGAATATTATCGTCCCTTTGGATGCGTTATCGGGCCGCGTACACGCCTATAATATATTGGACCGCGAAGAAATTAAGGCCGACAATGGATATCGATACAATTTTGACGCGGAGAGGGCTCGTAAATGGATCGAGCTAAGGAAGCGACGTTTAGCCGAACACGGCATCGAATAAAATCGGCGGCCTCGCGGCCGCCTTCTTTCTGTGAAAATCCCCCGGCCGAAACTAAATCTCCTTCTCGTAAATTCTGTATCTCTTATAAGGCCGCGCGCCCAACATCTTCGCCGCGCGCTTGGTCATTTCGTTCTCCTCCAGCACCCACGAGAACTCGGCCTCGCGGTAGCCGAGCTCGAGCGCCGCGCGCTGGTTGGAGGCCATGAGGACGGCGTCGATGCCGCGCTTGCGGTACTCCGGGCAGACGCCGAAAAGCATCACGCGGCAGCTTCTAATCTTCCGCCTGCCCGTCAGAAATTTCAGGAGGCTTAGCGGCCCCAGCGAACCTCCCATCCCGGCCAAGACCTCGTTGTAGTTCGGAATCGTCACGATGAAGCCGGCCGGCTCGCCGTCGACGAAGGCGATGGGGACGAGTTCCGGGACGGCGAGCGATTTAAGACGGTCGGCGGTGCTGTCGAACTCCTCCGGCGTCGGCGGCACGAAGCCCCAGTTGTCGTCCCAGGCGCGGTTGTAGACCTCGCGGATTAATCGGAGTTCGGCCGCGAAGTCGCGGAGGTTGACGCAGCGGACGGTGAGGCCCGGGTCGCGCGCCCGCGCCCGAGCCGCGACGCGCTCGAGGCGCTCGAGCCGCGCCGGCGAGATGCCCAACACGAAAGCGAACAAGTCGCGCGCCTTGCGAAAGCCGTACTCCTCCGCCAACGCCGCGTAATACGGCGGGTTGTGCGTCATCATAATGTACGGCGGCCGGTCGAACCCCTCCACCAGGAACGCGCACTCCTCGTTGGTAGAGGGGTTCATAGGGCCGATGAATTTGGTAAGGCCCCGGCCGCGGAGCCAGCTTGCGGCCGCGTCCCACAGCGCCGCGGCGGCCTCGCCGTCCTCCTCCGCCTCGAAGAAGCCGAAGTAGCCGCACGGCTCGCCGGCGAATTTTATGTAATCGTCGTCTTGGATGGCGGCGACGCGGCCCACGACGCGGCCCTCCCGGCGCGCGACGAAAAGCGCCCGTTCGGCGTGACGCCAGAACGGGTTCTTCGGACCGAACGTGAACTTGACGTCGCGTTTGAGGGGCGGCACCCAGTTGGCGTCGTCGCGGTACAAACGATACGGGAAAGCTATGAACTCCGCCAGGGCGCGGCGCGACGCCGCCTCGTCGACCGTTATCACGCGCGCCCCCATCCCCCGATAACGCTCATCTCGTGCCCCACCTTGTCGAACACCTCCAGAACTTTGTCCACTTGCTCGTCGGTTTGCGTCGCCATACAGCTCACGCGGATGAGCGCGCGGTTCTCCGGGACGGCCGGCGTCATAATGGGCGTCGTGAATATCCCTGCGTCGAAGAGCTTGCGCCACATCGTGCGCGCGGTGAGGTCGTCGCCCACGATGACCGGTATGATGGGCGTCGTACTCTCGCCGGTATCGAAACCCAGGTTCTGCAGGCCGGTGCGCATCTTATCGCCGACCGCCGCGAGCCGTTCGCGCCGCTCGGGCTCCGTTTCGATGATGTCGAGCGCGGCCAGGACGGAGGCGACGTTCGCCGGGGGAAGGCTGGCCGAGAATATCATCGACCGGGCGAAATGCTTGAGGTAATGGACGACCGGCTCCGACGCGGCGACGAAGCCGCCCACACAGGCGAAGGACTTGCTGAAGGTGCCGATTATTATGTCCACCTCGTCCTCGAGGCCGAAGTGGTCGGCGACGCCGGCGCCCCGCGAGCCGAGGACGCCGATGCCGTGGGCGTCGTCGACCAGGACCCGCGCGCCGTATTTTTTCGCCAGCTCGACGATGGCGGGCAGGTTGCAGACGTCGCCTTCCATGCTGAAGACGCCGTCCACCGCGATGAGGGCGCCGCCGCCGTCGGCAGGCGACTGAAGGACGCGCTCGAGGTCGTGCATGTTATTGTGGCGGAAGCGCTTCATGTGGCCGAAGCTCAACCGGCAGCCGTCGATGATGCTGGCGTGGTCGTACTTGTCGGTCACGATGACGTCGCGTTTGCCGGCCAGCGCGGAGATGGCACCCAAATTGGTCTGCATACCGGTGGAGAAGACCAGCGCCGCCTCCTTGCGGCAGAACTTGGCGAGTCTCTCCTCCAGCTCTATGTGCAGCGTGAGGGTGCCGTTCAAGAACCTCGAGCCCACGCACCCGACGCCGAACTCCCGCGTCGCCTTGATGGCCGCTTCCTTGAGCTTGGGGTGGGAGGTCAAACCCAGGTAATTGTTCGACCCCAGCATGATCATCTTGCGCCCCTCGACCATAACCTCGGGGTCCTGGCCCGATTCGATGACGTGGAAGTACGGATACACGCCGGCGGCGATCGCGGCTCGAGCCGCGGTGAACTTCTCGCACTTCTCAAATATATCCGGCCGGTATTGTCGTTGCTCGGTCATAACGGTCACAACCACCCTTGACCGCGATACCACGCGGTCGTTAACTTCGCGCCTTCGGCAAAACCGACGCGAGGCGCGAAACCCAATTCCGTCTTGGCTTTACTCGCATCGCACACCCATAATTCTTCCAACATAACGCGGGCGCGCTCGCGGTTGAGGGTAGCCACCTTTCCCGAAAGAGTAGCGGCGAGCTCCGCTATCGTCGCCGCACCGAAGAGAACCACCTTGGGGACCCGGACCTTCCTCGTCTTCACCCCCAACGCCGCCGCGGTTTCCCGCGCGACGCCGCGCCAATCCCAGACCTCGTCGTGGGCTACGAAGTACACTTCGCCCCGGGCCCGCTCGCAGCTTCCGGCAAGGATTAGCGCCTCCACCAAATCGGTCACGTAACAAAGGCTCACGTACCGGTCGTCCCACCCCAACGCGGGCTCGACGCCCTTGTTAATAAATTTGAAGAACAAAAACATCTCGGTATCGCGGGGGCCGTAGACGGCCGAAGGCCTGAGTATAACGAAAGGCAACTCGGCGGCGCGTTTCTGCAGCGCGCGTTCGCCCCCCAGCTTGCTGCGGCCATAGTCGCTTACGGGGGCGCACTCGTCGGCTTCGCGGCGAACGCCGTCCGCCCCGCAAGGCCCCGCCGCGGCCTGGCTCGAGACGTAAACGAGAAACGGCGGCACAGGGCGCACCAAGCACGCCTCGGCCAGGTTTGCGGTCCCCTCAGCGTTAACGCGGTATAACAGCTCGGCCTTACGCGCTTTGGTCGCGCCCGCGCAATGGTAAACCACGTCCGCCCCGACTACGGCCCGCGCGAGCGAGTCCTCGTCATCGAGGGTGCCCAACACCGGTTCGTAGTCCAGCCCGTCCAACCAGCGCCGGTCCGACGTGGGGCGGAGCAAACACCTGACGTCGGCGCCCTTGGAGAGTAGGGCCTCGACGAGGTGGCTCCCTATGAAGCCGTTGCCGCCTGTCACTAAAACTCTCAAAGTCGCGTAGCTTAAATACGAATTCATATATTACCAAAAACGGCACCCTATGACAAGCATAAGGGTGGCGGCGTTTTCTTGTTGCGGGCGTCGTAATTTCAAGGTATTATAAACCGCCGTGGGAACGCGTTCAAAACGCCCGCGCCCTAACTTTTACAGCGCGTCTATCGTTTTCGCCGCGTGCGTGATGTGGCTGGCGTTTGCCGGCTGCCGCGCGGTTAAAGGGCCGTCGCAAATCAAGGCCGCCTCGGCCTACCGCGCCGACCTATTCCACATTACGGAAAAAATTAACGCCTACCTCGCCGAAAATACGCCCGAGGATACGCAGCGCCGGGAGCTCCAGCAAACGGTAGGCGCGACGGCGCACGAATACGCCATGCTCGCGGCGGAGGCCGGCCCGCTCCAGGGCAAGACCGGCGACGCCGAATACGGCGAAATAGCCGCGCGGGCCGAGGACGGCGAAATCGTCGCGGGGAACCTGGCCGGCGCGTTGGCCGCCGACCCCGCCCAAAAGCCGGAGGCCGTACCGACCCTCGCCGCCGCGGTCGACGACTGGGTCGCGTATAACGACGAACTCGCCTCCCGCGGTAACGCCGACGCACCTTTCAAGCCGAATCGTTGGTGGGAAACGCCGCCGTGGCGCCGCACGCTGGGTACCGGAGGCGAGCCCGGCCTCGGCACCGAGCACGGCGAGAAAGGGGCTCCGTCGGTAGATTGACCGCCGCGCCGGCCCGGAAGCGACGCAGCGTGGCCACGTATTGGTCGAAAGTACCGGGGGGCTCTTTTACTTCCACTTCCCCCATTCCTCAATAAAACGGGGTAAAGCGAATTAACGGTTAAGCCCTTACGGCCCGGCGCCGTACCGGCCTAACCGCCGGCGTTAAACATTATAAAGTATAAACGTTAACCTCTAAAACCGGTAGTGCAGGAATGGGAGACCAAAGGGAAAACGGAGAAAATATGGCGCGCTTGCGCGCCAAAGTGCACCTCGAGCGAGGCCGCCACTACTTCAACGCCAACCGCTTTGCGGAGGCGTTGGCGGCACTCGAGGAAGCCATAGCGGCGGACCCCGAATTTGTACGCGCGTATACCGCCAAAGCCAACACGCTGGCCATGTTGGGACGGGCCGAGGAAGCTATCGCCATTTGCGACGAAATAATAGCGAAGAACCCTACCTTCGCGTTGGCGTATACGACCAAGGCGTCGTCGCTCCACCGCGCCGGCCGGTCGGCCGAAGCGGCCGAAAACTACCGCCGCGGCATCGACCTCGCCCCCGACGAACACTTGACCCATTACAACTTCGCATGCTTCTGGGCGTTGGAGGGCAACGAAGAAGAGTGCGCGAAATACTTGCGGCGCGCGCTCGAGCTCGAGCCCAGGTCTAAACCCAAGGCGGCCACCGACGACGACTTCGCTTCGGTGCGGGGAAAAGAGTGGTTCCAAAACCTCGTCGCTTTCGGGAGCTAAAGGCCGGTACGCGCCGGCCGCAGCGGCGCACGAACTAAAAGGAAACGCCCCTCGTCCGAGGGGCGTTTACTATCTTTAACGGATGTGGCGGGTTATTAATTAAATAACGTCTTGACCCTACCAAGGCTGGTCGGGCTGACGGCGGGATTGCCGATCGTAACCCTCGCGACATGGCCTTGGTTCGCCAACAGCTTGCCTGTTTCCCCGGTCGCGTTGAACACCCGGAGGCGGCCCGGCTGGTCGGCAGCGGATATGAAGGTTTTGGTGGTAGTACCCGTGGCCTTAGTCCAGGAAATTTCCATCAGCAAGTTGTTCCGGTTGTTGTAGACGAAGTTATCGGGTTCGGCGAGCGTGAACCAATCGCCTTCCTTGAGACCTTCCGGTACGGTATACTTCCCGCTGAAGACCTGGACCGGGGTTTTGAAGTCGTAGTTCTTCTTGAAGGTGTTGGTAAGCTTTTCCTTGCTGGAGTGGCACAGGATCATCTTGCAGCCTTCGAGCGCGGTCGGCGTGGCGCCGCCCGATTGGAACATAAACTCGATCCGGGCTACGCTACCCTTCTCATCTATCTCTGCCTGCAACCACATACACTGGAACCGCATCGCCGGGGCGGTGGTATAGAAGGGCACGGTGTGTCCCTTTTCCGGTCCACCGCCTACTTCGTGCTCGCTGCCCGTCGCAAAAACGGTCCCTGTCGTAGCCAAGCCTAACGCCAACGTAAAGAGAAGCACGTTCCTCATCTTGTTACCTCCTCTTCGCCGATAATCGAAACGTTATTAATCGCAGTTACGAGTACCCTATATTTATAAATTAAAATGGGAAAAATATCAAGTTAAATTTTTAGCGGTACGCGCGCTTTACTTCGGCCTACTTTAACCCTATAATAAACGGAAAACGCGAGGTAAAACCGCTATGGACGTCTTCGACGTTATCGCCGACCGCCGTTCCGTAAGGAAATACCTGCCGGACCCGGTCCCGGAAAGGGTTTTAGCACGCGTCCTCGAGGCGGGCAGCCTCGCCCCTTCGGGCCACAACCGCCAACCGTGGCGCTTCGTCGTCGTCCGCGAAGAAGGCCGACGGCGCGCCCTGGCCGACGCCGCCGCTTCCCACAACGGCTTCATCGCCGAGGCTCCGGTCGTGCTCGCTTTCTTGGGGTTTCTGGCGTACGGCGGCGCGCCCGCGCCCGACGCGCGTACCCGCGGCAGCTGGACGTGGGACATGTACGTACGCTACAACGTCGCCATCGCCGCGGCGTACGTCACGCTGGCCGCGACGGCCAAAGGGCTCGGCACCTGCTGGATAAATAACTACGACGAGGAACGGGTGCGCGCGGTTCTGAACGTCCCGGAGCAGTACGCGCTCGTTTGCCTGATGACGGCGGGCTATCCCGCCGAGGAACCGGCGGCGAAGCAACGTCTGCCCTTGGCCGAGCTCCGCTTCGACGAGGAGGTGCCGCCGGCTCGAGATGGACAATAGAGTCTGCATCGCCCGCTGCCCCTCCTACGGCGACGCCGACGTCGCTCGCGCCCTCGCCGAAGCCGCGGCGCCGTGGGGCGGCTTCCGCGAGTTGTTCAAACCCGGCCGGCGCGTGGTCCTTAAAGTGAACCTGCTGCGCGGCTCGCGTCCCGAGGAAGCGGTAACGACGCATCCGGCGGTCGTGAAGGCCGTGGCGGCGGCGGTGCGGGAAACGGGCGCAACGCCCGTACTGGCCGACAGCCCGGGCTCGGGCCTTCCGTATACTAAAAGAACTCTCGAGAAGTGCTACCGCCGCTCCGGTTATTTCGGCCTCGCCGACGAGGTAGGCCTGGAGCTCAACTACGACACCACCTCGCGTGAAGCACTCTTCGACGACGGCCGCGTCGCCAAAAAGTTCAACGTCATCACGCCGGTCCTGGAGGCGGACGCGGTCGTCAACCTGTGCAAATTAAAAACCCACACCTTCACCATCCTTACCGGCGCCGTCAAGAACCTCTTCGGCGTTCTCCCCGGCTTCGATAAACCCGGTTATCACGCGCGTACCCGAACGGTGGACAACTTCGCCGATATGCTGCTCGACGTCGCGCTTTTCGTCAAACCGGTTTTTAATATTATGGAGGCCGTGGTCGCGATGGAGGGCAACGGCCCGGGCCTGGGCGAGCCGCGGAACGTGGGCCTTATCCTGGCCGGCGCGTCGCCGCTGGCGGTGGACGCGGCCGCGGGGGCCATAACGGCGTTGCCGCCCGAAAACCACCCGGTGCTCCGGGCGGCGGCGGCTCGAGGCGTTGAACCCAACCGGCCCGAGGACCTCGACGTCGTCGGGCCCGCGCTCGAGGCCCTGCGCATTCCCGATTGGAAATGGCCCCCCACCATCCTCACGGAGGGCGGCTTCGCCGGTTACGGGCCGTTCCAGGGGATTTTACGGACGCTGCTGCGCAACGGCCTGTCGGTTCAGCCGCGGGTGCGACGCGAGCGCTGCACCGGCTGTGGCCTGTGCCGCGAGGGCTGCCCCGTCGCCGCGATTAGCGTCATCAACGACAAATCCTATATCGACGAGAAGCTCTGCATCCGCTGCTACTGCTGCCACGAGGCCTGCGCCTACGACGCGATTCAGCTGCACCGCTCGCTGCTGCACCGGTTGGTGGGCGGGAGGGTTTAAATACGATTTAAACACGGGAGGTTCGCCGATGGGGAATCGACTGAAATGCGCTCTCATAGTTACATGCGCGGCATACGGCACGGCGTCCGCGAACGTCGGGAATTACGAGGTCCTCAACGGCCCCCCGTATTTAGCCGACGCGGAACACGCCACCGTAGCCATGGCCCGCGAACGCGTAACGTGCGTACTCGAAAAAGACTACGTTAACGTCGAAGCAACCTTCACGTTTAAAAACGACGGCCCGGCGATGGACGTGAAGATGTATTTCCCCCTGGGGATCGACTCGCTCGATATGCCGGTTAATAGACCGAGCAAAGTGGACTGGGAGAGATATTGGGATTTTTACGGCGTCAACGCCGAAAACCCCGTGAACGAGGTGATAATTACGAAACCTTTTGAGGAATCTGTAATATACGTGAATAATCGGGAGACGGGAGGAGGAGCGGGGGGAGGAGTAGGGCGAACGTTCCCCTGGGATACGGAACTCGTGGATTTATACAGGGGGTTTAAGGCTTCCGCCGACGGCGAGCCACTACGTATCCGCACCGTGATGCGGTTTTCGCTGGCCGTCGAACCGACCGAAGACCCGTATTACCTCGAGCGAGGGTATACCGATATAATCATATTAACTCGGGAAATACTCGACTATTGGTCGGTACCGTTCTCTGCGGGAGCGACGCGCGTAATAACGTGCGCGTACCGCAATAAATACGATGACCCCTATGATACTAAAGAAATCGGTACGTTCACCTACCCGGTATTCACGGGGAAGGGTTGGGCCGGGCCTATCGGCGAAGGCGAAATCGAAATCTCTTATATAACAGACGAAGCGCCCGGCGCCGTATTCTTCTCGTCTCCCGGCTTGCCCCCCGCGGTAACCTCGTATAGCGAAAGCACGACGCGATTGACGTGGAGTTTTAAGGGATTAGAACCGGAAGAAGAAGCGGCGGTCAACGTCCGCGTGGGAGGCCGAACCGGCCGCGGTACGCCGGCGGAAATGCTCGTCGAACCCGGGATATTAAAAACCTCCCTCGACGACTCCTCCGGGATCGAAGTCACAACTGCATATGGGGGAAAAAACGAATTCGCCGTATTGGAATCCCGCGGCGAATGGTGGTACGTAAAACTCAACGACGGCGCCGAGGGCTGGCTCCGCTGGCGGGAAGTGGACGCCGCCACGGGCGAGGAACATATTAACGCCGCTTTCGCTTACTACCTTACCGAATAGCCCCGTACCGAAGTTGCCGCCGGCCCCGAAAAGTGGTAGAATTAAAATAGAAACGCCGGGCCTTGCGACCCGGCGGGTTGGAGCAGATCGGATTCGAACCGACGGCCTCCTCCGTGCGAGGGAGGCGCTCTTCCAGCTGAGCTACTGCCCCGTCGGCGGATATTATAAATGAAACGCCCTCGCCTGTCAAGGAGTCTGCCGTGGAAGTCGAGCTTATAGCGGTTACGCCCGACGCGGAGGAGTTAATCGAGGCCGCGGCCCGGACCTGCTACGACACCGGCGACCGCGCCGGCGCCGACTCCGCCGCCAAGTTCATCCGCATGTTAATCCGCCGCGGCCACCTCTCGGTCCTCGAGCACGCCGCCGCGACCTTCCGCGTCACCGGCGTCTCGCGCGCCCTCACCCACCAGCTCGTCCGCCACCGGTTGGCCTCCTACTCCCAGCGCAGCCAGCGCTACGTCGGCGAGGCCGGCTTCCCGTACGTCACGCCGCCGTCCGTAGCGGGGAACGCCGACGGCCACCGCGCGTTCGACGACGCCGTCGAGAACGCCCGCGCCGCGTACGAGAGACTAATCGGGATGGGCGTACCCCGCGAGGACGCGCGCTTCGTCCTCCCCAACGCGACGGCCACCGAGATAGTCATGACCGCCGATTTCCGCGAGTGGCGCCACGTACTCGCGCTCCGCGGCCACGCGTCGGCGCAGTGGGAGATACGCCGGCTGGCAATCGCCATCCTGAAAGAATTAAAGAGACAAGCGCCGGCGACTTTCGCCGACTTCGAAATCGACGAAACTAAGGAAACGATAACCGTCGTCAAGGAAAAGGGTGGTGGGAATAATGTTTAAATCGAAGTGGGCCGTAGCCGCGGCGGCGCTCGCGTTGCTGGCCGCGGCCGCGGCGGCGGAGATATCCGAGGCCGACGCGCAATACTACGACGACTTCGGCGCCGCGGCCAAGCGCATCGGCAAACAGCTCGATAAACTCGGCGAACTCTTCGTCAAAGCGTCCTCCGGCAAGGATTATTCCATCGACTGCGAGGACCGCGCCGCGGAACTGGCCGACGCCTACCACTTCCTCGCGGACCGCGTGCCGCCGGCCGAAGCTATAACGGCCCAAAAGGACCTTACGGCCAGCGCCGAGCTCGGCGCCGAGGCCGCGCTGAGCCTGGCCGAATACTTCGACGCCGAGTTCGCCCACAAAAATAATAAGGCGAGCGCTCTCGACGTCTACGAACAAGCCATCGCCAAGTACGCCGACGCCCTGGCCGCAGCCCCGCCCGAAGTGTTAAAAAACCCGTAGCGCCGGACCACCGACCGTCTAGCCGCCCGTGGCGAACGCTTTTGACGTTACCGAGCTGACTTTTACGTACCGCGGCCGGTCCCGGCCGGCCCTCTCCCACGTTACCCTCGGCCTGGAGGAAGACCGCACCCTCGGCGTCTTAGGCCATTCCGGCGCCGGCAAATCGACGCTGCTGGCGGCGCTCGCCGCCGTCGTACCCGCCGTTAAAAAGGGAACGATGAGCGGCGATGTTACTTTACGCGGCGCCTCCCTCGCCGGTAAAAAGCCCCGCGACGTCGCCGGCGACGTGGCTTTCGTCTTCGAGGACTTCGACGCCGCGCTGGTGGCAACGACGGTCGAAGACGAAGTCGCGTTTGGGCCGCGGCACCTCGGCGTACCCGCCGGGGATATAGGCGGCCGCGTCGGCGACGCGCTGGCCGCCTGCGGCCTGGCCGGCCTCGAGGCCCGGCGCGTCGAAACGCTGTCGGGCGGCCAAAAACAGCGGCTCGCCGTCGCCGCGGCGCTGGCCACCGACGCGCGCCTGCTGCTCTTCGACGAGGCCGCGACCGATTTGGACCCGGCCGGCAAGGCAACGCTGCAGGCTATTATAACGGACCTCGGCCCTCGCGGCCGTACGGCCGTCGTCGCCGACAACGAAGCGGCGCAAGCGCTCACGTGGAACGAAGTAGCGCTGCTGGGCGGAGGCGAGCTCGTCGCCCGCGGCTCCCCCCTGCGAACGCTGGCCGACGAGGAGCTTTGCCGGCGCGCCGGCGTCGC
>Ga0307377_10001886_pt1 | contig 25524 bp, 48 predicted proteins | sample TR3MG_FD_202535 | JGI IMG/M metagenome (GOLD analysis project Ga0307377, IMG submission 202535) | Soil microbial communities from Risofladan, Vaasa, Finland - TR-3 | ecosystem: Environmental > Terrestrial > Soil > Coastal area > Acid sulfate soil | place: Finland: Risofladan, Vaasa | collected... | reverse complement strand
AAGTCCGTCTATGTATTTGGTTATGGAAGTCTTCTTCACAGTGGTGGTTGGTATGGTAGGGTGCTGGCAAAACCACCAAAAGTTAAAGACCTTATAGAGTGCGAACTGGATGGATTTGAGCGAGGCCCTTTTGGGATCTTCTTCAGTACAAATTTCTATGGTATAGTAAGGAACAGCAAGAAAACTGTTAATGGAGTCCTTGCTAGAATACACAATCTGTCTGACTGGATTAATTTGATGAGAACTGAGAATGTCGCCGGTCTGACTGCACTTCCAACATACAGGGTTATTGATGTTACTGAGAAGATAAGTGAACGTTTACCTGACAACTCAGTTATACACACAGTATGCTCTAGACCCTCAGTGAAAAAGATCGCCATCGGTACCTTGCCAGAAAATCTCGAAGCTTTCAGAGCGAATTATTATATAAATGAGACCGAGCCACAGATCAACTACTATGAAAAAGTGTACCGTGGCGTATGTAAGGAACGTTCGACTGGATTTGTAAAAAAGTTTCTGAGCACAGGGGGATTTAGGGACGGTAAAGAAGTAGAAACTTTCATCAATAACTTCTAACTTAGATACCATTATAATATAAACTTGTGGTAGGGCTACGCCCTGTAGCTGCGAACCGTAAGGTTACAAGTAAGCAGATAAAAATCAACCCTTGGGTGACATAGCCCTACCACAAACAAAAAACAAGGAGGATAAAAATGTATACATTCCAAGACGCACACGGAAACACCATGGTTGTGAAATTTCACCATCACAAAAGCAAGGGTAAGGCACCCAAAAGCACAACTTGTATCATCTTCAGGATGAACGAGGCCGGGGAAAGAGAACTTGTTAGCCAAGGATTCTCAAAGGTGGTAAGCGAATTTCCAGTAATAATGACTCCGGAAGAAGTCAAGATGTTGTATATTGCAAAAGGTGCCAGGCCGAAGCGTGTATACAGAACTGACGACGGTCAGGCTATCGCCATCATGCCGGCCGACAGATTCTGCTATGCAAGGGCCAGGAAAGAATCGTTCAAGAAGGCCATTACCTTTGCAGACCGGGAGACGAGAAAGAATGGCTGGGCCGCTTTATTAGCTGCGCCCCATATCTGACGCTGGGCAGCTTTTAGCTGCGCCCAAAGTCTAACAAAGATTAGGCTGGGGAACCTCTTGCACTTACTAGCTTTTCTGGTTCCCCAGTACTAATTTAAAGGGATTGAATGAAGAATGGTTTTGACAATTACTGCTACTAACCATTATTACTTAGAAAGACATTCAAATGGAAGAATTAAAGAAGAGGAAATTCGGCAATGGTGTGGTGTATCTACTGGAGACAGAAGATGGATACCCCATTGAAACTACCGACACTTTTTTACCCTACTATACCAAAGATGCGATTGGTAAGAACCAAAACTTCCTTAAGGATGAGGGGCTCGGGAGCAGGGCTGAAAGATGGATGATTGGAGTGTCAGTAATGTCCGGTTGCCCGGTTGGCTGTAAGTTTTGCGCAACAGGTAAGATGAAAAGGTGCAGGAATCTAACTTGGAAAGAGATTGTAGATCAGGTTAGGTTCGTTTTAGAAAAACACCACAACGGTGGTTTCATGGCCATGACAGCAAAGGAATTTAAGATAAACTACACCAGGATGGGTGAACCTTTTCTAAACATTAACAACGTCATGAAGGCCATATCCTATCTTGATCATGCCCACTCTGCACCGAGGCCAATAATGACCGGCGGTCTCAGAACTCATCATTACGTGTCTACTATAGGCATAAAGGAGTCCGATTTCTCTTGGATAAAGAATAACATAACTCTACAGTTATCCATTCACTCGTTCGACGAAGAGTACAGGGACTGGTTAATTCCTTACAAAAATAAAATGTCCCTAGAAGAATTGGGTAGTATAAGAACTGAGAGTAATTTAAAGACAACTCTCAATCTTACACTAGCCAGACCGGAAGATTTTAATATAAACGAGCTCAAAAAAAACTTTGATAAGGAACACTTCTTCATAAAACTATCTCCAATAAATGAGAATGATGTCTCCGTTGAAAACGATTTAGGAGGTGGAGTAATAAAACAACTTAATATAATGTAACACGGAGGTGGCCGAATGATAGGGAAAGCATTAAGGGATGAAATAAAGTTTCTAAGGGAATTTAGAAACCGGTTTGATTCAAGAGCAAGCTATTTATTAGCTATAAAAGATTTGTATAACCAGGGCTTGATAACACGCAAAGCCATGTCAGAGGTAACCAATAAACCAAAGAAGGTCAAGAAGCCTAAAAAGCCGGCAAGTAGCGACCCCTGTATGCGTAACATTCGTTGGCAGACCCCTTGCGGATCGTCCCCGCAAGCCACTTGTAGCGCCCCTAGATCACATTGTTAAAATTAGGATACAAAACAATGAATATACCATTCAAGGAAAGAAGTTGTAGTCTCAATAACAATAAACCAAGGAAGATAACAGAGAAATATGTTAATCTCTACGTCAGACTAACAGACTTCTGCCAAGCAGGTTGTGAATTTTGCACCTTCCATAAAAAGGTGAGGGTAAATAACTTCAGTCATGGTAAGTTTGTTAGTACTGTCAAATCCTTATTAGATAGTGGGATTATGATCAACAAAGTATCTTTTACTGGGGGTGAACCAACAACAAGAATCGGAATGCTAAAGGCATGTATAAAACATATCTGCAAGGTTTCTCCAAAAACGTTCATAATCGTTAATACAAACGGTCTTCAATTGGAAAAATTGTCAGATATAGGCTCTATCTACAGTATAGCACTATCCAGACACCACTTCAATGACGATCAAAATTCTTCCATCTTCCAAACCAAACGTGTCCCAAGCAGTGATCTGATCAGGTTTATGGCCGGCAGAAATAATAACATACATTTATCCTGTAATCTCATAAAAGGAAATATATTTGACAGGGAAACCGTGCTCGACTACTTAGAACATGTTGCAGGACTAGGTGTCTTCGATGTTGGGTTTGTCGGCTTGATGAAGGTCAACAAGTTTTGCAAAGATAATTTTATTAATTTTAACAGAATCAATTTTGGCAACAAAAGAGTCGTAAAGAACATTAGGTGGAATTACGGAAGATCTTGTAGATGCGCAAATTACCTGTATCTTCCAAGGATTGGTAAAAACTTGATAAAGTTTTATGCAAGGACCGTTTGCAAACCAAGTGAAATGACAGGTAGCAGCGTTGTTTTTGACGGACAGAATTTGCTGGCGGGTTTTAGTGGAAAAGTAATACTATAAACAGGGTGGGTTGATTATGTCAGCAATAAAAGGAGTTAAATATAAAGACCATGTTAGGGATTCAGGTAATAAGATTTGTAGATGGTATAATTTTGTTACTCAAGAAAGACCAAATGATCCATGGTATAAATTAGAATATAAACAAGGATTACGTGATGCTTTGGAGTGTATGAAAAGAAATCATGTAATCGAGGATTATGATTTTATTAATGGTGTAAAAATGGAGGGCGACAATTAATTATGGAAAAAGAAATCAAGAAAGAGTTAGAAGAGGAAGGCTATGATCACGCAATAGCAATTGCGACCAAAGCTGAAATCGAAGCTGGCGCCGCATGTGGTCAATTAGCAATAATCAAAGATTAACTACAGTGCTACGTTCCGGCTCGCAAATAGTGGGCTGGAACGATCCAATTTAAAGGAGGAGCATGAGAGAACTTGACGGTTTTGAAAAGCGTGAGGCACTTGGTCCAAAATACTGGTCCGATCCGCGATGGGAAGAAGTCAAAAAACTCAGACTCGAAAACAAACAATTAGAAGCCAATAGCCTCGTCGGAGTTATCCGGCATGACTGGGGAATCGAATGAAGAATGGTTTTGACAATTACTGCTATTAACTACCATTACTTAGAAAGGAATTCAAATGAAAAGTCCTTACTGCTTCAAATACGACCACACGAACGAAGGAACAAGAATAATATTCGACAATTTTTATGACATTCTGGCGAATAAGCACCATGTAAAATCAAACATGAGGGCATGTTGTGGTAGAGATGTTGCAAGATACATCGGTTATGGTAAAAAGATATGTACGTCAGGAAATACCAGGTTGTTTCTAATGGAAAACAATGAGTGTCGCTTCAGGGCCCTCAAGAGAAGGATCGCTAGGGAAAAGCTGGACTACTTCAGTGGCAGAGTAAGACCAATCTATGGAGACATATTTAACGATTCTAAAATCTCACGAATAGAAGACATAGGACTCGGTATAGGGGTTAGAAAAATGCTCATAAGAGCTACTGCCAGACTGTATGATCAGAAGCGTAACACCAAGAACTACAGTCTCGTAAAAGCCCAGATACTTGATTCTGCTGTGCGACAAGTAAAAGTCAAAGAGATTATAGTTTTATATAACTTCTACCTGTCTACAACAATAGGGGTAAGATTAAAGAAAATTAACAACATCAGCATTGAAAGTAGCGAAATCGCACATTGCTTTCAAAAGGACAATGCTAAGGTAATAGAAACCTACACGGACCCGTTGACAAACAAGATTGGGCGAGTGCTAGAACACAAGGTAAAACTCGATACAAAAGATGTCAAACTATACATGTACAGCTGTCAGAATGGTAGCAACATGTTGAGTTCGATGCTGGTTTATTAGGAGGAGATATTATGAGATTAATGAAAATGATTCAACGTGAAAAAGACACACATTACGCCAGTAAAGCAAGGATAATTAGGGAGTTTGAGAAAAATCCAAGGGCAGTCCTTATGACTTATGATTGTAAAATTGCCGGTGGTCGTATGTTAGCCAGATTGAACATAAACAACGACATTACGCCTGATAGATACATTTGGGTTGACGGTGGGGAAACATGGATTGGGAATAGCAAAATCTATTATAGTGCAAAAGAAGCACTGGAAGATATATATGATAATGAAGATGCGTTCCTGGTTGACAATGAAGAAGATTTTCATACTGTATGCAGCAGTGGCCGATGGATTTATTAACACACTTTTTAATGATTTTAAACAAATGAAGAATAAGGAGGAAAGAAAGATGCTTGAAGGACTAATAATAATAGGATTATTGGTGGCAATCATGATTATAATGATGTTCGGATGCTTAATTCTTTATGTGGTTTTTGCACTTTGCCACAAGTATATAGGCCCGTTCATTTTTTAATAGGAAATTATATGGAAAAGAAGAAAGGGAGGTACTTAAGTTATTTTTTTAGATCACCATATCTAGGCCCAAGGACTGTTTACAAACATTTCTTTAGTTCCCAAAAGGAAGCGCAAGATATATGTGACAACTTAACAAAAAGTCTGGGAATAAGAAAGAAAGTCAAAGTAGTACTTAACAAAGCCCACCACCCACTTTATTTTGGTGAATTATTAAAAAACTATATTATACTCTATAAAGGTGGAGATACAGTAGGTATACTTATCCATGAACTTACTCATGTAAAGACAGACTCTCATCTGCATAATTCGAAATTTAAGAGAGTACAAGAGGAAATCTACAGCACTTATAAAGAGGTTAATGAAAAGAATCGAAGAAACTAAGTCTTAGAAGGAGACAGACATGTTAAAAACAGACGAAGTAGCAAAAAAGTTAAGGGAGGAAAGGCAACCCCTTTCTGACAAATGTCGTAGTGTGTTAAAAGGTAAGCCATACACCTGCTCTAAAGGGGATATCGTCAACAACGTTTGTAAGGCATACGTCTTTCCAGAAGCAAAGTGGAGAATTGGCAGTTGCCCACTGTGCGATGAGGTACTGAGAATTACAACGGAAGCCGCGGAGGAAAAGAGAGTAAGAGCAGGCCAGCAGAAACAGAAAAAGAAAGTAAGGAAGAAGTAACTGCCAACTGCACTCAGCTTAACTCTAAAGAAAGGATTAATCAACAATGAATTGTAACAAGTGCGGTTTGTGCTGTATAATAGATGCCTGTAGATATGGTATGGAGAATGGAGATAAAAGTGGGGGTTTATGTGACAACTTGATCATAAACAAAGATCTCACTGTAAAATGTAAACTCGAAATTTTCGTCCAAGCCGACATCAACGAGTTTTGTAGAATTAAACCACAGTTTGAAAATATTTACGAGGCTATGTACGGTTCGTACTCGGAGTTTCTCAAACTGAAGAAAAGGCTCCGCTATCGAATCAAGGTACTTTCAATTTCAAATAAAGTTAAGCGTGGAGGAAGTTCCATATGGAAAAAGATACGAGATCTAGCGTAAGGTTCGATTTTGATTGGTCGATAACTGAAGATGGAGTATGTGAAGCAGATGTTACTAGAAGTGAGTGGCCAGGTTTAATAGTCAGCAAACCAACAAACGTCAGTGAGTTTGAAGTAACAATAAGTAAAACCACTTTTGCCATCAGACCTAAAAAGGGCAAAAAGTTCTTTGCTAAAATAGATCAACATGAGTATGATAGACTTCATAATATTGCCAAAATGTACTACTCAGCAATCAATAATATAGCTATAGTTTCTGTGTGGGATCATGTTAGGAAGAATTAAAAACAATAAAACTCTGTCCGGGCCTTTGATGATTTTAAACACCTAGGCCCGGCAGAACAAGGTAGTCATGACAGGAGGTACACATGATAGCAATGGTAACTGGACATAGAAAACTCGTTCCGCAGGGCTATAGTGGGTCACCGTGGGCAGAAAACAGTGAAATCATTACAGCCCATCATGATAAAATAATAGATCAGATGAAAGGCTGGTGTAAAACTATAATAGAGACTTACAATCAGTACGAAGGCCCGACTCATTTTATAACAGGCATGGCTATAGGAGCAGATCAATTATTTGCGAGGGCCATAATAGAACTAATGGATGAGGGCTATTACTGTTTCCTTTTAGCAGCAGTCCCTTTTCTAGGACAAGATAGTAAATGGCCAATATCGGTGCGAAATGGATACAACGCAATACTATCAAGGTGCAATTACGTGGGATATATATGTGATCCAGGCTATGCTTCTTGGAAAATGCAAAAGAGAAATGAGTGGATGGTAGATAACTCCTCAATTGTCTTGTCTGTGTGGAATGGTGCAGAGTCTGGTGGAACTTACAATTGTATTGGGTATGCTAGATTAAAGAATAGGTATATACAAAGGCTCGATCCTGAGACACTACAAATTACTACAATCTCATAGGCTGTGGAGGTAAAATTGAATAAATCAATATCTATTACAGAATTCCTCATTATTGTACTCATTATCATAATAACCTTGACAGGTATAAGTGCGTGTAGTAAAAACGAAATTAATGTTGGGGACACTGATGTCACACATGTGTATATAATACAAAAAATAAATTCTGACGGTACAATTACTCAATGGTCAACTATCGAACCAGTGGAAATATATGGGTCTTTTGTTTGCTGGACTGACTCAGTTGGAAAATTTTGTACAACTGGTGATATAAGTATCTCCATAAATAAAGTAAAACCGCCGCCAGAAGAAAAGAAGGAGAAATAAAATACATGGAGTTATTAAAGAGCGATTATAAAAAACTAGCCCTCCGGGTTTATAATAGAAATAAATCATATGTATTATTTCAAAAAAGAAATACAGGGCTGTGGGGTCTACCAGAAACCTCTATATTTTCAAAAGATGATGATCCGTTCAATCATATTCAATCAGTGTTGTGCACCATTCCAGGCAATTACGAAATTGTGTCAGCAGTAAATATAATAGAGAAGAAACAGTGGGTAAACTGTTCCATGTACTGGTTCTTTATATATAGTGTTGAGTATAAAGGAAAGATTCTACCCCAACTAGAGCAGTTGGAGGCTTCACCTCAGAAGGAGAAAATAAGTAACATTTGTTGGGTACAGCACGATAACATGAAAGAAAAGGCCGACCTAAGTCTTGCCACAGAAATTTATTTAGACGTCCTTTCTGCGGAGGCATCTATTAGATGACACTAAAACTACTAGCAACCATTTTATTAATCACTTTTACATATATAGCCCTGGCCACGGTTGTGTTTGGTATTGTATTTGCGGCACTACAAAGAAGAAGAATAAAGAGTTGTAGAAAATTTACACAACACGATGCCACTGTAGCAGCTATAGTAGCTATATTCTGTCCAATGACCATTTTTCCCGCACTTAAATTGGCAATTCAATATGAGACAGGTATCAAATTTTGGAAAGGGGAAGATGAAATACTTTGCAGATCTTGGTACCATATGTACGTGACTATCGCTAAGGATGCTGTTGAAAGTGAGAGTTCAGGAAGGTGTACAAATATATGGGATATATAATAAAATATACGGATTCATACGGAAGACGGGAGGGCGTATGTCAGAATTCGATCTTAGATTTTTAAAGGTATTATTATTTGTTGTTTTAAGCCTCCTTATTTATTTTCAATTTTATATCACTTATAGTAAGATATATTCCATGCTTAGTTTCGATGCTGAAACCAGGCACATCAGACATAACTATATACCAGTAAAGATTAAATCCTTATTATTAGTGTTGTTTGTACATGCCTTCTTAATTATAACACTGCTAATTAGTTACGTTACACTATTTAATTTTGAAATTCCAAAACAGAAAGGCATATTAATACTAAGCAAGCAGGTTGTAGAAGGAGCTTCTAAAAGTGAGGCATCAATCATTGGAAAAATAATAGACGATGGTAACTGTCTGCTTGTGCTTGACGCTACTTGGTCAGAGACGCCCGATACAGTGGCTATTTACATATTAGCCAAGAAAGGAATTCCGCATTCTATATGGAAAAGAATTAACAACATCAAAGATATTTCCAATTCAGCGTTAGTGCATCATTGGATAAAGTCTAATGTGGAAAAAGATACCAAAAGTATAGTTTTCATTACCAACGAAAGTAATTATGCTCCACTACAGCATATAACAGTCGTTACACATGGATTGTCAATAGACACCAAGACATTTGACCTAAGTATGAATATTATAAATCGTGAAAAATTTAAATCTTATGGAAAACTAGGGGAGGTACTCCCATGCAAATCAACAGTTATAAAAGAAATGAAGTTAGGAAAACAGATCTCCTCTCAAACACTGTAGAGAAGATTGAAGACGGTCTTAACAAACTGGGCTTGAATTTTTCCATTATGGGATTTAAAAACTGTGATGTAATTTACTCATCTAGAGTGGAGCTGTATGACATCAGAATGTCGTCAAATGGTAAAGGAACTTCCGCAGAAGCTGCAGTTGCCTCTGCCATGGCTGAGATTGTTGAAAGACTGTGCGGTGGGCTGGAAACAGGAAAATCCATCCTAGCCCCATTCAGGAGACTCACTGGTTATAAAAATGAGTTGTTAAGCGACATTCTATTACACAAATACATGAAGGGGTACAGGTGGACACATCAGGATTGTATAGAGGATGTTATAGGGGTCGAGTCTTTATTAAGGGAATACGGTTTTGACAAAAACAAACTGACGTCCCTAAAAGACAACAGCAAAATGCTAAGGCATTGGGTTTTGGGCTATTCGCTGGTACATGATAAGGACGTGCACGTCTCATTACCATTCGTTAAATGGATATCATCCACAAATGGTTTAGCAGCAGGCAACACCATTGAAGAGGCTATAATACAGGCTACTTGTGAGATATTCGAACGTGATGCACTTATAAAGTTCATTAAATCAGACAACCCAGCATCGTTTCCAACTATAAATCAAAAATCTATATCGAATCAGACTATAAACAAAGCCTTGGAGTTTCTCTATGAAAATGACTTAGAAGTAGTTATAAAAGACATAGGACTATCTACGTATCCCGTATATGCATTAATGACCTTCAACAAAAAGTTGGATAAAAATCAAACCAATTATAGTACCATAAAGGCAGGAAGTTCGTTTAATTCTGATGAAGCCATAATTAGATGTATCACAGAACGGATGCAAGGTACTAGTATTGATTCAGAAATACGACTCAGTACCAAGATATCACTTGACGAATATGGCTCTTTATTATCCTTATTCACTAAGAGCAACTGCGCACTTGATTTGGAGAAACACAGACTTGGGCCTATAGTTGATTATCATCCAATAGACTATAACGATACTAAGATAGAGATAGATCTTTGTATAGAAATAGCTAAAAATCTTAACACTGACTTAGTGGTCGTAGATCACACCCATCCAGTATTAAATTTCCCGGTTGTAAGAGTAGTTATGCCTGGATATTCTGATTTTATGAAATGGTGGGATAATCCCACAATAACCATCGACTTTATAGGGAATATAGAACAAGAAGAAGATCTCTATGAGGATAAATTGATCCAAGTACTGGAGACATTTAAATTAAAAGATGTCACCGGTGCCTCGGCTCGAAACTTTTCAAGAAGAGATAGGTAATGGAAAAAAACATAGATCCAGTACGACCAATGTTTGATAAAGATGAGCTCACAAAGGGTAAAGATGAGAGACTCATTGCGGGCACAAATTATAGTGGAGTGGTAATTGATGTAAACAAAGAGGGAATACAAATCAATGCATACTATTCTGGTTTTAGAGAGGAACAATCTTACGCAGTGTTAAGAAAGCCAGTTATAATACCTTGGGAGGAAATTGATAAACTAAGAAAAAGGCAAGACAAGAAAGGAAAAAAGGCCGCATTTTCAAGGGTAGAAGAAGTAGATGAAAAGTATCTGGAAGGGCTCCCCATAGTGGTAATCAATGGAAACAAATACTACATAGATCCCGAAAGAAGGGAGAGAAGACCAATAGAAACCCCAAACAAAGTATGGAAATTCTAATGAACATTATAAACGGAAACATACTAGACATAAAAGAAGGAATCATAGGGCATCAAGTAAATTGCCAAATGGTTATGGGAGCCGGTTTAGCCAAACAAATAAGAGTTAAATACCCTAGAGTCTTTTCTGAGTATATAGAAATAATGGGCAAAACAAAAGTAAACAGAAGACTAGGTATATGCCAAATGGTAGAAGTACTACCAGGTAAATTGTTTATTGCCAACCTATTTGGTCAGTTCCACTATATTCCTAGAGGTAAGCCTCATACAGACTACGGCGCATTGGCTATGGCACTTAGAAATATGAAAAGGTGGTCAACTGAGGTTTTAAAGAAATGTGATATATATCTACCATACGGAATAGGGTGTGGATTAGCAGGCGGAGATTGGAATATAGTTGAAGGAATAATCAGAGACTCTGTTCCAGATGCCATATTGGTAAGATATGATCAATCCATATAAATAGGAGAAAATTTCCAAATGTTTAAGAAAGAAACATTAACTGAAAAAGGTAACGTCTGTCAGTTTTGTAAGTGTGTTAATCCAATTGAAGATGGAAACTTTTGTAAAAGCTGTGGGTCAAAGTTTGGAGAATTAGAGGATTTCATTACTGACAGAAACCCCAAAGCAAAGCCGACAACACATGTGCAGTCCGCGTGGGCTTGCAGCACCTGTAAAAGGGCCGGCGTAGTTTGGATAAGAAAAGATGAAAGACTTCGTGAATGCCCAAACTGTAAAAGGACAAACGAATTCTCTACACGGAGAATGGAATCCGTCGGACAAATACGCTCGATATGGAAAATGTAGGGAAAGCATGTTAACAATAAGATTGATCTTTGAAGATGGTAATAAATACACACCATCCACACGAATGAACTGTCCAAACTGTAATAAATTATTGATATTTTATTCGAGAATTGTAAGATGTGATTTATGTTCAAAAGAAGTTCCGAATGCTTATGATCTTAAATCACATATAAGTGAGCGAATAAGGTTTCATTATAATACCAAGGAAATACAGTGAAAAGATGGTACAAATAACCAATAATAGTTATGCTCCAGAAGTGTATTATTCATATTGCGAGAATTGTCAAAATAATATAACAATATACAGGACATCACCGGTGTACTGCAAGACTTGTCTAGAAGAGCTTCCAAACTACGTGTCTTTGATAGAAAACAAAGACAATTATAGGACAGAGTACCACCTCGGAAAGGTAATATAATGACCATTGACGGAGAATACCTTAGATTAGCCACCCTTGATATTTCTGATGTTATACCGTATGTTTTTACTAAAGAAAAAAGACGAGCATTATTTCTACAAGGACTAACACATAATAGTGTTGAGTGGGCAAGTGCTTGTAGAAAGGTTTTCTCCACAACCAACGGCGACAAAATTGTACTACCAATGACTTCCGATAGATATCAACTATTCGCTGAGAAAGGAACTATGTGTGTAAAATGTGGGGTTCTTGGTAAGTTCTTTGCCATAGAACGAGCCACAAAAGACTTCAGCGGTAAGTTTCACCTAAACCTATACGCTATAGATAAAGACGGTACGGAAATCATGTTAACAAAAGATCATATAATTCCAAGATCAAAAGGTGGAAAGAACAAAATATCTAACTACCAAGTCCTGTGTAGGAGATGTAATAAAAACAAGGCGGATGATATAGAACATGCTTAATTACAAAATAATAGCTCGTAGAAATGTAATACTATTTGAATGTCCAAAATGTGAGAGTGAGGACGTGATCTTCTACAATACTAGTAGCAAGTGTTATGGTTGTGGGCAGGACAATAGGGTATTGATACATGAGATCACAAATATCTGTAATTTTCCAGAAAAAAAACCAATCATTCATTTTACAAATTACAACGCTTAGGTTAATGATATGCTTAGATGCAGAGAAGAAAGGACAAACTTTGAATACTCACTACAACAGATCTGTCCAGACTGTGGGAAAGTAACAATACATAATTTCAAATTTTCTTCTGGAATTATTTACCCCAAATCAGCTTGTTGGGGTTGCATGAAAGCATTACCGTCTATGTTGGCTCTAATAAACGACCCGACCACCAGGTTCAAATATCATGTCACAGGTGTGGCCCCAAAAAATTCAATAGATCTAAGTTTAATGTTTGGGTACAGAGATAAAATGTTTTATGAGGGGTGGTAAGATATGTTTAATATAACTGTTAGCCCATATGGCGGACGGAATGGTGAAACAACTTTTAAGTGCCCTGTTTGTTCTAAAATTACCAGTTATTTCTATACCCAAACAGTTTTATGTAATAGCTGTAGTGGGATACTGCCGCTAGTGGAACCACTAAAAGTCAATATTGATGCTAGAATTAGATTCCATCTTGACAGATATGTATATACCAGGGGAACAGGTATGTAAAAAGGGAGTATATGTTAAAAATTACTTTATCGCTTACCACAGGTGTAGCATATCAAGAATGTGACTATTGCTGGCAGGTAACCGTCGCTAAACATAGAACATCTTATTGTGCTTGGTGCAGCAACAAAATTCCAGACATTATATCCATTTGGAAAAACGAAAATAACATAAGGGAAAAATTTCACTTCAGTGGGGAGGTATACAGTGTATCGATGCAAAATTTTAAAAAGTGAAAGTTTTAATATTTACAACGGTAAAGGGGACATAGTGTTTACAAACCCAAAGTGCGGTCATGTACAGACCACAAAGTTTAGCTTGCCTTATTATTGCCAAGATCCAAACTGTAATGAAGTAATTCCTTCGGTTGACAAGTTAGTCGGACAATACAGCCAGGACAACAGGGTAAAGTTCTTTGCTGAAGGCAAACTATAAATAAGGACAATTTATGATAACAGCATCAAAACGAGTTGGGTCAGATAAAACAGCATACAACTGCCCACAATGTAATGTAGAAGATTTCTTTTTTAATTTTGTGCCTAAAAGATGCCTTATGTGTGGATTTGCAGTGGGAAATTTAATTGCATTACTTGAAGACATATCAGTGAGAATATATTATTACAAAAATGGAGAGATAAATTAAATGTTCAAAGTAACTGAAGATGGTATTATAGAGGATAAACCGTTGGTTTTGACTTTGTCCGATATCAAGGTGCTGTTGTCTGACCTTGCTATAAGACAGCCAATAAGGCCGCCGGCATGTAACGACGTGGTAAATACACACCAATACCTCTCTGCTATGCTAGGTGGTTTCAGAATTCATGGAGAAAGGGATGAGGTTTTGGTGGAGGCAAGCGATGACGAGTAAAGCAGAACAATTTTTTACTGCAGATTATCACCTGTTCCACGAAAATATAATAGAATATTGTAACAGACCTTGGAAAAAGGTTGATGAGATGCACAAACAACTTATTTTTCGTCACAATAGTGTAGTTAATTCACACGACATCGTGTGGAATTTAGGTGATGTCACGCTGGATGATGCCCAGTATGTATTTAGAAATTCCAACGCCATTAAAAAGTTTAATGGAACTAAACACTTAGTCGTTGGTAACCATGATGAATGGAAGTACACTTCTTATGAAAATATCGGATTTCTGACCGTGCATACTGCCATGTGGTTTGAGTATGGTGGATTCACTTTCTATATGATGCACGATCCGTCTAAATACACAGCAATCGAGAACAATCCAAAGGCTATAATGCTGTGTGGTCATATTCATAAATTATTCAAGCACCTATTACCAGAGAAGAGAATTATAAACGTTGGTATAGATGTCTGGGACTACACTCCAGTAAACTTAAAACAAATACTAGAGCTCTTATCGGAGCACAAAATAAATATTCAATTGGAGGTATAGATGTTTGGTACAGTACTCTCCCAGCAAAAAACTACTACCTCTACGGTAAGTAGGATAGTTACCGAGATCTCACAAAATATGTCGACATTTTATGATGAGTTTCCAGCTAGCTTCAGATTGTCGGAGGTAATCAAAGCAAGGATTAGTAATTTGAGTCCAGGAAAGGATTTAATTTTTATGGCCGCAAGACAAAAAACGAGCTCTTGGGTGTAATTATGCAAAGATACAGATATGAAAAAGTGCCGGATGGATTTGGAGTAATCTCTTTTCATAAGCCTAGTATTGGTTTCATGACCAATGTAGATTGTGACCAACTAAGTAAGGCTATTATTGTTAGTTTAGCACTCGAAGCAGGTGGCCAAAAGCGTAGTATTGTAAGGTTGGAAATGAAAGCCATGTTTAAAACAGTTCTAATAGAGGGACCTAAGAAAACAAAGAAGGTCGAGACTGTTACAGAGCAAGGAAGACATATATCAATATTTATGGAGGATAATTAGTATGATAAATAATACTCCAACCGACATAATAAACACTGGATATGGTAGAAGAGTTTGGGTAGATTCTACTTTTTATGGAAAATCTGAAGAGGAAGTTAATGAAAAAAAGATCAACTTTTTCAAAAGATTTCCGGTAGGGGGGTATGACACCCATGTCATAGGGACAACTGTTGATTCCAAAGGGATACACTCAATTATAATAAGGAGATACTCGTCTTGTGATTAGTCCACTGTCTTTAATGACCTTAAAAAACATGCCAATACCAAATAAATTTGTAATCGAAGCTGTATCTGCCGATGGTGCCAAACTACTCACTACTATTTCTTGTGATGGTAGACTGACATCTATACTAGAGAAAGCAATGGAGGAACATTCGATGGTACCAGAAAGAATGTTGATAAGGCCCGTTGTAATAGGCAGAGCTATTGAACTATCCCTTTGAAGGAGAAATAGAATGCCATTATTATGTGTTCAGGTTAGATTGGAAAGTGGTACCTTTATAGAACGGTCAAAGCATTGTGTACTATCACAGGCAATAATCAACACCATTAAAGAAGATCACAATCCAGAAATTGGCGACGATATACAAAGAATGCTTATATGTGCCAAGGATATTAGATCCGTAGTGGGCACCATTTACTAGAAAACATTTAATTGGAGACTTGTAAAATGCACTCAAAGAAAGATTTTGAAGACGATCCCCTCAATGTAGAGAACATAATCCAGTCCATGTCAGAAGAAGTATACAGAGTACCCATAATAAACGACCAATGTAACAGGGTGTTTATTTCGGAAGTGGAATCATCACACACCATGCCAAATGAATTAATCATTGTCATGGATGATGGTACATCGTTTGTTGTAAACATAAGGCAAAATAAAACATAGTCGGAGATAAAATGTTCAAGCAAATACACTTAAACAGCGAAAAAGTAATAAAAAAACTTGGTGTATTATTTATCTCGAAAGTGAAGGATATACACCATGATCCTAGGCTTCTCCCAAGGATTACAGACGCCCAACATTCAGTATGCTATGTTAACAACGTGGTCGGTGGAACTATCCATAGACTTTTTGACTTTGAAATTGGTCTTACAGAACAGATACTGGTAATTAGAAAACTAGTGCCAAGTGATAACAGCCACATTCTGCTGGATGAGGGAAGTTATTACATGTACTTAGATTGGACTTTTGAAAAATTTCCTATCTGGGCAAAAAAGTATAAAAAGTCAAAAGTTAGGGTACAAACTGGAATGAGACACTGTAACGAATTCTTTCTAAAACATAGATACAGAGTACTGCAGATTGGCTCATTGGCGGATAAAATAGAAAATGTCGGAATAAAGGAAGCTCCACTATGAAAGAATTAAAGGTAATTTGGACATCAGAATATGGACTGCGACAAAACACTGAGTATGCCTCTGATTACAGATTTTGTTTATTAGAAAGGGTCAGAAACGGCGTTGTTGCTCAAATAACAGACCTCGTGTTTTGTCGTGAAGTATTTATAGAAGACTTATATGACCTTGTAGATGACGGTGAGGTTGGCTTCTTAAATAAACCCATCATGGTTTGTGTAAGCAAAGACAATAGGTCTAATGTTTCAGACCCTGTGTACAAAGCGACCTCAAGAGAGATAATCAAACAACTTACATCTGCAGTAAGAGCTCTAAATGTGATGGAAAAACACCTAGGCTGGAAATTATCTACACTCTATAAATGTAAAAGTCCAGCACTTAGGAAGAACGATACTCATGCGTTTACTGTTGTTGGTTCTAAGAGATGGTTAAAATCTTCAGCCCTGATATCAATATATTTGTTAATGCTGCGTCTTGGAAAATTTGGTGTTGCTCTTTCTAAAATAAAGAAAGTGAGTGATCTAGAAAAATGTGCAGAGTTTCTAGTTGACAATCACGGAAAATCCAGCGACACAAAACTATTTCTCGAGTCGTATAAATATTGGCGGCTTGTGTTAGAAAACTACAGGAAATTATTTTGTTATGCGCCCACTCATGAGATGTACTGTTATACTTTTGAAGTGCCGGGAATCAGTTCACTAATAAGAGAGAGCAAAAATTCTAACAGAGCAGAACAAGTTTTCACAACATTAAATAAATTGGTTATAAAGGCAGGTATAAAATGAAAAAACTATTGGGAAATTTAAATATCGACCTTATTCTATCGTTGTTTTTGGTTTTCAGCATAATAAGCGTTCTTGTGTTTCACCCCAAGTCAAAAGACTTCTTTAACAGATACTCTGGCCGAGGAGAATTTCAAGAAGATTTGAGTGCTCAGCAAGAAGAATTAATTAAGGAAAAGATATCTGCAGCCACTGATAATCTTAGGAACTATATGTTTCTAAATTATACAAATATTCCAGATGAATTTGTGGATATAATAGCTGCCAACGTAATAGAAATGTGCTATAAGCATAAGATAAGTAGCAAACTGATCGTAGGGTTAATAGAGGTTGAGTCTATGTTCAACCCAATGGCTGTTAGTAAGGTTGGGGCGAGAGGTTTGATGCAAGTAATGCCTAGTGTATGGGCAAAAGAGTTTAATATCAAGAATGAAAGAGAACTTCACGACGTTGTAAAAAACCTTGATATAGGAATAAAGGTACTTAAGAGGTACCTAGACAAAAACAATGGCAATTTAACTAAAGCTCTTCAAAACTACAATGGGACTTCTAACAACTCCTTCTCAGATAAAGTGTACAAATCTGCTGGAAGATTCGCTATATTTTCTGATTATAGGCAGTATATAACTACTAAGGATCAGCAATGAAAAGATATTCAGGATCAACAATAAGAAGATTAGAAATTCAAAAATACATAAAAGAATTCAACGATATTGAACATGCCAATGACAGGCTAACACTGAAATTCAATGTGGATGTTAAGCCGGCCACACTTGTATTTGACGATTCAAAAGAAGAAGAGGTGTGGTTATACAAACTGTCAAAGAATCTAGTAAATAGGATTAGACCTATAGAAGAGGAGGCCTTTTCAATAGTACTTGATAAAAATGGAGAGATCGTCAGCAGGCCATATAAAAGACCAATTGTAGCTAGTTTCAACAATAGGAAAGTGCTTGGAGCACTAGACTGGAGTTATAAACCACTGTGTGAAGTTGAATACGACGGAGAAATGGTAATCCTATACAACAGGGCCGATAAATTTTTCATGCAGTCAGTTAATTGTCCAATTGGTTCGGACTCAGATACTGTAAAAAATGTGTTAAATATTTTTGAGCAAAAGTTTGGGCCTTCCCCATTTAGTCCGTTTAAAGAAGATTCAAAATACTGTTGGGTTTTCAAATATGTCGCTCCGCCAGAAAACAATTTAACAAGTAATAATAGCGAGGATGTTATACTCCTAGCGATGATAAACAAGGATGCTGGTATAGAATTGGTTGACAGCTATGTTGACGTAATTGCAAAAAATAGAGGATTAACACGACCGAAGAAATTTGAGGTTGACACTCCTAGAGACATTCCATATGCTATGAGTCTCCTTGAACCTCTTGATATAGGCCTATCAGTTCAAGACGTTTTGGGACGAAGAGTCCTAATTAAAAATCAAAAAAGAACTGCACTACTTAATATTACAGAAGGCACATCAAAGATAAGGGCTGAGAGTTTGGCTAATATAGTATTAAAAATGGACGTTTCTAAAATATCGGCAGAAAACAGTGTACTTCTAACAATGCAAGAAACGTTGTCCAATGTGGTAAGTAACATAGCGGCTAAGTGGGTCATAATTGGTGATCTGGAACATAAAGCAAGTTTTGCCGAGGCAATTAAAGATCAGCCATTCAGCAGTATTCTTTTCGGAATGAGAAAAGGTATTATAAAAAATGTTGAAGAAGTAATACAACACATAAAACCAAAGCAGTTGATAACTGAAGTTGAAAATACAAACAACATAAAAATAGATGAGGTCTTAAAGCAAGCTGACATCACAAAGATAATTAATTCAAATATTAACATAAGGAGTAAGTTTTAGATCAATGAATAAAACCAAAAAAAGCGAAGCAACAAAAACCGTAAAAGTATCAGGTTTCAAGGGTAAAGCCGATCTTACTGAAATATATCAAAAGACCGGCCTATATTATGCCTTCATAAACAAGAACAGTAAGGGTGAGTATGATGCCTGTCACCCGTGGGTTAAATGTAGGGACTTCCTGCACGACGTGGTAAGGACAAATATAACTGGAAAAGGTTTCTGTATTTATGGGCTAAGATATTCCATGGACAAAAATCCTCCAATTGATTTAAATAAAATGAGGATTATTGTCAAGTGTGAAGATAAAGCGGGCAAGAGTCCAACGGACGACAAATTCGCCGAAGACATGAAATATGCTCTCACACTATTGAATCACTTCGAAAAGTATGCTGGGGTGTCGTTATCAACTCTGAAGTATGTAAAAGTTGATAACCACGAAGGGAGCGTTGCTATGTTCACTGGATCATATATATGGGTAAGATCACCTTTCTTGGTTTCCATGTATACACTCCTTATTAGGCTGGGTCCCAGACGCATAGAGTTCAAGGATAAGGCGGATCTAGAGAAGAAATTTTATGCTATAAGTAGGCAAACGCAGGTGCAGGGTGATAATGAAGTACAATACATGAAAACTCTGCATAATAAGTTACACATCGTAATTGAAAATAGGAATCAGCTATTCAATAAATCTGGGATGTTTCATGATATATATGACAAGAAACATGATATATCGTCTTTTCATAATAACTGTGGAATACTTAGTCTAGTGAAGGGCATCACGCCAGACACCAGATTAAACACAGAAGTTATAAAAACAATTGGAGGAAGCAGATGAGCAATGATGGTAAGAAAAAACTTAATGTAGTAAAAAAGCGTCCAGGAACCAGGGAAGGCAGCTATACCATGACGGCGATGGGTTTCTCCCTAGTATCTTCTCCAGAAAATGGTAGAGTACAGTCAGTCCCACTTTGCACCTGTAGGGAATCATTAAATTATCATGTTAGAGAGGCAATTGTTAGCAGTGATATGCGTGGGAGAGACGAAACGTCTTATTTTCGTCCGGGCTTTGATGTAGTGTTTGACACCAAAAGGCTTAGGCTTCTCATAGTAAAAGACCCACAAAGGTCGGGAGAGACTGTCGATGATGTTAAAGCACGAGTATTTAACGGCAAGGCTGCCTTAAATTTGATAGAGAACTCAATGAAATGGCCCGTGAGTAAGATAGCTACTGTAAAACACGAGAAATACAAAAATGCATGGCTTATCACCGGCCCTGATGTGTGGTTAACACACCCCCAAATGCTGTCGCTTGCCACATGGATTGTGAGAGTGCCGGCACTTCACCAAAAGATCATTAATGTGGAAAACCTTGATACATACTTTAAGGAAGTAGTCAATTTGGATACGCATGCTGTCGGCATAGTAGGAAAGTTACCAATATTACTTGAAAATATCGATCATGTATTTGGCAAATACACAGAAAAGGATGTTTGGGCAAATATTGAGTCTTCAATATTTAGCTCAAATAGTGGGATAAGTTCTTTCCTTAATGGAGCCGCAAAATACTCAAGTTACATAAAGGAAGTCACGCAGAGGTTCGTCAAAGTATATGCAAAAGCAACAACAAAATCAACAACAACCTGAAAGGATAATTATTGATGCATAAGTTCACCATCGGCTGTGACCCAGAATTTTTCCTAAGAGAACGGAAGAGTGGGAAGCTCATTTCAGCCATACCACACATAAATGGTACAAAACAAGAACCACATAGGCTGCCTCTAGGAGGAAATATTCAGAGGGACAATGTGGCCGTGGAAGTTGCTACCGATCCGGCAGATTCACAGCAAAAATTTGTTGATAGTATTTCGAACACACTTAAAGAGGCCATAAAATTATTACCAGAAAACACTGAAATAGTGGCTCTACCATCTGCATGCTTTGACCAAGACCAGCTCGATCATCCGGAGGCCTTAGCATTTGGGTGCGAGCCTGATTATTGTGCATGGGATGTAAAAGTAAATGAAAAACCATATGCCAACGATATCACTTTCAGATCTTGTGGGGCCCACATCCACGTTGGGACAGATGGTTCCGACGGCAATGAGTTTCTCTTGGACTTTGAAGGAAAGATAGCAACCGTTAGGGTAATGGATTGTGTACTAGGAATAGCTTCTACAATCCTTGATTCTGGCAAGGACGCTATTGACAGACGCCAACTGTATGGAAAACCCGGTGCACATAGACCCAAAGACTACGGGGTAGAATACAGAGTCCTATCCAATTTCTGGCTGAAAAGTCCAGTAACAGTCATGATGATATATCATATGACAAAAGATTGCTTGGACATAGTTAGGGCCGGCGAAAGCGAAGCCTTAGTTGAGTCCGTGGGCGAAAATGAGGTAAGGACTACAATCTCTACAGGGGATCAGGAAAGAGCTTCCAAAATAATGGAGAGGTACGTAATACCTAAGTTAAGTGAGGACTCCATGCATTATTTCAATGAAGCCTTGTCTAAAATACAAAACAACGATATGCATTTTCATAAGGAATGGAACCTATATTCCAAGGAGGTAATAGTATGAAGATTGGAATCACACTATCAGAAAGTAAGACACAGTATTACATTAACCAGGCGTATGTCGACTATGTAGTAACAGCCGGCTTTGAACCAGTATTATTGTGCCCCAATACAGATTTAGAGAAGTCTATGAGTTCCGTTGGTGGGTTGGTTTTACCTGGTGGTATAGATGTAGATCCAATATATTATGGAAGCGATAATGTAGCATCATTTAGAACAGATCCAGCCAAAGATTCGTTTGAGAGAGAAGTTCTAGATATTGCCATGACAAGGGCAGTACCGATATTTGGGATCTGTCGTGGCCTCCAACTGATCGCCTTGGAGTGTATGCACAACAACAGTAATATAGCCAAAAGATTAAAATTTTCCCAGCACATCCCAAACCATAACCAAGTTGATGATCAAAACCTGGAGAGATCCAACTTCCAGCACCATGTAAACATGAACATTGGGGTGTTGTATGGTAATGCAGTTGGGCAAGATCCAACAATTGAAAGACGGCCAGTAAACAGCATGCACCACCAGTGTCTTGTTGGTACCATATCTAGCAAGAAAAACTTATTCATCAGAGGAAACAATCCAGAGACTGGGTTATTCATGTTGGCCTGGACAAGTAGGGGATTGAAATCAACCAAACAAGATACACACGACGTGGTTGTTGAGGCATTTTGCTTGTCTGGTTTTAAATCAAAGATATTAGCAGTTCAGTGGCATCCGGAAGAAGTAAATGATACAAACTTGTTGACCACATTCTTCTCATCGAAAGGAGCAACGTTGCCGAATGTGCCGCCGAAAGCAGTTACACAAAACGTTCAATTGCCTGTTAAAGCTGGGAGTTAATATTAATGCCGTTTACAATTACTACAATCCTAAATAACAATACACAAATGTACTCCATACTTAGACTGGCTGATATAAAGGCATTCGTTGATTCATCTGAGACGGAGGACATTAAAACGGTTAGGGCTCCACTTTGGTGGGTAATACAAAAAGCCTTGAGTATTGCAACCTCAAGTGGAAATATAAAACCCTCAGATGTAGAAATGGTAGTAGTTGAGAAAGGAGATACACTAAATGTTAGATGACTACATGGTGGAGATAAACAATCATGAGTGGGTTCAAGAAGTACTATCAGAAAGATTTGATGATGCTCTGGAACTAATGCCTAACTCAACTATAGTGTATGGTGGTGCAGTAAGAGACGTAATTGCTGGTTTTGAACTGCTAGGAGATTTAGACCTTGCTGTCACTAGAAGAGACTTTAAAGAAATAAGCCAAAAACTATTTCAAAGTCCTAGATGGGCGCCATACACCCACATAAAACCATATACAAAAGCTATTAGGGAAGCCTCAATACGTGATAAAACACCCTTCCCAATTGATTCCATGGACTTGGCTACGGAGTCTGCACCAATGTCTGCCATATCATCATTTGTCACACTTGGAGGGGGAATCGTACAGCTTATATCCGTGAAAGAACACGGAGACTTACAGGGCATCAAGGCCACCCTAGAGTTTGCAAGAACAGTAGACATAACCTGTTGTGGTGTTGTTTTATTGAATGACGGTAGTGTACTTGAGGTGGTACCTGGCGCATATCAAGACTGCATTGACAAAGTACTAACTATTAACCCTAATTCAAACATGACTTTTATTGATGCCCTACCACACAGAGTAAAGATGTTAGAAGAACGTGGCTGGACGAATAAGATAAACGTCGAAAAAGCAATGCATGATCTTAAAGAAAAACTTTCTGCTCAAAAATCTGGTCCTGGCTCATTTGAAATTGGGATAGATTTGAAGAAGAGTGACTCTTTATTAACCAAGATAGTAATAACTAACGGTACTTTAACAGAAGACGATGTGCGTTCTACTTGTACCTGTGCTGTATATTATCCAAATAAAAAAGTAAATGAGACAGGCCCCGCAGCGTTCATGAAACTCATACGAGATTGTGCCAGGGTCCTGGATTTAAATGCCGTAGTGATTAAATCCATAGAAGGAATACATGTTTTAACAACTAACAACGATCACTCACTTGCACTAAGAAGACAGATGCACGATGTCCTTAGTGGTCGACATTCCAGGTACCACCGTAAAGATGTGTCGAGAAATCGATATGATATTAATTATTATACTACTGATGGGTATAAGGAACTTTTTCCAAAAACCACTCTTCAAGATAGAAAGTCAAGTTCAGGTGCATCTACTTCTGCATCTACTTCGCCTTCAGCAGATGCAATTCTAAGTGATGATAATTTAGAACCGCAACTTATTGATATTGACACTTGGCAGCATGGGGATAAAAGTCTATGGCGCACCGAAAAAGATCAATATGGTGTGAAAGCTAAAATGATGAAAGCCAAAATAGGAGAATTTAGTGGAAGTTGAAAAATTTTTTGTATATGGAACATTGAAACTAGGTGGATACTACTCCAAAATATTTGATGATTTTCGTGAAAGTTCGATGGTCGCTAAACTTGAAAAGTATTCACTATTCGATCTTGGGCAATTTCCTGGAATTGTAAAACAACAAGGCGGTGTTGTATTTGGGGAAGTACATGAGTATTCTCAACAAAGCATTGTTAGGGCAGAAATGGATCGTATAGAAGGTTATAGTGGTAATAATAGTAGTAGTCTATTCATAAGAGAAAAGTTGCCTGTTATTTTAGACAACGGAACAGAAGTTATTGCCAACGTATATGTATTTAACCCACAACTGCCTAAAAGTGCTAAGGTCATTAAAACTGGGGTTTGGGTAATATAACTCTCTTTATTGGAAAACAAACCAATGGAACATAACATAGCATGTGATTTAAATGACCCCAATGAGGTCCGGAAGACAATTAGGAAACTTCAAGCCCGGTTAGCCGATCTTACTGTAGCTGGTCGAAATCCAAAAACTATCCCGTATAAAAGGAAGGAAACGTGTAATGGCAACAAAAATTATAGCAATAACAAGAAAAGCATACGGCGACAATAACGCAATATCAACGTTTTGTCTCGGTGAGGGCGGCGTCACAGCTATCCTATACTGCCCTCAGGGGTTTAATAGAAAAACTCCAAACTGCAAGGGAGAATTTCCATCATACGCTGTAAAATATGATGATGAGATGACCAAGGTAATTCCAGAAAGGGAAGTCGTAGAAATGGATATCGCAGAGGTAAAGAAAGACAAATATTCTCTTGAGATAACGCCGGAGGTAAATAATGGGTAACAAAATTCTGGTTGTTGGCAATCGGAGTTATTCCAGACCAATCGATGATTTTGGCGAAGTAGTTGGTTCACATTTAGACTTCTTTAAGTCTCCTGAAGACTTCAAACTAGTTATGTTCACTGGTGGGGAAGATGTAAGTCCAGAAATGTATGGAGATAAAAGCCCAAAGGGACTGTGTTGGAGTAATCAGAGAAGAGATGCTCTCGAATTTAAGATAGCAGAACTTGCATTTAAAAGTTCAATCCTCATGACTGGAATATGTCGGGGAATACAATTTTTAAATGTGTTTGCCGGCGGAAGGATGATGCATGACATAAGTGGTCATGCCGGAAGTGTACATACTGTCAGACTTAGATCTGATAGAACACTCCTCGTAAACAGTACGCATCACCAAATGATAATTCCACCAAATGGAGCCCACGTTGTCGGTTGGGCAGACCCATCTCTCTCCACAGAGTACATAGGGAAAAATGATGAGCCCGAAAACTATCGCGGCAGAGAAAATGAAATAGTAGTGTACCCAGAGATAAAGGCATTTGGGGTACAGTATCATCCAGAAACCATGTCAAAATTAAGTGAGGGGTTTGGTTATTACAGAATTATAGTTCATGATGCCTTACATAAAGAATGGCTTGATTTTAT
>Ga0307377_10001885_pt1 | contig 25548 bp, 20 predicted proteins | sample TR3MG_FD_202535 | JGI IMG/M metagenome (GOLD analysis project Ga0307377, IMG submission 202535) | Soil microbial communities from Risofladan, Vaasa, Finland - TR-3 | ecosystem: Environmental > Terrestrial > Soil > Coastal area > Acid sulfate soil | place: Finland: Risofladan, Vaasa | collected... | reverse complement strand
CGCATTGATTTTAGTGATGGAATGACTTCAGTTTGGACAAGACTACGCGCCGATCGGTATTCGGCATTCAGCAGCTTGTTCATCCCGGAGCCAAGAGGCAGGGGATTCCCTGTTGAGATCGAAGTGAAAGCTGTTCTCGACGATGGAAAACAGCAGTGTGAGGTTGATGCGCTCAGGGTTTTCAGCGAATCGCAGGTGAACGTTCTTGGGATAGCAGCTTTCGTGACCCGTTCCAGGTTGCTTGGTCATCGCATGCTAGTATTCGATGACCCCGTACAATCAATGGACGAGGAGCACTTCAAGACATTCGCTGCGGATATGCTCCAGCATCTGCTTGATGAAGGATTTCAGATAATTCTTCTTACTCACAATGATACGTTTGCTCGTGATGTAAGCTACGCTTACATTGACTTGGAACAGTATGTGACTATGCACATTCGTCACTCTAGCAGCTTGTCGGAGAGAGGGCTTCTCTCCGAACACAATTTGCGGTACAATTGCGGCCATCTGAACACACCTCAAGCCTGTGAAAGGGAACCACGTTTATGGCTCGCAAATTCAAAACGGTTGACTATGCCCAATCCGGTCAGCAAAGGCTGACGATAGACGATTGTTTGCCGGCGGACCATTTGGCACGCTTCATCGTCGCCATCGTTGAGATGCTGGACTTGGGCGTGTTCTATGCATACTATGCGGTGGAAGGTGGTGAACCGATTGATCCGCGGGTGTTGTTGGCCCTGTTGTTGTATGCGTATGCGACCGGTGTGTTTAGTTCGCGCAAGATTGAGATGGCGACCTACGAGGTGATCCCTTTTCGCTTCATCGCTGGTGGGCTGCACCCTGATCATTCGACCATCGCCTGGTTCCGGAAGCGGTTTCTGAGCGAGATCAAGGTCGTGTTTGCCCAGGTCTTGCTGGTCGGGCACGAGATGGGCTATCTGAAGTTGGGCAACATCAGTCTGGATGGGAGCAAGGTGCACGCGGATGCATCCAAGAGTCACGCCGTCAGTTATGGGCGGCTGCTGAAACTGGAAGAGCAACTGCAACAGGAAGTGGAAGAGTTGCTGGCGTTGGGCGAACGAGCGGATCAGACGGAGTTGCCGCAGGGACTGGACGTCGACACGGAGGTCGCCTTTCGGCAAGAGCGGTTGCTGAACCTGGCGGAGGCCAAGCGGGTCTTGGAAGCGCGAGCGGAAGAACGGTATCAAGCTGAGGTGGCCGAGTACCAAGCCAAGCTGCGGGCACGGGAAGAAAAGGCGCGCGAGACGGGTCGCAAACCTCGGGGGCCAGCACCCAAGCCGCCCGAGCCTGGGGCGCGTGACAAGGATCAATACAACTTCACGGATCCTGCGTCGCGCATCATGAAGAACAGCACGGATGATGGGTTTGACCAACATTACAATGTCCAGGTTGCGGTGGATCAAGACAGCTTGTTTGTCGTGGGCAACACCTTGTCGAATCATCCCGTCGACACGTATGAGGCGATTCCCACCGTCGATGCGATCCCGGCTGAGATCGGGAAGCCCAAAGCGGCTGCGCTGGACAAGATCTATTTCGCCCCCAAGAATATTCAGGAGTTTGAGGCCCGTGACATCGATCCGTTCATCGCCACGGGGCGTGAGCCACACCACAAGAGTTGGCAAGAACGTTTTGCCCAGACGCCCGAACCGCCGCCGGATGATGCCAGCCTGATCGTCAAGATGGCCTACAAGCTTCAGACGGAGATTGGCAAAGCCATCTACGGCCTGCGCAAGTCCACTGCCGAGCCGGTGATCGGCATCATCAAGGAAGTGCTGGGATTCCGCCAGTTCTCGCTGCGGGGTTTGATAGCAGCAGCAGGTGAGTGGTGCCTGGTGTGTCTGGCATGGAACCTGAAGCGGCTGCATAAGCTGGCCACCAGCTAAAACAGATAGACAACAGCCTCCCATCGCGCCCACTACCTGAAAAGGGGGCAATTGGAGTGCCAAAATGGACCTGACAGAGGCAGCAGGAGGCCATTTCCGCAAGCAATACGGTGAGTTCAGTCGCAAGTGCTGCATGCTATTGACAAATCATATGGAACATCGTCGGTGGGAAGCCAACGAAGCTTCCTCTCCGACAGGCTGCTAGGAGGGTGATATGGGTTGGGAGTTGCCGGCTCTTGGCGCTGCGTTTTCCGTGCTGTTAATGCTGCCTCTGGCGATAAAGTGGAAGCTAACCCAGCCGCTTGCCTTGGCTGGTGTAGCCGCTGTCACGGTCGTAGCGGCGTTGTCCTTTTTCTGGATCTATCCCCTGTGCGAGACACGCTGGTGGTTGGCTGCGGGCCTTTTCGGTCAGACGGCAGTGGCTCTTGCCCTCGCCTTGTCTCTGATGATGGTTTGCCTTTGGAGAGATCCGGAGCGCATTCCCATCGAGAAGGATGAGGTTGTTCTGTCTCCTGCTGACGGAGAGGTGCTCCATATCAGGACCGTTGACGAGGGTTCGATGCCGCTGGTGACGAAGGGCGGTAGGGATTACCTGCTCAGGGAGTTGATGGGCACCAGCCTGTCGGCGAGCGCGGCCCAAGTCATCGGGGTGGAAATGAACTTCCTGAACGTACACGTGAACCGATGCCCTGTCGCCGGCCAAGTGAAATTGCTGAGGCGTATCGAGGGCAAGTTCCTGTCCTTGAGGCAGGATAAGGCACCGTTTGTCAATGAGCGTCTTACCACGATCATCGAGAATTCATCGCTGACCGTGGCGGTGGTTCAGGTTGCCTCGCGGCTTGTCCGTTGCATACAAAGCTATTTGAGTATGGGCGAGACAGTGTGCGTGGGACAGCGGCTCGGCATAATCAGGTTTGGTTCGCTCGTCGTAGTTGTATTGCCGAGGAGAGAGGATGTGAGGGTTGAGGTGAAACCTGGCGACCGGGTCACGGCTGGAATCTCTGTCCTGGCGCGGTATCAGCGGTATCAAGTGAATGATGAGGGGGCAGAAAGTTGAAGTTGAGGCAATGGCTTGCCCTGCGAAATCCTGGATATGTCTATAAGCGGGCTGTCATCTTGCTAGACAGGTATGGCACCACACCTTTCAGGATAGTGAATCAGGTACAGGGCTGCATAGCCGCGCTAGCCGAATATGGCTGTGCGCCTACACTTCCCACACCAGGCCGTGTAGTGCGCCGATACCCCCGGTTGATCCGCAGTCTGCAGGATGCGGGGGCAGAGATCGCGGTGCATGGCTATGACCATGTGGACCTCTGCGCCTATCCGCCATCTGAGGCAAGTGAACAAATCGTGAGAGCTGCTCGAGTCTTTGATCACTATGGCATCAGTGTGCATGGCTTCCGTTGCCCGTATCTGCGTTGTACCGATGAATTGGTGAATGCATTGCCAAAGGGCATGTTTGACTATAGCAGCAACAACGCGATCTGGTGGGATGTGGTTCCCGCCACTGATGCCGATCACGCGACTACGGTCCTCGACACGCTCCAGCGATTTTATAGGCCGCGGTCCGCACACGATACAGTTGTGACGCCGTGGATGCGTTCCAACATGGTTGAGATCCCGGTCTCTTTGCCTGATGACCTCCAGCTCCACGATGGCCTGCGACTCGGCCCCGAGGGGATAGCGCAGGCATGGAGCCGGATCTTGCATCGAACCCATCAACGTGGTGAACTGTTCGTCCTGATGTCCCATCCCGAGCTGGCCTCGCATTGCCAGCGACCGCTTATGACGCTGTTGCGTGATGCGGTACAGCTCCAACCCCCGGTGTGGATTGCCAATCTGCGAGATATCAGTAGCTGGTGGCGAGAGAAATCGAGCTTTGCGGTTGCCGTATCTCGCGCTCCGACAGGCCTGCATATCTCTTTCACCTGTTCCGAACGTTCCACGATCTTGGTCAGGGGCCTGAATACTTGCGGTTCACATGGTTCAGAGGATAGATGGGATCATGCGTACTACCAGTTGAGAACCCGAGACCTGTATGTACCGGCTGATTCACGTCCGTTTGTAGGGCTGGTCGCCCACACGCCCAGACACATCGTAGACTTTCTGCAGGAACAGGGATATATCTTGGACACAGGTGAAACAGCGACGCGCTGTGCAACATACATAGACGCTGCCACTCTGGTCGGACTGGCGAATGAAGCGGAGCTTATCGATTACATCGAGACATCGGCAGGTCCCCTCGTCAGATATTGGCGGTGGCCTGGTGGAGCTAAGAGCGCTATATGCATTACAGGGGACTTGGATGCCTTAACGTTGTTTGATTACGCATCAAGGCTGTTTGTCCGGTAGGTAGATCAGGGAGGACTGAGGTCCTCTCTGTGAGCGTGGGGCGTGAGAATGTTGAAAGGCGTATTCGTACATCCTACTGCAATAGTAGAAACTCGGCAAATTGGCTACGGTACTCGCATCTGGGCCTTTGCTCACATTATGGAAAAAGTCTCTATCGGTGCGAACTGCAACATTGGAGACCATTGCTTCATCGAATCTGGAGTCGTCGTGGGGGACAACGTGACCATTAAGAACGGGAATATGATCTGGGAGGGAGTCACGTTGGAAGACGGCGTGTTTATCGGACCCCACGTGTTCTTTACAAACGATTTGTATCCCAGGTCCCCACGACTCCCGCAGGCCAGGCATAGATATGCCGGTCGCGCGTGGCTTTTGCCCACTTTTGTGAAGCGAGGTGCTTCGTTGGGGGCTGGCGCAGTCGTGCTTGCCGGCATCACCGTGGGTGAGTTCGCCATGGTTGGAGCCGGAGCCGTGGTGACCAAGGATTTGCCTCCACATGCCTTGGTATTCGGCAATCCAGCTCGTGTACAAGGTTGGGTATGTCAGTGTGGGTGGCGACTGGAATTCCAAGACGGCACTGCAACCTGTGGAGATTGCGGATTGACTTTCGCCAGAGCCGGCGTTGCGGTCACGCAGGTGAACGCTGTGGGAATAGCAGGATGAACGTGGCCTGTTTGTAGGCATCCCGCCCGCATCGCAGCCCGTCTCGTATTGGTTGGGTTGAGTGATCTGTAAGACGCGGAAGCCTGGTGTCGGCTCTTCCTGATCTAGAAAGGTGCTAATCGTGAGTGGCCGTTACCTAGCGGACCACAACCGGCAGGTAGATGGCCCACGGGAATGGCCCCTTGTAGACCAGCCTGACCGCATCAGCAACTATATCCTGTCCTGAAGAAACATCATCACAGAGAACAACTGAACCTTGGCTCCGAAAACCAAAGGTGCCCAAAAGGTTCCACTGCCCTCCATTGGCTTGCTGGTTAACTCTAACCGTGGTGGCACCACCAAGATGATTGACTGTATAAGGGACGTCCGTTGGTCTCCAGCTCCCTTCCCACCACCAGGCATAGACCTCATGGTGTCCTGCTTGGGGAACACGAAACGACCAGGTGGCCGTATCTTCTCCTATACCTATCTGTCTATTGTAGTAGTGAGTATCACCGTAGTGTTGACCGCCTACCTCTACGTACTCACGCCAGGCATCTTGAGAATAACTGGCAGAAAAACCAGAATCCGTGTTGTCTATGATGAGTTCGCTTGGACTGGGGGTTGGGGTCGGCGGCACAGGAGTGGGGGGTGTTATAGCTCCGTACTCAAAAGCGCCGATGTCTGGGGCTGTGCCAGTTGGTACCGAGCGATCATCGAAATCGAGAGAATGTCCGAGATCGACCCCGGCATCAATCGCCGGGCTTCCTGGCTGCAGATGGAAGTCTTGTGCAGCCGAATCGACGAGGAGTGGGTCGGTGATCATCTCTCCCTCACCAAGCGAGAAGCCTAGCTGAGCCCCGTCGCTGAGAGAATAAAGGTTGTGGTCGTGAGTAAAACCCGAGTGAGTGGAGATATCCCGGCCATCCACGTGAAAAAGGTTGTTGCGCATGAGAAGGGTGTCTGAGGACGGATCAGCATTGAATAAGATAATGTCAGTGGCCCATATGTTATGTAGTGGGTCCTGGATGATGGTATTGTTCTCCATCCGGAAATTCTCCATCTCGGTCCCGAAAGTACCAATCAGGTTGAAAAAACCAAACCACCCGTTGTTAACGGAGACGTTATATGCTACAACCGTATCCCTGATTGCACCGGCGTAGCTGCCAACTTCCAGGAACCCTATATTCCCAATTGCCCAGTTGTGATGAACGTAAGTACCCTCTATGCTACTCTCTATAGCCCACCATTCGACGGCGCCACCGTCTTCGCCATAGTCGTAGCTGTCGGCTTTACAGTTTACCATCGTGTTATAGGAGACTTCATTATGGGAGTTGAAAAGCCAGATTCCTACCGCACCGAAATCGTCGTCCCCGCCTGGAGTATTCTCGATCATGTGGAGATCGTGCAGATAGTTACGCGTGACGAGGTTATGCTGCCCGTGGATTGCAATCCCTATGCCCACGTTGGTGGCCTCAACGTCCCGGACTATGTTATAGTCCGAGTCGTTTGCGATGTAGACACCTCCTTCGTGTGCATCCCGTGCAAGAAGACCTTCTACAACTACCCAGTTGGCATCAATGACTATTGCACTATTCCAGTTGTCTGGACCTCCCGGATTTCTAAAGACGGGGCTGTTGCCGATATCGTAAGTCGTAAAGGTGATGGGGTTGCCTTCCGCGCCTGAATCGTCGATTACCAGGCCACCCGTCCAGCTTGAGCCACGTTTAAAGTGCACCACATCACCAGGCAGGAAGGCCCGGGCGTGGACCGGAGCGAGGGTTTGCCAAGGCTTGTCCTCGGAGGTCCCGGGGTTTGAGTCGGAGCCGTTGATGCTATCGACGTAGTAATTGGTCCCCGTCGAAGCAGGAGCAGACACGCAATGAGGAAGATTTAGCTCAGCGCCCTGCACCGGGCTGGGATTCACGGCCTCAGGAGTGGCAGCAGGGACAACCACACGCGAACTACCCTGGATGGATAGGTAGAATACAAGAACAAGGAGCATCCACTTGACAGATTTGCCCCTATTCACGATATCGCACCCTTCCTCACAGCATTGTGGTGCCGGACAGGTCACCGGCTTGTCTCGTCTGATCATCCTCGGATTGCTGCACTGGGTTGCCTACATCGATTCTCCCGAGCGGCATTCTCCGGCAGACAGTTCCACTATATCACACTTGATCGATGTTGGCAATGGCCCAATGGTACCACAGATCTGAGGGGCGTTATGGTCTTGGGAACTACAACGGCCTCCAATGGATCACCTGACCAATCTATTCCCTTCTTGGGCGAGCGACGTACAGGTCTAACAGGGGTATCACGCAAGAGTGTAGGCCGGAGCGTAGGCAAGATGCCATCTTCCTCTCCCGCCTACCGATACACATAAGGAGGTACTGTCCCGATGAAACAGTCACGTTTACTCGTCACATTAGCCCTGGGCCTGGGGCTGACCCTGGCCCTACTATGGATGCTGCGGGGACCGTCTGGCCCCGCCCTGGCCGAGACCGGTCTGGCATCTACTCCCCCCTCTCTGGCCCGCCAGCACGACCCTGTCGTCATCACCGGCGGGCTCCTCTCCGACCTGACAGGCAACCCTCTGCACGACATCTTTGTATACGCTTACCGGGGCACTGCCCTGGCCCAGATTCCTTTCCAGATCGATGAGCGGGATGGGAGCGGCACGTACGTCCCTGTTGAGGACGGTCACCTGGACGACAACGATGAGTTGGTCTTTATGGCCATGGACGCAGGTGGCTGGGTCGATGATCCCTCACTGGACGCAGGTGGTACGTCCATCACGCCGACCTACGTGATCACGCTCACTGACCCCCTCAGTAACACGCACGCCTGGGCTTACGTGTTTCATTCAGGCGACATAACTTACTCCGTCACCGCTGACTATGTCTCCTACGACGACGGCAACGACCGCGTCATCAGCCCGGGTCGGTACTCCTTTGGCTTCAACACGACCCACGCCTTCAGAAACTACCTGACCCTGGGCGATAGCAGCCTGAACTTATTGGACCGGGACAAGGTGCGGGTTGCAGGGATGATTACCATCTTCCCTGTCTCCGCCGATGAAGAAGACGTTGCCAAACGCGGCGTCCACGTTATAGATGGGCCGGTGCGGGTGACGCGGGTCAGTACCGGTGCTCTCGAAGTGGAAATGACGGGGACTCTGGTCACGAGCACCGCCACACTCTTTGCCTACCGCTCCCTCGCTGTGCAGCTCGCGCCGATTGAAATCCCCGGCGGTCTCGTCCAAATCATCTATCACCGCACCTCGATGGACTGGAACGAGCGGGCTGTGGGGATGGTTTATTACGATGCCAACAACCCGGCCGGCGTGACTGTTGACGGCATCACCGATACGATCATCACCACACCTCCCACCAGGTGGACACAGGTCACCGGTGTCACCGGCACCGTGGTCAACGTGAGCCAGATCCCGGCCGGGCTGGGGGGAACCCAGTCCACCTACTATAAGGACGACGCTGATTTCGACGCTGGCGACACGGGTGATCACCGTTCGTACGGAGACGCTGGCCTCCAGGTAGACAATCCCAACGCCGGTGCCTACACGGTGCTGGGTCACACTTACTTCCTGACTGGCGTAACGCCTAACGTCGGGAGCACCTACGTCAACTACTACGATAGTCCGATTCACGTGAGTGTCGCGACCTTCACTCCTCCAAGACGGTACGTCTATCTACCTCTTGTGGCGAAGGGCTACTGATGGGGACCGGTGGTTCGCAGCGGCCGGTGGCCTGGTCGCTGTTGCCGCCTGTGGGGCTTGGGCAGTTATACTTGCAGGCGTCACAATTGGTGAGTTCTCCATGGCCGGAGCCGGAGCCGTGGTCACCCGGGACATACCGCTGTATGCCCTGGTGATCGGCAATCCAGGCCGGGTACATGGCTGGGCCTGTCAATGAACCCTGCTTGTGCGCCAGCATCTTGCTTACCTCACGCGGGCATCTCTTGACTAATCGCACTGACGCCGGGTTTGCACGATTGTGCCTTTGGTTACGACTAACCAGGCTCACGCGGAATCTCTTCCCGTGAGCCTGGTTTGCTTTTCGGTGAATCCAGCCTATGGCTGGCGAGGCAGACGGACGGCCCAGGAGAGCATGCCTTGGCCGGGTCTCGTCCAAGACCTCTGGAGATCGCTCATCCGCAACTGGTTTCTTAACCGTTTCGATACCTGCATGTTACGCTCAGATCGTAGAATGGCGATTGTGGCTGTGCACGCCGTCGTGGGCTGCTTCTGCAGACGGTGGACAAAGCCCCTCATCTCCACTCTACGTCCGAGGAGAGGATGTTATGATCGTCACTCAAACCCCCCTGCGCATTAGCTTTCTGGGAGGCGGCACCGACTTCCGTGGCTTCTACGAGCGGGAAGAAGGATGCGTCCTCAGTTCGACGATTGACAAGTACATATTTGTCATCATCAAAGAGCGGTTCGACGACAGGATCCGGGTGGGCTATACCCGGACCGAAATGGTCGACCATCTCGACGACGTCCAGCACGAGCTGGTGCGGGAGGCCTTACGCAAGACGGGTATCACAAAGAAGGTCGAGATCTCTACCATGGGCGATATCCCCTCGGCTGGCACCGGGCTGGGGTCATCGAGCACGGTCACGGTGGGTGCGCTCAACGCCATGTACCTGCATCTTGGCGAGGTGAGGGACGCTGCTACCCTGGCCAGGGAGGCCTGCGAGATTGAGATAGAGACTCTGGGCAAGCCGATCGGTAAGCAGGACCAGTACATTGTCGCCCACGGGGGCTTGCGTTTCATCTGCTTCAAACCCGACGGGACCGTCACCGTGGAGAAAGTGATATTGCCTGATGCATCTCGCCGCCAGTTGAGCGAGCACCTGATGCTGTTCTACACGGGCGTCACACGCTCGGCGAGTACCGTGTTAGAGGAGCAGGTCAGCAACATAAACGATCGCTTCGCGATACTGCGCAGGATGAAGCAGCTTGCCGCAGAGGCCAGGGAGTGTCTGGAGCAACAGGCGTTTGACGAGTTCGGCGAGCTTTTGCACCAGGGATGGGAATACAAGAAACAGTTGGCCAGCGGCATAAGCAATGGACAGATTGACACAATGTACCAGGCCGCGCGCCGCGCCGGCGCGATTGGCGGCAAGATCAGCGGCGCTGGTGGCGGAGGGTTTCTGCTCCTCTATTGTCCGGTCGAACGCCAGGACGATGTGCGCAAGGCCTTGGCGCCTTTGCGAGAGCTCCCCTTCGGCTTGGAGCGGGATGGGAGCAAAGCGATTTTCAACTACCGGCGGTGAGAGCTCAGGCCTGGCACGTGGCCGTTTCTCCCAACAGGCAGAGGCGGCGTCATCATAGAGCTGCACTCTTTGCGCTGCTGCTCCTCCCAGCGCCGGAGGGCGATGCAGCACGCAATTTTAACAGAATCTTAACCGATTCATCACCGTGCGCTGACCTGTATCCGCTACACTATGCTCATGTGTGTTTTTGTGAGGTGAATTCACTTCTGCGGTGGCAACTGGATCAGGAGCAGCCGCAGTCCTTGCAGTAGCAGGGGACGGTAGCTAGGAGGCAGACCGAATCGGAACGTGAGTTCTTGACATATCGGCCCCGCGTGGCGGGACACCCGGGTTCGGCGTATCGGGTGGTGGGGCACCTGTGCAGCCCAACGGCATCGAAGTCTGTAGGCATCGGCATTTCTTTGGTGAAGGCTCTGAAACCGCATTCACACGATTGAGCCTTCGATTGCAGCTTCGATTGCGGCTAAACAGGCTCACGCGGAATCTCCTCCCGTGAGCCTGGTTTGTTTTTCGGCGACATCCGCAAGCAAATTTTTAGCTCTTTCGATACCCGTGTGTTACGCTCATTCCTTAGAATAGGTATAACGGCCAGCAAGCTGTCATATCTTGCTATTGCAGAATGGTGAGTCTTCTTCGAGGCTGTGGAGATGTGAGGGTGCGCGATGAAGCGGATGCGTTTTCTAGTAGCGATGCTGATTATCTGGCTCTTTCTCTTCTACAATATCGAGCGCCTGAGCAAGCCTGTCGACATTGCCGGTGTGGCCTACACGTTTGTGCCGATCGTGGCTGCTCTCACGATCTCTGTCCCTCGCCTGCGCCAACTCCCTTTGTGGGTGCTCCTGGGCGTGCCCATCCCGATATTCCTGGTGCTCAAGGCCTGGGCGGGATATCCAGTTTGGGGCATGGCGATGCCCTTCACGGTGACGGAGATATGTGTCATTGCGGTGACGATCATCCTGGCGCGCTGGGTCAGCAACGGGGTGGGGGAGTTTGAGAGTGCGATCGCCCATATCACCATCGGCGAGGTCGACAGGCTGGTTGAACCATTTTCGACAGGCCAGGCCGAGATGTATCGGGAGATCAGGCGGGCCCGGCACCACCAGCGTCCCCTGGCGCTGATGGCCGTGGGGGTTGAGGATAAATCGATCCAGGTTGCCTTGGAGCGCATGGTGCAAGAGGTTCAGCGAGCGATGATGAAACGGTACGTTCTGTCTGACGTTGCCCGGACGCTGTGTCATAGGCTCGAAGACTACAACGTGGTTGCCCAGACAAATGATCATTTTCTCATATTGTTGCCGGAAGTAGCGTCAGAGCAGTTGGCCGATTTGGTCGGCCGGTTGCGTCAGGTTGTGTCTGAGCAGGTAGGAGTTACCCTCCAGGTCGGCACCGCGTCTTTCCCTGATGATGCTGTGACTTTTGACAGCCTGGTAGAGAAGGCTGTCCGGGAAATGAACGGTGAGCGAGAACCAGAACATTCCAGGCATCGCCAATCGTTAGCAACGGAACGTTACACCGCGTAGTGTTCGCAAAGGAGAAAGAACGCCAATGGAATTGGTGATCATCAATCCACCCCGGTTGTTCCCTTATCGTAGGGAGTATCAAATCGCCAAGCGTATAATGGATGTGGCCCTGTGCCTGCTGGCTCTGCCCGTGGCTCTTCCGGTGATGGCAATCTGCGCGCTCGCCATCCTGCTCGATTCGTCAGGGCCCGTTCTTTTTGTTCAGGAACGCGTTGGCAAGGGGGGGCATCGCTTTCGGATGTATAAATTCCGCACGATGGAGCATAACCTCGACAACAGTTCTCATCAAGCCTTTATGAAAGCGTATGTAAATGGAAAGGTCGACGGCGATGCTGGTGAGGCCGGAAAAAATGGCAACGTGCGGTGTCTTTCGATCAGACCTTCCGTGAGCGCGCCGTTTGGCAACAATGGGAACGGCAAGATGTACAAGCCGATTCGAGCCTCGCAGGTGACCCGGGTGGGCCGCATCTTGCGCAAGGCCAGTTTGGACGAACTCCCCCAGATTCTCAACGTGCTCAAGGGAGAAATGAGCCTGGTTGGCCCACGGCCTAACGTGGCCTGGGAGGTTGAGGAGTACCACAGTTGGCACCACGAACGACTGGAGGTGTTGCCGGGGATCACGGGGTTGGCTCAGGTAAAGGGGCGGAGTAGCAATTCCTTCGATCGTATAGTGCAATATGACATTGAGTACATCGAGAATCAGAGCCTGGCGACGGACCTGAAGATCTTGTGGTGGACTGCAAAAACGGTCCGTCTTGGTGAAGGGGCCGGGTAAGGAGCGGGAGTATCCCGTCCTGTATCCCAAGTCATGCAAGTACCCAAGAGGGTCAGCATTGACGAGGAGGGTCGGTTATTATGAAGATTAAACGTTACCTGCAGATCATGCTAAATGGCTGGTGGCTCATCGTGCCAACGATTATGGTGTCTATAAGCATAGCCCTAGCCATCTCCTATACTCAGGCGCCCATCTATCACACAGAGGCAACTTTTGTCATCAGTCCCAGTGCCGCTTTTAGTGATCCCTACGATATACTCGTAGGCTTGAACTCGATAAGCAAGCGGGACGGAGTTATGGCAACCTACGCTGAAATCGCCAGGAGCGCTACTGTCTTGCATGCTGTTGACAAGGAACTGCAACTCACAGAAACTCAAAGAGAGTATCTACATATCAGCAGTGAGATAATTCCCTCTACAAACATCATACGAGTTTCTGTCGAAAGCCATGATCCGTCACTTGCCAAGGAGGTAGCCGACGCAGTGGGGCAGCAGACGATCGCCTATGTGGGAAGCCTCTACGAGATCTACGACATGAAATCCCTTGATCTAGCTTACGTCCCCGAGTTGCCCTCGAAGCCGGAAAAAGCGGAGAACATCTTACTGGCTGCCCTTCTAGGATCGATAGTCGGCGTTGGGTCGGCTTTCTTGTTGGACTACGTACGTGCATCAGAAGACATAGCTGTTGGCTTGAGTATCTTGGATCCTGATATAGGGATTTACAATCGGCGCTATTTCTTGCAGAGACTGAGCGAGGAACAAACCAGAGCCAAGCGCCATCACCGCCCCCTGTCCTTGGCACTGATGAGCATTGATAATATCGACATGGCCGCCGGTATGGAGCCTCGCCTGAAGAACGAGGTACTGCGCCGGGTGGGGTTCTTCCTGAAACAATATCTGCGTGAGGAAGATCTGGTAGCCCGCTTCGAGGACGATGTGTTTGCATTGCTTCTTCCTGATACCTCTGGCCTGGATGCTGAGAAAGTGCTACAAGGTCTACACACCAGGATCCAATGGAACGTTTTTGAGCTTGACGAGGGCATCAAGCTCAACTTAATACCCAGCTCCGGTGTAGTTGCCTATGATCTCAATGGCACCGGCCGCGACGAGCTGATTTCCGAGCTGGCGAGAACCTTGCAGCGAGCTAAAGATGATGGCTACGGCAAGGTCCATTTGCTCCAGGATGGCGAATGAGTTGACGAATGAAAAGAACAGTGTTTTTGACCTTACTGCTAATCTTGGGCACCCTGGGATCGGTATTTACCCTACATTCTCCACCGTTTCTATATCGAGCGTATGGAGCTCAACCTGAGGGTGGCTCCCTGCTCCAAGTGACCCCGGCGCCCGATGCTCCTCCCACATTTCAGATAACCCTTGAAGAGTTGGGGTATGGTGAGCAGATCTTGGAAAGCCCTGTGGGCCAGGAGGAGTATGGGTTTAGACTGCCTGAAAACTGGGCCGTGGAGGGTGGTAGCCACCTGGATCTCGAGTTCAGCTATTCCTTCACCGAGCTGGAGCAGGAAGAGGGAACGGAGCTTCGCTCGTTCGGTGAGTTATCGGTATTGGTCGACGGCTCACTGTTGGATGTCTATGCTCTGGATGCTACGTCACTGGAGCACGTGCGTTTGCGTGTAGACCTGCCGCCTGATTTGTTCAACGAACGGCCTGGCGATCGCCACGAGGTCAACGTGGTACTAAATGCCTGGTTCCTGTGTGACACTGCGCACATAGGGAAACTGATGGTTCATCCTGAATCCACCCTCTTTCTGAACTACACGCTGACCCCCCCCCTGCTGGATTTGGCGGATTACCCCCGCCCGTTCTCCCAGTGGTCTTTTGTGCCGGACCAGGTGCGCTTCATCTTGCCGGCTCAACCCTCCGAAGCGGAAATTCACACGGCGGCCATCGTTGCCGCCGGGTTGGGCGATCTGGCAGGCAGCAATATGGTTATCAGTGCCACCACCGACGTGGACTGGCTGAGGATGGTGGAGGCCGGTCAGGCTGGCCCCGAGCACTTGTTTGTGATTGGCCAGCCTGGTCGCAATCAACTGATCACCTGGCTTAGTGAGGACAGCGATGTTGGGCTGCCTATTTCCGTGCATCCCAGGGAGCTGGCTCTGAGCACGCAAGGCCCGACGGCCGTCGTACCCGGAGAGGTTTTCACCTATGCCATAAGTGTTACGAACACAACCTCTGCTCGCGTGGAGGATTTCTCCCTCACCGATCATCTGCCGCGCCAGACCGATCTGGTGGATTGTCTTCCCAGGTGCATCGAGAGCGCCGGGATCGATGGAGATGAAGCCTCATGGTCGCTGCCATCGCTGTCGCCGGGAGAGAGTGCTTCCTTCTCTGTTGAGCTCCAGCTTGCCGAGACGACACATCTGTCTTCCCCCCCCCCTCTGTTGGAGAATCTGGTCGTTCTGGCTGATGGGGCTCAAGAACCTGTAAACGTCAGTTCCCTGTCTACGACGGTCGGTGATGAGCCTGTAGAAGAAAGGATGGGTTCACCTGTCCAGAGCGGCGATTTCTTCACACAAGGTGGGCGACCCGTGCCCGAGGGGGACGGCATCCTCCAGGAAATCATCTCGCCCTGGGATCCCCAACAGGTCATTCTGTTGCTCTCCGGCCTCAGCGACGAAGCGGTCCACAAAGCCGGCCTGGCTTTAGGTCTGGAAACCGGCCTTCTGCGTATGGAAGGCCCGGCAGCGCTGGTACGCGAAGTCCGGCCGGCCCCCCCGGTCGCTGACACTCGGGCGACTGACCTCACATTGGCTGATCTGGGGTACGGGGATCGGATCGCCTACGGCCTCTATCCCCACGTCGCCCGAATTGATTACTACTTCGATGTGCCTCGGGGCTGGCACTATACGAACGAGGCGTATCTGCACCTGCTCTTCGGTTACTCGGAGGCCATAGAGGCCCAAAGCTCGACGTTGACCGTTCTGCTCAACGGCTCTCCGTTGGCCACCGTGCCTCTCAACCACGACAATGCTGTTGGAGGGAGCTTGCAGGTTGATCTGCCGGGCACGAATATCAGGCCCGGTACTCGCAATGGAATCTCCATCCAGCCTGTCATGCAGATCGGGAATAACGTGCAATGCGAGAGTCTTCCTGGTGACCAGGCCTGGCTGAGAGTTTCCCAGGACTCCTGGCTGCACCTGGGGCAGCGGGTGGAGAGCGTGAACGTATTGGATCTTGACGACTTTCCGTTCCCCTTCGATGATCGACCAGACCTGAGCGATGTGCTTTTCGCGCTCCCCCCTGACCCCGGGCTGGTTGAGCTGGAGGCGCTGGTACAGATGGCTGCTACACTTGGCAGGGCCGCCGGTGGGGAGGGGGTAAATCCGACGGTGTCTCTGGGAGATACGGTCGATGCAGCGATGTTGCGGGATTACCACATTGTGGCCATTGGCCGTCCCACGCGCAATCCGTTGATCCAGGAGATCAACGCTTCGTTGCCCCAGCCGTTTGTCCCTGGCACCGATGGGGTCGAAAACCGGACAGGCGAGGTGCTCCTGCGCCTGCCGCCCGATATTCCACTGGGATACGTCCAGGAGCTCCCGTCGCCCTGGAACCAAGATCGGGCATTCCTCGCCGTCACCGGTACCCGGGACGAGGCAATTACATGGGCGGCGTATGCGCTCAACCGTCGCGCCTGGCAACTGGATGGGAACCTGGTCTTGACGCGTATGGGGGAGGAGGAGATTGAGGTCCGCTCCTATGACACCCGGCGCTTGACCAGCAGCGGTCAGGCTGTCACGCTGCTCACGGCGGTTCCAGACCTGACCCCAATGGCTACACTTACTCCTACCCCGGGCACTGGAGATGATAGCGGTGAAGCTACTTCGACAGAGGTATCCCCCGACGATGCGCCGGCAAAGATAGGGGGACTGCCTGTCTGGGCGATGGTCTTCATCGGGATTGCAGGGGTGACGATAGTCGCTATGCTTGCCGTGGGGATGTGGCGATTCCGGCAGCGGCGGCAAGGATAACGCATAAGCCATGTACTATTCCTCATCAAGGCTGAAGTCCGCTAATCATTCCCCAAGGACCCTGTTAAGTCTTCTGCAAAGGATACGGGCAAAGCTACGTCCCCTGGCTGTGCCTGCGCTGGTGATAGGCACCCTCATCCTTGCGGTCGCCTCCGGTCTGGGGGCGATCAAGCTGCAGAGACGTTTTGCTAAACTGGCCTTGGCTAGCATCGTCTTCCTCATCACCGCGTTTGCAGGATACGAGTACGTGATCCTGGTTGTGATTGCCATCAGCACGAATTTCGTCGCTATTGACAGTTTACCTTATCTTTTCGGGTTTTCGACGCTCGACTTGTCCGTGATATTCCTCTTGGGGTTGGTTGTTGTCAATGGGTTATCCGATGGCCGCGGGCAGGGCTTTGTGCGCACAGCTTTGGATTGGCCTGTGCTTTTGTTTTTCGGCGCGGTTGTTCTATCTCTCTTCAACGCCAAGTACTATTTGGGGACTGTTCAAGAGTTCAGAAATGGTATAGCTCGCACGTTGATGGGGTATTTGCTCTACTTTGTGTTTACAAACCTGATTCGAACGCGTCAGCAATTGATGAGGTTAGTCGCGGGTCTGTTTGTCATTGCTACGGTGATCGCCAGCTTCATGGTCGCGCAGCAAGTTGTTGGTCCTTCGGTTAGTCTCATTCCCAGTGAAGCGCGCGTGTATAATGTGACTGCCCTGGGACAGGAGTTGGTCGGCGTGGCCCGCGTGTCACCCCCCGGCTCCATCATCGTGTATGTGATGCTTTTTCCGGCATTCATCTTGCACGTGACACCGGACTATCTCAAGTCACGCAAATGGCTGTCGCTCATCCCGGTTGTCCTGTTCTCTGTTGCAACACTTTTCACCTTTGATCGAAACATGTGGGTAGGAGCTATCATAGCCTCCGCTGCCTTTGTCTTACTCTCGCGCCTTGAAAGCAGCCGGTTTGTCTTGCTCGTTTTGGTGTTGGTAGTAGCTGCCATTGTAGCTGTCTTCCTGGTCGGCGTTTACTTCCCACGCATACACAGCGTCGTTGATGCGGTATTTCTGCGGTTTGACTCTCTTTTCGCTGGCGATGAACTCGTGTATGATTCCTCAACACAGTATCGGTTGGATGAGAACAAGGCTGCGATGCCTGTAATTGAGGAACATCCGATATTGGGAATTGGCCCCATGGCAAAATATCGTGAGCCGTGGTATAGTGAGGACACTGGTGCACGCTATATACACAATGCATACCTGTATATTCTGGTTGACCTGGGGTTCGCCGGTCTGATTCCCTTCATTTGGTTCTCTTTGGCTCACCTGATTAGAGGGGTGACATCCTGGTCTCATGTACAAGATCCCATTTTGAAGGGACTTATCATAAGTCTGTCTTTGAGTTACATCGCTGTTCTGGTGTCCAACACAGTAGCTCCATATTCTATGATGCAGTATGGAGTGTCCATTACGGCAGGGATGCTGGGACTGAATGCGGTCGCCATGAGGCTAGCAAGTCAGACCGAGTCGCCGCAAGGGTAGTACCGGGGCTGATTGAACTGTACAGAAGGGGGAGCAACTGGTGACGGATTCCCTGCTGGAAATGACCTACACGCCCGAGTCGGCACTGAGGCATCCCGGCCAACTGTGGCGCAGGATGGTACATGATTTGGTTGCCTCGCGCGAGTTGGCATGGCGACTTTTTGTGCGCAACCTTAGCGCACAATACCGCCAGTCGGTCTTGGGGTACCTCTGGGCCTTTTTGCCGCCCATTGTGACGACGTTGACGTTTGTCTTCCTCAACTCGCAACAGATCATGAATCTGTCAACGGGCGACAGCGAATTGCCCTATCCGGCTTATGTCATGCTGGGCACCCTACTATGGCAAGGATTTGTGGATGCCTTGAACAGTCCACTTAAGCTTGTGGTCACCTCCAAGTCCATGCTTGCCAAGATCAATTTCCCGCGGGAAGCGTTGATCTTGGCTGGAATAGGTGAGGTGGTATTCAATTTCTCAATCCGACTTGTTCTGTTGATTGTGGTCTTTGCCTGGTTCCGTATTCCCTTGCCGCTCACGGCGCTGCTGGCTCCTATAGGCGTGTTGGCGATCATCGCCTTGGGGCTGATGTTTGGTATCTTGCTCGCACCGTTGGGCGTGCTCTATCAGGATGTTCAGCAAGGAATCTCTATTCTGGTTTCGCTGTGGTTCTTCTTGACACCCGTCGTTTATGAACCACCGACGACTTGGCCTGCTTCCTTGCTCGCTCGGCTGAATCCGGTCAGCCCCTTGTTGATTACGACTCGTGATATGTTGACGACTGGAACGTTGACTGATATCCAAGGCTTCCTGGTCGTTTCAGGTGCGGTCTTGATGTTGTTGGTGGTGGGGTGGGTGTTGTATAGACTGGCGATGCCTCATCTAATCGAGCGTATGGGCGCTTAGGGGAATAAAAGTCTATGAGTCGTGAAGTGCTGATAAGCGTTCAAGGTCTTTCGAAGAAGTATTGTCGAAATTTGAAACGGGCTTTGTGGTATGGGGTACAAGACATCGCTGCAGAGCTAACGGGACAGAGCGCAAGCGATCGCTTGCGCCCTCAAGAGTTCTGGGCTTTGCGCGATATTTCATTCGAGTTGGAACGGGGAGAGAGCCTGGGACTGATCGGACCCAATGGCGCGGGCAAGAGCACTTTGCTGAAGCTAATGAACGGTTTGGTCAAGCCAACTCAAGGGCGCATCACCGTGCGAGGACGAATGGGCGCCTTGATTGAACTGGGGGCCGGGTTCAATCCTGTTTTGACAGGACGAGAAAACATCTACGTGAACGCTGCGGTGCTCGGTATTTCAAAACGTCAGGTCGACCGCATAATTGACGATATCATTGGCTTTGCCGAGTTGGAGGACTTCATTGATACGCCTGTTCAAAGCTACAGCTCCGGGATGAGGGTGCGCCTGGGGTTTGCCGTCGCCGCCCAGCTCGATCCAGATATCCTGATTGTCGACGAAGTCCTTTCTGTGGGAGACTCGTATTTTCGCAGGAAGTGTGTGGACTATATGAGGAGTCTGTTCCGCAGCGACCAGACCAGCGTCATTCTTGTTTCTCACAATCTTCGTAACATCGAGCAGGTATGTGATCGGACCATCTATCTGGAGCATGGTCAGGTCGTCGCTTATGGCAAGACAGATGAGGTCATTTCGCAGTATCTCTATGATGCCAATGCTCAGTATGCTGAACGGACTGAAAAGCCTGCCATCCAACGGCAAGGTTCAGGGGCTGTTCGCTTTGCAAGTGTGGACGTCAGGTCGGCGCGTACCGGTTTGGCAGTGATACAAGCCGGGGAGACGGTCACCATTCGTGTCCGATTCAAGAGTCTCAGGCCAGTCGAATTCGTTCGTTTTCGAGTTGGTCTCCAGGATTTTGCGACGCAAACGATCATTACTTGGGCAAATGCGGATGCAGAGCAATTGGACTGCAACGGGGAGCTTGTGTGCACGTTTCCTGACATCCATTTGCTTCCCCGGGTGTATTCAGTGTACTTGTCAGCTACTGATCTGCTCGGGCTTTTTGACCTCTGGAACAACGCAGCCGTGTTCGCCGTGCATGGGGCTAGAGACGAGGGCATGAAGTTCTCGGTGGGAGATCCTCAGTTGGTGCATCTCGCATATTCGGTTGATCTCAATTTAGAAAGTGGGCGAATGATTCAATTTGAGTCTTAGTTTTTAGATAGTGAACAGAAGGAGTCGTTTTGAGTGGCATCACAATCTTTGGATCCTGATAATTCGGCGACAGGTAGTCCAACTATCAACGTGTGCCTAATGTGGCACTCTGTTTATTTGGGAAACCTGGGCACCAATTCCCTCACTTATTCCATGCTGCGCTATCTGGAAGATATAGCCAGGCAGTCCAACATCGGCTTCGCCTATACTGTGTTGGGATATGGCCCCCGAGACAAGAACAACTGCTGGGATGAAGTAATCGTAGATGGTAGAAAGATCTCCTTCAAGTTTGAGCAAATAGCACTGCCCTATATTGATGTCGGTCGAGTGAGAGGCTGGGCACATCTCTTCAAGTGGTTGGTATCAAGTCGGCAGAGTTTCGTCAATGCTCTTTCGTCCTATGATCTCGTTCTGGACATTGGTGGTGGAGACTGTTTCACTGATATATATGGCATGCCCAGATTCATCCAGGCGTCCCTGTCCAAGATGTTGACGCTGGAGGCTGGCAAAACCTTGGTATTACTTCCGCAGACGATCGGACCTTTTCACCATCCCCTGGCACGGCTCACTGCAGAGCAACTGATGCGCCGTATCGAGTACATCTATCCACGTGACAAGACCAGCTTGCGTTATCTAGAAAATGCCTTCCGCAATCGGACGTTTCAAGAGTATTGGGATGTGGCCTTCTATTTACCTTATGAGCCAGTGCACTTTGGTTCGGACAGGATACATGTTGGCTTGAATGTTTCTGGGTTATTGTGGCAAGGAGGATACACACAGGACAATATGTTCCGTCTGCGGGGCGACTATCAGAAAACAGTGCGTGACATCATCCGATTCTTCTTGAGGAAGGAGAATGTCTTGGTGCACCTGGTGCCACATGTTGTCACCCTTAGTGGACAAGGTCGTGAGGATGACTATACCTTGGCCCAACAGATTCATCGAGAAATGCCAGAAACTGTGCTGTCGCCGATGTTTAGGGACCCCATTGCAGCCAAGAGTTATATCAGTGGGTTGGATTTTTTTGCTGGTGCGCGAATGCATAGCTGCATCGCCGCTTATTCTTCTGGCGTTCCCGTAGTACCTATGGCCTATAGTCGCAAGTTTTCTGGGCTGTTTCGTTATTCCCTCGACTACCCTGTCTTGGCAGATATGCAATCCGACGACTCGGAACAGGTGTATCGGAAAGTGTGTGATGGATTTGAAGACCGGCAGATCTTGCGTCAGGCTATCCTTGACAAGAGAGATTCTGTTGAAGACAATATAGCTGCATTTCGGAAGGAATTGACCGCCATAGTTAAGAGGATCTATGAGACTCGTGTCGGTTAGAGATATTGTCGCCACCGGCCTTTGCGTAGGATGCGGCATCTGCCAATCTGTTGCTGGCGAAGACCATATCAGGATGCAGGTTGACAAGAAAGGATTCTTGCGCCCAATGGTTGTGGGAGATGCGACCCGATCTTGGCCTGTCATCAGGCAAATCTGCCCTGGCTTGGTTGTACAGCATGAGCGTTCGATAGGCAAGCGACCGCAGAATAGGCTGTGGGGGCCAGTTCTCGACATCTGCGCGGGCTACGCTCTAGACGAGGCAGTACGCTGGCACGGCTCTTCTGGAGGAGCTATCAGTGCTCTGGCTTGTTATCTCCTCGAAACAGGCCAAGTAGATTACGTTCTGCAAATCGGTGCTAGCTTGTCAAACCCTATCTCCAATGATGTCTATCTAAGTCAGAGCCGTCAGGATGTTATCAAGTGTGCCGGTTCGAGGTATGCACCGTCCGCCCCCTTGACCAACATTGAGGCACTCCTGGAACAGGATGATCGAACCCTGGCTTTTGTGGGGAAACCTTGCGATGTAGCGGCATTGAGGGCTTTTCTGCGACTGCGTCCCAATCTTGCATCCAAGGTCGTCTGCACTATTGCATTTCTGTGCACAGGTACGCCCAGTGTGCATGCGACTCGAGATGTGATTGTCCACATGGGAGCCGATCCATCTGAGGTTGTTGACTTCAGGTATCGCGGCCAGGGATGGCCCGGTAAAGCACGGGCTGAGACGGTGGATGGAAAAACCTATGAAATGAGTTATCAAGATTCTTGGGGCAAGATCTTGGGAAATCACCTGCAGTTCCGATGCAAAATCTGTGCAGATGGCGCCGGTGAACTGGCTGACATTACTTGTGGGGATGCTTGGTACACCCGGGACGGTAGGCCAGACTTTGCTGAACGACCTGGTAGGAGCCTGGTCTTGTCTAGGACCCAAGGTGGACAGGAGATCGTAAGTCAGTCTATAGAGGCAGGCTATCTTGCGACAGAACCGTTTTCTTTGGAAGAGCTGGAAGTGGTCCAGCCATACCAGGTACTCAAGCGAAGGCTTGTTGCCTCTCGGTTGCTGATAATCCGACTCGCTGGAATGCCCTTTCCGAAGTACCGGGGTTTTCACCTGATTGACAATGCAATACGGTGTTCGCTGGGGGAGAACTGGAATAGTTCGAAGGGCATGCTTCATCGACTAAGACAACAACCGCTTCACAGTCACAACTGGGTACTCAGATCGCTTGCCAGCGCGATACGGACATCGTCGCGCGTGAAGCGTCTTTTCATCGGGAGCAGTGCGCAATGAACAGGCATAACCGCTGTCTCTGTTATGCTTGAGATCTTTCTTTGGGGTAGATTGCTATGAAGATGCTTGAGGTTGTTTGTTCGACAGTTTCTTATCGGGAGCTAGATTTGTCCAAAGCCCTTGAGTCTATAGCTCTAGATGGGTTTGCCCAAGTGGAGTTGACAGTCGTACCTGGGTTTTGTCCACACATTGATCTTGAGCAAGAGGAGATCCCTAATATAGAGTGGCTTCAGACAGACTTATCGAATGAGTGCCTGTCTGTTGTCTCTCTGAACGTTGCTCCGGGGCGTCTTCAGCCGAGCCACCCTCGAGCCGTGCAAGCGTTCTATCAACGCAGTATCGACTTGGCTGTGCAGTTGGGGGTGCAGTTGGTGACTATTCCTCCAGGGCGCCGAGTACAGCCAGAGGAGCGACAGTCAGCCCTAGAAAGCGCTGCTCACTTGATCGGGGATTTGGCAGACTACGCCCAGACGCGTGGCGTCGTGTTGTCAGTCGAATCGCCTCACTTAAACACACTGACCGAAGATGTTTCGGAGTCCGTCGAGTTGTTTCGAATCCTTTCCGATGATAGAATTAAGTGCACATTTGACACGAGCCACGTGTTCCGAGGCGAACGGGTATCCTTGCTTGAGGGATTGGACGAGATTGGGCTTGATCGCGTAGGAAATGTTCATCTGCGAGACGTATTGGGAGACGACATATCGATTACACCGGGAAAAGGGCATGCTGACTTCGCCGGTTTTCTAGCCGCGTTACGCGACAGAGGGTATGAAGGGCCTGTCGTCATTGAGCTAGAGTGTGATCACCTTGCAGACAGCCTCAAGCGTTCTGAAATCAGGTTTGCCAAACGCTATATATCGAGTTTGTGGTCGTCTTCGACTTTGCCCCTAGGTTTACGCGTACGTACAACGTCTTGGTTTCAGTTATTAGAGAGATTGTCGCGAGACCCCAAACGAGAGCTCAGGAAACTCCCTTGGCTGGTTGACATCGTCGGGGACATCAAAAACCAGATTGCCCGTCTGAAGCCGCCAAGGATGTATGACGGATACTGGAGGAACAAATGGTTTGTGCGGAAGCAGCGTCCTGTGTTTGTTCCAAAGGCAGAAAGCGCCTCTCTGGTTGTACCTGACATACCAACTGCGGCTCACCAACCTATCCGAGTGTGCATACACGGGTCTGGTTTTGCTGGGACGCGCCATGGTCTGGGTTTTCGTCGGCTGGCTGGTGTCAAGGTCGTTGGGATTTGCGACATTGATGTGGACAAAGCTAACGTCCTGGGCCAGCGCCTCGGTTGTGCCTCTTATACATCGCTGAATGAGATGATAGAAGCTGAGAAGCCGAACCTGGTTTCGATATGCACTCGAGAGTGGCAGCATTATCAGCCTGCGAAGCTGCTGTTGGAATCCGGTATTGATGTCTTTTGTGAAAAGATCATGGCGGCGCAGTATTCAGCAGCTCGAGAAATGGTTGAATTGGCCCGAGCGCATGACCGTGTCCTAGCCTTGAACTACAACTATCGGTTCTTGCCCGGTGTTCAGAAGCTCAGGGAGGTAATCCAGAGCCAGCGCTTGGGGTGTATGCGGATTCTGGACATCAAGGCACATGCTCTTTCCTACCATCACGCACTCGATTTGGTGTCCTTCTTGGGTGGACGGATCTGTAGCGTTCAAGCCATTTATCACAACGAAGACGATCTACGACCGGCTAACCGAATGGATTGGAGTCAGTTTGATAGAGACATCCTCTACGTACCATCCAGGAACCTGTCGGCTATCTTCGAGCTTGAAGATGGAACCATAGCGAACGTCACGTCATCATACTTCTGCAGTGTCAAAGACTTCATTCTGAGCATAGACGCGATATTCGATTATGGAGCCGTAGCACTCACAGGGCTTAGCACCTTGGACGCCACCGGCAGGTTGACGTGGACGCCCAGCGGGCGAATGCCCGGGCTAGATATGAACCACAAAAGAGGGGTCTTCACACCGGGTCTTGAGTATAGCTTCTACAAGTCCATCGAGTCTTTTGTCCAGGCATATCTACAGCGAGAACTGCCAGAAACGCCAGGAGAGCAGGGGGTGTTCATTATGCGCCTCGAGAAAGCTATTGCCAAAGCAAACATGACAGGTCAGAAGGTGTCTCTTCGTTAGGTTTGTGTCTCACATCCAGAAATACGGACTTGGGTTGAGCTGTACACCTGTGAAGCACTCCGCTGTGAGAGCTTTGTCTGTTTCGTGATACACCTGGAAGGAAACCTGTGTTGACAGAGTTAGGGTTCTTTGGCATCATATTGCATCACAATATGCCGAAAGAAGCATCTATGATATCACTGCCGTCAACCTCTGGCATAACGGTAGCAACCCCGAGCCTTACGGTTTGGGTGAAGTGTTTTGCCGATACTCGAATGCTTCACGATGAAACGGATGAGGTAACCATCGTCTTCTATAGGCAAGTACACAATGAGGAGACCCTTTCCCGGTTTGTCGAGATGTATAGGACTCAGGGCATCTCATCTATCGAATCACTCAACGGGTCCTTTGCGTTTTTGCTCATTGACAAACTCCGCGGCGAAGTTGTGGGTGTCATTGGACACAACGGGGCAGGCAAAACAACTCTTCTTAATTTGACAATGGCACATTAGCCGAGAGCTTTTCCCGGCGTAGCGTGGGACCTTGACAAAACAGATGAGAGCGGCCACGCTAGTAGGCATCACCTTGGACAAAGGAGGCCTGCTATGCGTAGCCGT
>Ga0307377_10001884_pt1 | contig 25551 bp, 33 predicted proteins | sample TR3MG_FD_202535 | JGI IMG/M metagenome (GOLD analysis project Ga0307377, IMG submission 202535) | Soil microbial communities from Risofladan, Vaasa, Finland - TR-3 | ecosystem: Environmental > Terrestrial > Soil > Coastal area > Acid sulfate soil | place: Finland: Risofladan, Vaasa | collected... | reverse complement strand
AGGAAGTTGCCTCTAATAGGGGGGTTGACGACAATCAATGTCTACTCAGAGAAGTATCCTAAAGCTAAGAGGATCCCGCCAATAAAACTGGATTACCTTACAGGGTATGCGGTTGGAGTCTACTTAGCAGAGGGAAGTGAACAACTGGGTAAAGTCCGCTGGACCACTAGTAAGTCAGAAGTACAAGTTAAGGTAGCAACATGGATTAACAGATTAAATCTAAATGCAAGTATAAATGAAAAAGAAGTGTGCTCATATTCCCGACAGCTCTCAACATGGTTCCATGAAACCTGTTACTACGGTGAGAAAACAAAGACAGGAAAAGGATCTGGAGCCCATCGGAAGATAATACCAAATTATGCGTTCCACGCCCCAAAAGAGTTTAGAGAGGGATTAATTGAAGGCTATCTTTTAGATGGAACCCCCAGAAGAGGTTGGCATGATACCTATCAAGAACCATATGTTACATCAGCGAGCTATGAATTACATAGCGGATTAGCAGTTCTGTTAGCAACATTGGATAAACCATCAAAACTGTCGGAAGTAACGGTAAACTATAAGGGGAAAGGTAGACACTATTCCAGTCTAACTATACATCAAACCAATCAATCAAAAGCATATTATGATATCATACCAAATGGAGTAAAGCTAATCTACCCATATGTAAGAGAACTTGGTTGGTGTAAAAGAGCAAGTGAAAACAGAGACTGGGCTGCAACACTTAGAACAAGAATTAAACAGGAAACTACATTCAGAGAACAAATCATAAAAGACATCTCAAAGATTGAATCGGAGGGAAACATCAGCCTTCCCCAGAGTATAAAACGATTTGAAACACCAGACATAATATGGGATAAAGTTGTAGAAGTCAAGGAAATCCTAAGTAGCGGCACGTGGGTCTATGATTTCTCTACAGAATATGAGAACTTCGTAGCAGGACACGGTGGACTGATAACACATAATTCTGGTGTCCTAAAAGTATGCAAATTCATAGCACCCAAATCCGTGATAATGGATGACTCATCAAAAGCCACGTTTGAAGGCATAGCTAACCGAGGGGGAATAGAGGAAGGTGTTCTTGATTGGGCTAAGGACGGCATCATTCTTGTTGAAGAATTAAGCACTAAACTAACACGTATGAAGCTGTTCAGAAGAGCCATGGACTGTGAGGATTACGCCGTCCATAAGGGAGGCAGCAGCAAAGTCGCTTCAGTAAACACAACAATGATTGCAGCATGTAATCCCGATGAAGACTTCTTCCAAGAGGAAACATCATTCAGATCACAGATACCATATAAAGAGGGAATACTCTCCAGATTCGATGTTCTAATTCCTTTAACAGCTACACCAGAGCAGAATGAAATGATACTTGATGGTATGACTCTCTTCGAGGAAGGCGAACGGTTTAGCTTCAGAGACATAAAGACTCAGCTTAACACACTTTCAATTGGAATGAAAAACATTACAAGAGTAGTCTTAACACCTGAACAAACAGATGAGTTGAAGGAAGCATTTAGGCTCCATAATGATAGAGATAAAAAGAAAAGCGTGTTAAAGTTCAGACCCCTAGTGATACTCAGAGACTTAGAGACACTGGCAAGATTCGTCAACACCATTGCAACCGTGAACTTCAGTAAACGAGAGGTAGATGAAGACGGTGTACTGCATGCCGAGGATTTAGATATTGAGAAGGCGATACAGCTCTGGGAGAACTTATTAGCATACAGAGTCCAACTCTACTCAGAGTCTCCAGTAAGAAACCTGAAGGCAATCAGCGACGAGATGGTTCTTTACCTATTCAACAATGGTGCAGCTGCAAATGAAGTGGCTCTATCTGAGTTATACGATGAGTTCATTAATAGACGTAAGATGTTCGCTAAAAGCACATTCTACAAGGAAGTTGACACACTCATAGAGAATGGACGACTCATAGCCTTCGGTGAACGAAACCGCACAGTGAAACTAATAGTCAGATAAGATTATGCCCAGGGCATAATCCCTCTATTCTCGCGTCAAAGCGAGAACCTGAATCAAGCAGGAGAAATAGAAATGGAACTAAGAATAAGTGACACTAAGAAACACAAGAAACTGGTTTCTTGGATCAAACTTCTGGAAACACTGAACGAGGAGATGACTCTCATCGTAGATGGTGAGGGAATATCAGTCCGAAGTATGGACAACAGCCACGTTGAAATGATAGATTGCACTATACAGCCAAGCAACTTCGACCACTTTATGATTACAGGCAAAGAGGAACTGAACCTATCAATCGTTGAACTGAGACAAGTTCTGGAACGCTTCGATATGGTTAAGGATACAATGACAATCACAACTGATAAAGATAAAAGTAAGCTACTCTTGAAAGCCAATAGACTTGATAGCCGAGTTCGCGAGTTCTCAGTGAATCTAATGGAGACACTTGAAGGTGAAGTGCCTGAACCAAAGATAATGTTCGACGCTAAAGTCAGGGTTACATTAGAGGATTTAACAGAGGCTCTGGTATCAGCTAATATGTACACCGAGAACGTTGACTTCATCATACCTCAAACTACGGGTGACTCTAAACTACGTGTTGAGGGAAAAGGAGAACGAGGAACATACTGGGATGAAATAACCCCCATATCCGGAGAAGTCAGTGAACATAGCAAAGCAACTTTCACAATGAGCTATCTAATGGATTTAGTGAAGGCATTGAAGCCACTCGCAAATGTACTGTCAGTGCAAATGTCAACGGATATGCCCCTCCATTTAGATGTGGAAGTTGAATCAGGTAAGCTGAAACTCTGGTTAGCACCATGCATCTCTAGCTAGGTTAGGAGGTTTCCAATGTTTAACCCAACGAGGGTTACTGAGAAAAAGAAGAAGACAAAGAAGCAGAAGAAAACCGTGAACGAGCAGAGTAACCTACTTACAGGTAGAACCAAAGAACTAGACACGGAGATGGAATACTACAAAGAGCAGCTCTGCATATTGAAGACTGAGCAACAGATACTAAATTATCTAATAGAGAACCCCGAAAGTGTAACCATCACAGCCCTTGACTTACAGCGATATGATCCGAATAGATTCCCCCAAACATGGTGGTGGTGTCACCCAGAACTAGATGAGATGTGGGGTGAGGATGAGGATATGCCTAAAGCAGAAAACTATCGGTGGGGCAACTGGAAGAAGTCGCATAAAGATGTTGAACGCTTCGTGATGGATAGGGCGAAGTGGCGTCAGCCTCACGTAGTAGAGGAAATAGCTGAAACGGAGAAGCAGTTGAAGGAAGCATCGAGGAAGATGTGGTAAGATGAATCATGCATGGCAGATCGTTGCGCCAAACTCAGAACTTTACCATTGCGTCAGGTGTAAGATGGGTCCATACACTCGACATCAGATCAAGTATGGATTCAAGTCTGGAGAGAGAGTGCCTCCATGCACAGGGAAGAAGGTTTTACGTTATGTATAAACCAACATTTGGGTTAGCGGATATCCCTGCTACATGGTGGGTAAGACTCAATGACGCCCTTGTTAATGAACTCGATAAACTCAACAGACAATACAAATACAATGGGAAGAAAAGGGGCTATTCTAAGTATTGGGAAGTAGGAGAACTGAATCGTCGCACCCTCGAAAAGATGACTGAAGAAGAAGTAGCTGGATATAAACGACGGCATTACTTCTTCGAGAAGTTGTGGGGTAGACATAGATGGAAGGATTATCACTTCGCTAAAGATGATCCTAGAAGACATGTGGATACTGGACCGTGGATCACGAAAGAGGAGATTGCGGTTCTACGTGAAGGCATTAACATCGATGATGAGAATGTTAACAAAGCCATCACAGGATTCAGACTCGGCAAATTCTCAGATAACGTTAGAGAGATGAGGATAAAACAATTACCCATTATCGCTGATAAGTGGTGGGCTTGGATGCTCGGCTTCTACTTCGGTGCCGGAAACATACACAACCCAACCCGTGAAGGAGAGAACACTCGGGTGGGTGGACTTGAATCAATATACATTAGGATAAGAGTTCAAGACCCCGTGATACCTAGATTCCTAGAAGTCTCCAGACATTTAGGGATGCAAGCTGTTCATTATCAAATGTCTGGTAAAAAGTTTCGTAGCAAGAAAAGGTTACGTAAGATAGGTGCCGGAACCAGTGAGATGATAGTATTTGGATGGCCTGAGTTTGTGGTCCTAAAGAAGTTTGGATTACCAACGGCGATACTTGATGAGAAGATAGATAGACCATCCTACCAATTAGCCGCTCCGAATTATAGACCAAAGATTCCTGAGTGGATTCTAGAGGATGATGAATGTATGAAGTTTTTCATAGAAGGTTATTTATTCACAGGGAAATGTCCGAGTGTTTTGAATACTAATCCTCAAGTTGGTAATCATGAAAGACTTCAAACCCACTTAGAAGTTAGGATTAATGGCGTAGGATATCCTGAGGAAGATATTAGAACATTCATAACCCAGATACATTTATGGTTTTCAAGACATGGAATAATCCCTTCATATCGTCAATCCAACTCCACTGGTAAAGATAGATTCAATTACACGTTAATGTTAGTAAACATGGAAGCCTACAAGTTCCTCCTGAACACGTTTGAAATGAAGCCAGATATGAAGACAAGGCTTTATGTACGAGTTGAAGCTGATGAAGACCCTGTAATTTTCGAGGCGATCAGGAAACTGAAGATCCCTGAGAATGTCATATTAGGCTCCATATTAGAGCAACCAATGACATCTGAGGAAGTTGCCTTCGATCTACGGATGTATCCTGAGAAAGCACTTGAATCACTAGATAAATTGGTAGTAGAAGGATTAGCGGTTAAAAAGTTAGAACATTATTATTATGAACCTTCAAGATTTATTCAGCAAAGTATAGTTAATTATAAGGAAATAGCGGAGGAAAAGAGAAAGAGGGCTGAAGAATATGGTCTTCAGCTATTATATCAATGTCAACAATGCACTCATGTCTACGTTACAAGTCACAGTGAATGTGGATTATGTGGTGGAATAGTGAAGCCCGTATCTAGACATGGCGTGTTATCAAGACTTCTTAGAACAAGGATGGGGGATTTGTATATAATGAGAAAACTGGAGGCAGAAATATGAATGAAACAACAGGAAATGAAACAACAGGAAAAGAAACAATAGGAAGAGTTCTATCATCAACGCTAAGAACGGCGCGTGTAGAATTCTCTAGAGATGATATAGAGGAAGGTATGCTAGTGGAATTAGATATTCCTCTGGGAAGTACTAGAAGTAAAACAATTACCGCGAAGATAGACAAGTTAGAACTGACCAAATATTCAGGTCTTACAGGAACCATTTACTATCTAGACAGAATAGACCGACCTCCAAAGTACATGACAGATGTGAGATTATCCTATGACATAGAAGATGGGATATTTAACATAGGAAAAGACTCACGTAACATCGATGTGAAGTTATCCCTCAACCCATTGTTTGGACATCTTCTAGTAAGTGGTATGACGGGAGCAGGTAAAACTCACTTCATGATTGTCCTATTAGAAGAATTGATCAAACAAAGTGTTCCTTCTATTGTCTTTGATTCTCATGGAGAGTTTGTGAACCTTGTTAAATATGCCCCTGATAAAGTAGTCAATGTAGAAGATATTAGAATAGAAGACTGCATATCATATCTACAGCAGAGGAAGGTAATCATCTATAATCTTCTAGGATTATTGAAGGTATCTAAAGCAAACAGACTCGCAGAAATCCTCAGCCAACTAAAGACAAAGAAAGAAGAGGATTATGCACGAGCGGAGAATAACCAACTTCTACTGAGACTTCCACCAATACTCATCTTCATAGATGAAGCAGAAATCTACGCACCCAATGCAAGAGGTCCAGCAGTAAATCAAGTGAGATCGGCAGCCCTTCCAGCTGTAATGGATATAGCGAAAGAGGGTGCTAAGTTTGGTCTTGGATTAATTGTGGCACCTCAGAGAGTAACACGGTTAGACATAGATGTTAGAGGTCAATGTAACTCATCGGCTCTATTCAGATTTACTGATCTGGGTAGCAGACGGGCAATAGCTGAAATGGATTACATAACAGGCAGAGAACTTGACGCACTCAAAGGATTTCGTCAGGGAGATTGTTTGTTGACTGGAAGATTTGTAAAGAGACCTCGAATTGCTACTATCAGAGATTTGGAATCAGAGAGAGCAAAGGATGTAGACTTCGCTGAGATGCTTGGAATCTTCAAAGAGAAAGTTGCTACACCCTTCATCTTACCTGAGAGGCGATCAATAATTGATGTTACAGGAAACGTCATTGATGTTGAAACGGGTGAAATAATCCAGACCGCAAAGGAACGTATGCTCGATGAGGATAACATCGCCTTCACAGAGACAGAAGGGGATGGAGTTGTCCTCAGAGAGAGCATGACTCCAGAGGAGGAAAAGTTGATTGAAGAGTTACGTGTAACATCACGCGCGCGCGTAACTTCTGTTCAAACAGATGAAGAGGAAGATGACTTGTTTGAACTCCCATTTAAAACTCATTTGACGAGGGAAGATAAAAAAGACATTAAGAAGATGAGGAAAAAGAACGGTGAAAACGATTTATGAGTGGTATAGATTATACCCCAAGAGAGCCTAAAACAAAAGCAGCAAACAGATACACACAGGAAAGTCGGCAAAGGTTGAGTGAAGCATCCAGATTCCCTAGAAGCAATGATACTAAGAAGCGCATGTCTGATGGAAGACGTGAAAGATTTGTGAATCAGAATCCACTTGAAGAGGGAGAAGTTTACATTAGCTATCATATCAAAGATGGTGGACGTAGACACGTAACTGCGATGTTGATAGAGGGAGTTGAGATAAGCCTCAATGGAATCAACTGGTTCAAAGTTAAAGAGACAGGCAAACCGATTAAGGAGGAATTAAAACGGCTGAAATAATATACGGAGAAGGAGTAGAACCAACTTCCATAACCCAAGAAGAACTCGTCAACAACGCGAAGAAAACGGATTCTAAGATCACCTATGATCTCAACGGCAATCTGCTGCAGGCAGTTTGTAAATGTGGATTCATATTCTTCCCCACTGATCCATGCCCCTGTCATGGACAGATTGATAGAAGCTACATGATAGCATATAGTAAGAGAAGGAAATATAAGAAGCTGGGGAAGGGACAGAAGACACTATCTATGAACGCAATTAAAACAGGCATGGGTCGCCAGATATAACGCGCGCGCGTAGAACTCGCTTCAAAGCGAGATTATCCATACGAGGGTAAAACAAATGAGCGACGATAAAGTAATACTGAGCCTAGATGAAGTTCCGAATAGAGCGACAATAATAACAAATCTAATGCTCACATTACCCGATTTAAAGCCTAAAGAAGTATCAAGACTCCCAAACAACTACAAAAACATGTATGTTCTAATAAAGCATAAGCTGTTCAAAAGAAGTACACAGCCCAGATTAAAGCAGAAGGGAACACAACCCTATGATCCTCAGAAGATTGAGTGGGATGATAAAGGATGGCCCTATATCATCATCAATAAAAGGCATCTCCCATTAGATTGGCTTGACGGCGATAAGTTCCTAGACTTCTATTTGAGTGCCACTGATTTCTGCAATGAATGTGGATACCCACTTGACAGTATTCCAGACGATGTTCTATCATGGAGCACAGGTGACGTCGTGGCTGAGGTGTTCATCTGCAAGAATTGCCGCGAACACATTCGGAGAGAATTCTAATGCATGAGTTAATAGAGCTAAAGGAAGTATCTGAGTTACCTGAAGACAGATTCTTTTGCATCTACCCCCATAAATATACGTGGGCTTACAAGGAGAAGAAGCCAGGTGAATCAGCTCCTCTATGCAACCTCGCAACATGCCAACGTAAAACCGTTAAGAGTACAGTAAAAGAAGGTAAAGTCATTGAAGTATGTCATTATCGGCGATTAACAGACCCTAATACTGCAACGGGGGCTTTTGACTACAAAGAGAGAAACAGCTACAACTTGGCACACATCTATGAGAATGAGTTAAAGATAATCCATAAGGGCGCTAGACCCAGCTTAATATTCACTTACCGAAATTTACGGAATCTCACTGAGAATGGGTTACTGAAGAGAGTTTCAAGGCATCGCAGAGTCAAATTAACTGATAAAGCCATAAGATATCTAGGCTTAAAAGAGTCCACCGCAGACTTTTACAGCTACGTGAATTCACCTAGATATTACTGCAGTAAATGTGGATTCAATCATTATGAAAGTTCAGGTATAGGGAAGAAGCATTTAGAGCATAAGAAGCTGTGAGGAAATAGTTTATGACTAAAGAAGAATGTTCTAACATCAGATGTGAAGAATGTGGTAAAGTCATAGGAACTTATCATGGGGGATCCTTCTTTGTGATTGCACTGAAAACTATTGGAGGACTCATTATCTCCATGAAGATTGGAGCTCCTCATAATGTATCATCTGGTGATGTTGACGCAGAGATCGTTTGCCCAGAGTGTCTAGATAAAGTAGCATTCAAAGTTAAGGAGAAATTTATCCGCGTCAAAGCGGGCTCCTGATCCAAGCAGGAGAATAAAGGAATGGTATGTGTAATATGTGATAATTGTGAAACCGAGGTAAAGATAGTTTACAGGAGTATAGGTCGTTTACAGTTCTGCCATAAATGTGCTCACTACTTTGGGCTTGTACATAAGCATCAAGATGTTGATGGAGCCCATATCGTAGGGCTCTCGAAGAAGCAGTTGAAGCAACATCTAAAGGAGTATGAAACTGATGTGGACTGAGGAACAGGTCAAGTCTTTAGGTGAGGAAGATGGCTAAATATCTTAATCAATGGAATTCTCAGAAGTATTAACTCGCGTCAAAGCGAGTTCCTGAGTCAAGCAGGAGAAATAATATGACAGATAAACCAAAGACGATAGAAGGAGATCCTTACTGGCTAATCAAGGGCAACGATGGAACAATAGTCATCGAACTTGAGCATGAGTATGTTGACTCTGAGACTGGTCAGCAGTGTGCGTATATGCAGCTAACTGATGATGACCTCAAAGCGATGTTGAAGTTATTGGAGGGATAAACATGGCAAATAAACTAGTTGATGGAGCTCATAATTCTGGTGGTTGAGGAATGACTCGATATTATTGTACTAAAGAGGGTATGGGTGGTAACTTCAAATGCATCTTTTTTGGCAGCATTTACCATAACCGTGGTAATTGTTCAAAAGAAGAACATTGCGAACATAAGCAAATTGACTCTAGAGATAAGGAAAGTTGAACAATGAGCATTTGCGTTAGATGCGGGATACAGATTAAGAAACATATTGTTACAGAAACAGGTGTGGGGCCCTTGTGCTCAGGATGCTTCAAGCTCTACTGTGATAGGGACGCCCATTACTATAAGTGGCCTTCCATAGTTCCCCGAGAAACCTATGGCTTCATAAGTTTTAACGGTGAAACTAAAGCAGGCCCATTCTGGAAGCAGATACAGGATGGACAGAAGACAACTACTATCAGGGAGTATAGGGCAGATGGGAAACCGCATGCAATAATGGGTGCCATAACTAAGCTCTACTGGCGTGTTAGACAAAGCAAAAAACTTAAAGAGATTCATCATATAGGAAACGCTAAAGTCACCAGATATGAGGAGATTAAACTCATAGACATCTGGTTCAATGAGGAAGCGACTAAGAATGATGGCTTCAAGACTCTCGACGAGTTCCGTTCATGGTTCTACCCAGAATGGTTCGACCTCCCTGTGAAGCTTCAAGACCTCGTTAAAGTTGTATCGGAAAACGATTCATTCGATAACATTCAGATTTCCTTTGGAAGAAGGTATGGGAAGCAGACTTTAATTGAGTTGATTGAGGCACTTACAAAGCCCATGTGTCTAATTGGATTCGAGTTGATAGAATGAAGAAGGCAATGCTAGAGATAACGGATAATGATAGAAGAATTCTGACAAGGATCCTCCCATTCATAAAGGGAACACCAGACGACTATTACGATGATATTGTCGAGCTTATGAATAGGATGCTGAAAGCCCTGGAATAGAATCGTCGTATGGAAAACAGTGTATAAACTTTTATGCATGGTTAAAGGATAGTTTTATCATGGACAAACTTCCTGATGGCTTCAAATTTGGCAATGAACTCCCAGAGCCGCCGCTAAGGCAGGAGAGGCTTAAAAGACCAAAGCAAGATGTGTTGGAAGTTACTAGCCTAAGTGATGCCCTAGAATACTTTAGAGCGTTGAAGCCAGAGATAAGTATAGAGTCACCAGTCAAATTACAGAACAGTAGAATAGGCGCCGTTTTCAGAGGGGAGAATGAAGCATACCTGGTCCTCTTCAAACGTGACACATATAGACACTTCGGCAACCATTATGAGAATATCCCAGATGGGGACAAAGTCTACGGTATGATATGTAACTATAAATTAGTTGCGTGGGCTGCAACTGCTGAGGTTGAGATAGTCGTTATATTCCCGAATAGGGACATATATTCAATACCAGGAATCACATTCTGGGATTACTACGAGAAGTATCGCACAGACGTTAAGCATGCCCCCGGCGAGATCGCAACACCCATCACGATATGGAGGAAATGGAGTAAATGAAAGATTATGAATATTACAAAGAGCTGATGAAGCCTATGGAATTGATAATGAAGGCTTCGAAATCTAAACTTGTGGTGAACTGTGGACGTCATGTTGGTAGAACTATGGCTTATAAGTACGAGGATGAATTCAGGCAAATTATGAAGATAATAGATGCCAAAGTGGATGGCTACTTCTTTTCTTCATCTCTAAGTGAATAGGCTCTCTTCTTACCGAGGATGAGTGAAACATTATCTCTAGGTTTAGCAGGTTTATGTTCCATAATTTATTAGGGAAAAGAGGATATATAAAAAGGTTAGAAGTATCTATTACAATAATAAGTCCTACAAACCATTGGGCGCGTGCGATAAATTCTGCATTTATTATTAGCTGTTAAATATTGGCACGGTGCAGGAGTATAAATCACTATCTTCCCAGCCTTATTCATAACCCAGTATCCATGCATTCTACCAGACACGGTTAGGAACTCTACTTGCTCAGCTGGTAATGTCCCATCGAAGTGAACTGAGTCGATGCGATCATTCTTCACCTTACTTGGCACAGGCATGAAGAGATTTAGCTTATCCTTAACGAGTATCCAGTGTCCATGCGGATGTCCACCAGAGACCTGAGTTAAATTTGCTTTAAGAGCTGGATCAGTTAGATTCAATTCTATGAAGGACCATATACAGCATTGGGCACACCCGACGCATTTCGGTTCAGCTCCCTCCTTGGGAGGATATAATTCTTTTTGCCTTAAGATATACTCCATGAAGGACTCGTTCATCGTCGGGTTGAAGGGAAGACGTTCTAAATCATAATCTTCTGGTGGTCTACTCATTATTTATATCTCCATGAAACTTTCGGTGAAATCGTAGATGTGCACTATTATTAGGGAATAGTTTAAGATTCTCCAAACGATTATCTGTCCCAATCCCATTAATATGGTGAACTACTTCTTCAGGTTTTAGATACCGCCCTAAAGCTTCTTCCATTATTAATCGGTGCTCAAGCATATATCCTCTCACAGTTGCATGAGGATGAGTTTTACAAATAACTTGGATATAAACTTCGTCTCTGTTTTTATCTTTTCTAGTAAGACGCCCCCCCTTCCAATTTGGATGGTTATCTCCCCGTATCTGACTATTGCGTTTTTCAATGTGTTCCTTCGTTTGTTTTCGCCCTCTTCCAATATGACCATAAATGTATTTACGCTCGCGTCCTCTATTATCATATTTGCATAATTGCTCTCCACAACCACAAGCACAATAAATCTTAGGTTCAGCTCCCTCCTTGGGTTTCAATGTCTCTTTCTGTCTAAGTATAAATTCCATGAAGGATTCATTCATTGTCGGATTGAATGGAAGACGTTCTAAATCATAATCTTCTGGTGGTCTACTCATTATTTATATCTCCTCTAATTTATTCTCTCCAACTTAATAGTGTACTTCCAAGTCCATATAGAATTGCTATCCTCAGGTATATCTTTAACCTTAAAGAGCACATCATCACCCACCCAAGGAAGAATAAAGACATCATAAGGCGAAACGATTATCTCTGGATAAGAACAATTATCTGTACTAAAAGCATAATAGAAATTACCACCACTTCCTGTGTTAAATATTGAGGATAAATATGTAGTTTTTCCGTAAATCATAATATGATTTCCAATATGGGTGAAGTTCCAAGTAGGATTAGTATTTCGTGAGATAACAATGGATGAATTCTGACTAAGTGTGAATACTATTATAAATTGTAAACAGATAAATATCATAATAAGTATACATTTGACAATTCTCCTTGTTCCATTTCCCTTGTTCTGATCAATATACTCTTTTTCACTCAAGCTTTCTCTCTCCTATAATTCTCATACGATCCGACTCTACTCTAGGAATTCCCTTCTTCCTGCATGACTCACAGACATAGACCTCTGTGGATTTCCCGGTCAGCATCAAAGTTACAGAGTCTTTTATATCAATCTCCAGCTCATATTTCCATGGATTATCACAGTAGAAACACTTCCCTGAGAGGATGTGAAGACCTTCATCCTCAACTTTAATCACAGGATCTTTAATGCGGAGACTCTCTGCAATCTTTAACTCATCACTGGTTAGTTCACGGTAAATACTCATGCCACAGCCTCCTGCAGCTTCCTTAGTGCAGCATCAAACGTTTTCCTCCTATCCTCAGGTGAAAGCGCGTTGAATGAGTCAATAGAGATAATGTTAATATTATGCAAGTAGAACTCTTTGAAGAACTCTATCCTATCCTCGACCCTGCTATCGTATAGGATTAGAGTTTTCTTCTGAGTAGACCTCGCAAGAATAAGCTGCGAGATAAGGTCAATGTGCTGCGGATGATTAGGATCCTCGATTGCATCAAGGTAGGTTTTGCTTATAACGATTAAATACAGATCAGAGTGTTTAAGAGATTCCAGGTTTACATCCACGTTAGATATTTCCACTGGAAGCATCTCCATGATTGCATCATTAATCTCGTAATCATCTGCCTCATCCTGTATTCTTTGCTGGCCTGACTCAACCATTCCCTCAGTTATGGGCTCAGCATCCTCAAGAGTGTTAATGTCGTGGTAGATGAAGATGTAGTCATCATTAACCTGAATCTCGATTACCTCCGTGGGATTAGCTAGTGAAATTCCTGTCTCCTCATTTACACAGTTATCGCATACAATAGCCATAGCTCTGTTACCCATCTCAGGTGTGAATATATTACTCCAGATTGGGAAGCTCCATGGAGCCTTCTTCAACACAGTTACTAGGTTGGCGTAGCTTCCTTTAAGTGGTCCACCGCAAATACAGCAATGGCCTTCATCAATAATCTTCTTCAAAGCATCAGGTATTTCTATTTCTAATTTATCTGCCATGGTTCACCCTCATGTTCTAATAATAGGATGTGTCCATCCTTACCAATCTTCAACTTAATCCAGCCCTTACAGTGGGGGCACATAAAAACTGGTTCATCATTTAGAAGTTTATCGTATTTGTCTTCCAGTTTCTCCACTCGTTCTAGGGTGTCACTCAATTATGGCGCCTCCATCCGGATACCATATTCACCATTCTTCTCAACGATTAATCTGTACTTATCCCTTAAGTCACGTATAGTCTGGTTGAAGGTGCCACTTTTAGATTTATATCCTATAAGAAATGCCACCCTCTCTGAGGTGAATGTGCTCCCAGCCTTATCCGCGAGGAATGCGACGATCTTCCTCTGCATGGGGGTTTTAAGCTGTGCATACCAGATGTCAATGTAGGGTATCCCTGTGCCACCCACTAATTTCTTTTTCTCAGATGGTAAATTACCTATATGTTTCCTAACTAGGCGTTCAACATCGTGCTCAGTTAATCCACTTGCTGATGGCTTCGGGATAATTCGCCGTATTATAGGTGTAAGGACTGTGGAAAGTGCATTCTCAAGTTCAGATAACTCAAATAGTCTCTGCTGAGCAGAGGCTAGATTACTCTCGAGTTTAGCGTAATCTTCTGGTGGAGTCCACGTAGCCTTCAGCTGCTGGATTTCCTCCTCATGTTGACGTTCCAATTCTATTACTTTCTGGGTGACGTCATTGTTACCCCCATTACCTTGCAGGAGGGCTTTGAGATCACCGGCTAACTGGAGTTGTTTCTCCTGCCGATTTATGACTCCGTTTAGTTTCTCGATTTCATTATTGAGTCGATTGACCTCGGAGTCCTCTGCATCCCTAGCGGATATAGCTGCCTCGAGTTTCTCTTTCAAGTCATCTAGGACAGGTGCGAGAGCCACTTCAACAGGTGCAAACTCTATGTCTGGAGTATCTGCTCCATGGGGCGTCTTACGCATTTCAGCGGGAATAGTTACCTTTTGGAAACCATGTATATCATTAATGAAGAACTCAGCATATTCACCTCGAGAGATTCGGAGTTGCATGAAATCCTTCTCCTCGACTTTCCGATTACCAATATAAGCCCCCAACTTCTTAGCATAGAACATCACCCCAGATTTACTGTCAAGGTCTGGTGGGGCAGTGAATTTGCCGAGGATCTGTATGGGGCACTGAGAGGTAGGGGTCTTATCGATGTCAGCTGGACGCTGAGAGATCAATAACATATTTATGCCAACCTTACGCCCACGTTTAGCTATGGTTCTAACCCTGTTCCTGCAACGCATACTGGCTTTATCATATTGCTGTGGAGCCCAGATATCAGCCTCTTCGAGGAACAGGAACACTGGTTTCCTGTGGCGCTGCTCACGGCTGTATAGGCTCCAGAGGAAACTCGAGACAAAGGCTCGCTGCTCTTCCTCAGTCTCCAAGTCACTTACATTCATAATTAAGTTAATTCCGTTTGCTAAGGCGGTTTCAACATATTCGCCGATGAATCTGATATCAAGTGGGAGATCCTGGAATGGTCCACCAACGACGATTATGTTGCTGTAATTCGCCTTCAATGTATGCCATTCACTGACGGGCTCAATGATGATTATCTGTCCACCCTGTTCAAGTATTTGCTCAGCCATGATTGCGGTTGTGTTTGATTTCCCTGATCCTGACATCCCCATCACGTTAACTCGGACGCCTTCAGCTGCGTAGTCATCTGTATTGAGTGTATACTCTGGACTTAACTGGAGCTTCATTGATATTTCCTCCTACAAAACCGACCAGTGAGCCTTCCTGTCACCGCGTCCCTTTGAAACCCATGAAGCACTTTCTCCGAATTGGTTTCTTAAGATGGTGTCAATTGGTTTGTAGTCGTCTCCAAGCCAGTCGAGGGGCGTAATGTTTATGAGTTCTGGGTTCTCAGGGTCGATGGTTATTTCAACTAAGTCTAAGCCCCCTGCTTTTTGCAGAGTCTCCCTTATCTTATTATGTTTCAATGATAGCTTTGAGTCATATACGAATCCGGCTGGTTTAGTTGCCTCTTCTGGTTCAGGAGTAGCCGTGTTTCCTTGGATTGGAGCCCCCATATTTAGTGTAAAGTTCTGGCTGAATAGTTTATCAATCCATTCCTCAGGCATATTCTGCACGTAAACTGGAAGATGGTTCGGTCGTATCACTAGGATGATGGAGTAAACTTCATCAATTGGAACTGGTATGAACTCGAGACTAGATTCCGTCTTCTTCTGCTCTAACTCCGCTCTGCGGTGCTTCAGCTGTGTAACTTGCTTAATCTCATCTGATGCAAGATCCTTGAAAGCCGTGAAGTCTCCATAGGGAATAAGCTGATCTATTAGAAGTTCAAGCTCCTTTTGCTCGGAAGCAGTAAGGCTCCCCGGAACGAATTCCCCTGACTCAACCATGAAGTCAAGGCCATCTGGTTTCAATGTTACTCTAACCATTCTCATCATAATTCCTCCTCATACCAAATTGATTCTCTTGGCATCTTATTGAATGGCATTTCCTCGATAGCTTCAGGATACCATCCATCATCTAGGTACTTCAGGTTGGGCTTCAAGAATACTTTGACACCCTGCTTACGCGCCTTTTCAACTAGCTTTTGCACCCAGACTCGGTGAGGCCTGAATGCTGGAACACTGCCATGTCTGGTGCGTGCCCCAATTATTATCCAGTCGATCCCTTTGAGGTCGATGAAGCTGAGATCCTCAGTCATAGGCTCCACGCTCAGGAATCGGACAGCAGCGTTAATTTCAACGAGCTTATCGATGCCCCAAATCTGGCTTCGATTGCATACGCTGATGCCAACCCATACATTCTCAGGTATCTGTTTATCTGGGAAACTGTAAGGGATTCTCCAGGCGTTAGCATATTGTTTAGTTAATGTGATGAAGATGTGACGTGGATTCTCTTTCATAACTTTACACGCTAGGTCGAGCCATTCCTGCTGCACATCCGATGCTACCCAGTCACCCATACTGCAGAAGAAATAGATCGACGGCTTCTTCCTGTTAGCTGGATGGTTTTTATGTCCCTGATCTGCATACAGTTTATCGGGATGTAAAGTCACCTTGAAGGGCTCATCAGCATCATATCCGTATCTGCCCTTAAGACGAGATGCCATAGCTTTCGCATAGCATCCAGGACAATGGTTACCATCTGGTCCCGGACATCCCGTTATGGGGTTCCAAGAATTCGTGCTCCACTCAATACTCTTCTTACGATTCTTAGCCTTATCCCAGGCTTCGTTGAGGTAGTTTGGACCAGCTGGCGTTGATAGTATGATGGTCTTCTCGTTCAATGCCTTCTTGGCATCATCTAGGAAATGTTCTGAATACAGGTATTTCTCAACCTCACCCGTAGTCCAGCCATGTGATTCAGTCAGGTGTTCCTCTAACATCTTGTTAGTGAATGCTTTCCCACAAACAGGGCACTCAGGCATTATCTTTGATTCCTCCCTCTATAATTATGAGCCAAGCAATGAGAAACCATGGGCCGATGAGGAGGCATATTTGCCACTCACTGGGTTGAATACCTGTGAAGGCGTACGCCCCAATCATCCCCATGAAGTAGATCAGGTAGGGTAATACAATTCTATTGAAAGTCTTTCTATTCATCCCTCAACCCCCTTATCTCTGGCTCAACCCCCAGAATGTTTTTTCTCACCCACAACATAGCTGTATAGTTTCCTATGTTTGCATAGAAGTCCTCATCATCCCTGTTCTCCATATCCTCAAACTGAACAGCACACCTATCCATGAGATACCCCCAACTCACGGTTTTCCATGAATCACCCTTAGATTTATGTTCATTGTAGATGTCTATCATAGCTTTGTAGAAGTCAAAGAAATCATGTTCAATGTATGGCTTTATGGCTTCAAGTTTATCTAATGCAGAAACCCACTCCACATCACAACCATCCATTCCAGTATCATTAAATTCTGATAGATGATAGTTCCGTTCTATAATTCCTTTTAGATGTGTGTTTTCCTTCTTTATGGCTTCAAGTTTCTCAACCAATTCAACATAGGTTGGCTCCTGAGATACTGAGCCATCCATACCTGGTGCTTTCTGTATCTTACCGTAGCTGACGGCTTTACGCCACTTCTCAGCGTCCTCAAGTATCTCTGAAAGTGACTCAAGATTACCATCCTTAAGTCGCTGAATCTGGTATTCCTGAGCCCACTTAATCAGGCCACTTAACATTGTCTTTTCACTCATCTTTCTCTTCCTCCAAAAGTTTGTGAACATCATCCCAATCTGCTTTAATCAAAGCAGCATACCCGATCAATATATCACCATCTTTAATCTCAATGATGAAGCGCCTACCCGTTTCCCCTATATACCGGAGAACAGTCATTGCTTAATCTCCTTGAAATGGCAGTGCCCCAATTTCTTACCTCTACATTTAGGGCATTCATTCCAAGCCTCAAAGTCTTGACTCATGATTTACTTTTCGGCCCCCGTTCCGTTTTCTTCTTATATCCTGTTGTTTTGCCGATATCTTCGGTTTCAAGCCAGCTCGGCCACCTGAAGTGTTTATTCTGGATGTATAGAATCAGTTTGATATATCGGTCACATGTCTTCCAGTCGACGCTTCCATTAGCTGAAATCTCGGCTACTGTCCTGAATTCCTGATCGGATAGAGCATCGTAGATGGCGTCAATAATTTCCTCTGGGGTCCTCCGATTTCTGGCTAGAGGAGACTTAACCATATTAATTAGACTAATTATCTCATGTTCCTCATCTAAATGGATACGAACGTCAGGGAACGACTCGCCTTTTGTGAGATCAATCTGAATTACCCCAGAAGGTTCAGGGGGCTTAGGAATTAAATGCTCGATTACACGCTCTATTATTAACCTATGACGAGTGATTGTCTGGGTAGTTACACCAAGTTTCTTAGCGATGAGTGAGGACCTAGTGATATCTTCCTTAAACGCATCAAAGATGCCATCTACAATATCTCGATCTGGAAGTTTGTTCCATACCTTCTTAGTATATTGTTTAGTATAGCCGGATAAGGGAACTTCATTTAGTACATCAAAGTCAGTCTTATTGTGGAGGAACTTCCACGTCTCAAAGTCTAGGACTCTTTCCGTTTTCGTCCACCTCCTGGAGCATGTTTACGATGATACCGAAAACCCCCACCGGACTTTATCTTAATCAACCAATCCCCTGATTGTTTCCCCTCAATATGACCGATTAGATCAAGATATCGATCAACTGTTTTCCAGTCAAGACCAGCTCTATTAGCAATAGTCATCACAGGATCAACGTGATCTCTGGTTCGAAGAGCATCATATATTGCGTCAACAATCTCTATTGCAGTCTTCCGCTTTTTCGGGCTAATTGATGGCACTTCCATTATAATCAAGTTATTCATAATAACTATCCTTAATATAAAACATTGGATGCATAATTTATTGTTAATAGTGTCGGTAATTGAGACATTTAAGTGGCTAAATAGTTTTTCGTCAGCCCCCTTTATTGTAGAAGCTAATCTTGTTCGTGGCTGAAAGGGCAGTTATTCTCATTTGATTAGAGTAACATGGGGCTGTTTTCTAATAATTCTTTTTGATGGTTGGTGGCTAATAGCCTTTTCTCGGCTTCCTGGTATGGTTTACCGCATCCCCAGCAGATTAACGCACCCGCTATTAATCCGTAAATATGGTATTTGCAAATCACCTGATCTATCTGATCTAATGTTGACTGGGTGACTGGGTAGCCCGGGCATGGTCCTATTCCTCCCTTCTTCACCTTCCATGTTGGGAATGTCTGGTTGCATCGTCTGCATCGGGAGTGCCCCGCTTTCTTGTCAATGAGCCATTTATGTCGAGGCGACTCCTGCCGCCTCCAGGTATTCTTTAGCTTTCTCTAAGCGTTCGATGAGTTTACGTCCAGCTTCAGGTGTCGGTCCTATGATTAAGAGATCCATTAGCACTTCCTGTAGTTGAGTGGGTTCAGTGCCTGAGGGTAGGAAGATTAGTGGGCTTCCATCTGTGTAGTATGGAGTTAAGATGTCTCCTGGGCTGAGGTTGAATGAGTCTCTCCATGACTTGGGGATCGTGATAGTGAATTTCTCACTTGTGATCTTACGCCCGTCATGCTCTATACTTTGATTCATATCCTACTCTAGACAGTATAAGATTAAAAAAGTATGTAACGAATTCTACACTTCTTCATCGGACTGGAGATTTATTCTTCATCACCGGATTCGATCCCGCGGTCAGTAATCCTTATCGGTGTTTGCCCTTCAGGTAGGAATGGGCTTGCTATGATGCTCGCTATCCGCAGATTGTTTTTTGCCTTCCTTAAGAAAACGCGTGTATGAGCTGCGTGACCTACAATGTTTCCTCCGATTGGTTTAGGTATTGCAACTCCCGGACTGTATGAGTCTGGTGTCGCAGATACCTGATTGGTGACTACCGCAACTGCATCAAAGGCTCTTGTTAGCTTCAATAGTTTATGCATATGCTGGTTAAGTTTCTGCTGTCTAGGTGCAAGGTTCTCTCTGCCAAGGTATTCACTTCTAAACTGCCCTGTCAGTGAATCTATAATTATCAGTCGGATTCCATGTTCCTTGATAACCTCATCAGCGGCTTCAAGGAGAAGGATTTGGTGATCAGAGGTATAGGCTTCAGCGAACACTATTCTGCTTAACACAGTAGCTGGGTCAAGATCGAAGCGGACAGCTATCTCAGCAACCCTTTCGGGTCGGAAGCATTGCTCAGTATCAATGTATAGTGCCCCAGCATTCAGGCCTCCTCGCTCTTCAGGTAGCTGAACGGTGACACAGAGTTGCTGGCAAATCTGACTCTTACCGCTATTACCAGATAATGTTGGTTGACCACCTCGAACCGTGAAGAAGTTGCCGGTGCTTGTTGTCAGACACCAAACTTTGCCTTTATATTTCAGTTTCGTGGGTAATCCTTTTTGTTTATATCCTGATGGTTCATATGCAATATTAATATAATAGGGAATATGTCTGTGAACGAAGCCATCTTTGTTCATTGAAGCTTGTCTCCAAGAGACATTTAAACCCAATTTAAGACTTAAGATCAAAAAGTCATCTCGAAGTTGTTTGGAAGAGGTATAATATGTGTAACCATTATGGTGAGCATCACAGCTCATTAAACCCGTAAACAGAAATTTAAGGTAAGATGGATCCAAATCTTTAATCTCTTCAGGTATTCTTTTGTTTGGTGCACCTTCACCACATCTCAAAAAGTATTCCCCTAAATCTCTATGAAATAAAACAATCTTTGATTCCTCATAAATAGAATAATCTAAGTTAAGAGAGGTTGCTAATTCAACTAATCTATACATCTTGCGCTTATTACGAATCGTGGGGTAAGTTGCATATTCATTTCTTAGAGGCGAACCATCTGCAATATAATATCCTAAAAGCTCTAGAAGTAGATTCGTGTCTAACGGTTGTAGTAATTGCTTAGCTCTACTTTTTTCTGGGTGTTCACGCGTCTTCAATTCGATGTATTGAGAAATGTTAAAAGAGTCTAATTTGTTTCCTTTAGCTGAGAATTTACATTTGATATAACCAGTGGAATTTAATACATCTTTTACAGCAACTTTTTTGAAGTCTATATTATTTCTCTTATCCATAACCGTCTTATAATAAATCGTGTGATTATCAGTTATACATAAATTATATCGTCTAGACTTTAATTCATAAAGATAGTCATCGAAGTCATATTCATGGACCTTCTCAATAATTGATTGAACTACATTACCATCCTTCTCTCCCAAAACGATGTCTCCTACTTTAAGAACTCTCCAATCTTTTATTCCCTCAGGAGTAAGTGCTAATGTATCTTCACTATGACATCCAAACTCACCATAAAACTCTGTTATGCTCTGAGTCTCTAATCCACCCTCAAACAGTGAATCCAGATTTGGCACACCTGTTGTCATCTTCTTCAAATGTGCTCTCCTCTTCGCTAGTTCTGACGCCGTCTCGAACTGCACGGAAAGAGTTTTCCTAGCTGCTGCGATAATCTTTGTAGCAGTTTCTTCCCCCATCCCCGACTGAATCATCTCCCGTAGGGATGTCATAGCCACACTTTCAACGGTATTATAGCCCTTTTTCCTAAGCGCCTCGGCTGTTGCTGCGCCAACTCCTGGAAGGTCTTCTAACTTCTGATATTTAGCAGCATAATAAGCTCTAGGATCTACATAATTAGATTCTACCATAATATGGTTAGTATACACTCTAGTGTATAATGCTTACTAATGCTTTTAAAGGGGAGAGGTGAATGAATCTATGAAAGAGTTTGACTCAGGAATCCGCTATTACTAGAGCACCTGAACAGAATTTAGATATTAAAAGAGAGAGACGACGATGGCGCGTCTACATGATGTACCTTGATCAACAGTCACAGGAGTCAATAGCCGAGGTTCTGGATGTATCAAGATCCACAGTTACTGAGGATCTCAGTGAAATCCGGCGTAGAATCGCTGATAGACCTCCAATGGATATGGAGGCTATTCGACAGGAAACCTATCAGCGTATGAACATACTTCGCATGGAAACGATTCAAGCAGCTAGAGAATCAGTATCAGTCAACGGGAAAGCTAAGCTCTACGAGGTAGCGGCTAAACTTGATTTGAAGATATTAGAGAGATATACTCAGCCCGGAAACAAAGGTCTCGCTGCAGGTAAATCAGCAAACATAGGTATGGCGGTTGTGGATTACATCAGTGAGAAGTTTGGGCCAGAGGAGCTTCAGAAATTTATGACCTGGTATGAAAAACGCAGCTCAGCTGAGGAACGCCTTAAAGATGCACTGAAGAACTGAGTGTTGACGGCTCCCTTTTATGTAGTTAGGAGCAGGCGGACAAATAACCAGCGAGAAAACCAACCAGGCAATTGGTAAAACGCCGCTACATTACCTCTCAAGATGAGCGTCAACTACATTATGATGATTGGTAATAAGTTATAAATAGGTTTATTTGTTTCAAATAGCCGCACTATAATGCAATCTTCTTTAATATTTCCTCGAAATACAATAAATGGGATTTGCATTGGATGAGTATTCTCTTCTTGCTGTTCATGATGGACATTGCGCTAGTGCTGCTTTGATGGTTGATGGGAGAATTGTGAAAGCCACACAGGAGGAACGGTTTGTCAACACTAAGAATGAGCCTGGGATGCCAGTCAACGCGATTGAGTACTGTGTCTCAGATGTTGATTCTTTAGATGAAGTTGTGCTTGCAACAAAGTTCATTCATAAAGCTGATTGGTATCGTGAACAGGATTTCTGGGAGAACAAGACTGAAATCAAATATGTTATGAATCGGATTGCATGGCGCTACCAGAGGAGGTTTGACCCATACTTTACTAATAATATTGAAAGCAGGAAGAAGATCCTCATCAAGATATTGAAGCGATTCTGGTTAAACTTTCCCGCGGATAAGGTAAAAGTTCTGGATCATCATACATCACACGCAGCATCAGCCTTCTACGGAAGCCATTATGCCCCGGGGCATAAAGTGAAGGTTTTCACGGCGGATGGCAGTGGGGATGGTCTCAGTGCAACTTACTCTATCGGTGGGGAAGATGGGGTGCTGAAGAGGGAGAAGTCGTGGACTAGAGATCAGAGCATAGGGGAGATCTACAGCCTCACAACTTATCATCTTGGATTTACTCCATGGGAACACGAGTATAAGCTGATGGGTATGGCACCATACAGCAGGGTTGACCCAGAGATATTAGCCGAGCTGTTTGATATCATCACCGTTGAGGACGATGGATTTAAAGCTAGGATAAGTGCCAAATTTGCACTTGACAGGTTGAAACAGATCTATTACCGTAAACGGTTTGACAGAATCTGTGCAACAATACAGGCATGGTTCGAGCTCGTCATAACTGGATGGATACGAAGTAATGTGGAGGGAAAGGCACCTGGACCGATAGCATGTGCTGGTGGAGACTTCATGAATGTTAAGGCAAATGGTGAGATTGCACAAATCCCATCTGTCACAGATATGTTTGTGTTTCCGAGTGCAGGCGATGAGAGCACCAGTATTGGGGCATGTATGAAGGTTTACGCTGATTACTGCTATCTAAGGGGTATGCACCCTAAGAGGGAGATAACACCAATGGGTCCACTGTATTTGGGCCCACATGCAGAGATATTGGATACTGAGGAATTGCTGAAGAAAGCTAAGGCGAAGCATGGCTGGGAGTACTGGTATGAGGATAATGTGAACAATCATGTGGTAGATCTTCTTGAGGAAGGTAAGATTGTTGCAAGGTGTTCGGGTAGACTTGAATTCGGTGCACGCGCATTGGGGAATAGGACTATACTTGCTGATGCCTCCAATATGGAGATTAAAGTGCCGTTAAATGCACAGGTTAAACATCGGGATTTCTGGATGCCCTTCGCCCCATCAGTTCTCTATGAAGAGCGGAAGAGATTAATGGTTAATGAGAAAGACATTATTTCCCCATACATGGTTATGGCTTACAAGTCCACAGAGGATGGGAGACGTGAGCTTGCTGCGGGTATGCATCCATGGGACTTCACAATTAGACCACAGAATGTTGAGAGAGCATGGAACCCAGATTACTGGGATATCCTCAATAAGTGGTTTAGGAAGACAGGAAACGGTGGGTTACTGAACACTAGCTTCAACCTACATGGTAAGCCCATTGTGAAGGACAATGAGACTGCACTATGGACAATGGAACAAACAGGTTTAAAGAATTTAGTTATTGGTAACTGGGTCGTTCGGAAGAACTAGGTTTTCTCAACTTTAAAGACATAGGCTTCTGGGCGGATATTATTATCCTTAACACCCATTTCTAAGTGCCCTTTAAGTTGAAGTAATAAATCTCCTGTTATTGCATTACCACCAACATAAACCTTGTTTATATCCCCTATACGGTACCTTACTTTACCCATTTGAAGGATAATTGGTATTGTTCCAAGGCGGTCAGGATTTAACATCGCCATCTCTTTCTTTGATGCTTTTACGTTACCAATCTCAAAGTCCTGTAACTCGATGAGCTCAACGTTTTTGATTATAATCATATTAGAGAATATAATACCTATTGATATTTAAACCCCGTGTCAATCCCCCACACTATGATCGAAAGGATTAAGATATTCTGTGTCAATTACTATAACGATATGGTAAAGAAAAGTTTACTCACGGATAGACAGAGAGAAGAAATCAAGAAATATCTGGTTGAGATGCCTAGTGCAATGCCACCATACATTAGATCACTTCGAGGTTACTGTAAAGGAGTCTCCTTTAAGGAGATGCGTAAAGATTTGGAGCTTATGGAGAAACTGTCAAAACTGAAAGTTAAGATGGGGCGCAAAACTTTAGCTTCACAAGACCAGAGGGCAAACTTCATAGTAAGAAGACCGAGCTCTCATGACACAAAAGCCGTTTTTAAAACAAGGCAACGTAACTCCAATGAAACAAAGGCTGTATTCAGAACAAGAGAGTGACGGGTAATGGATGAATATGACATCAATAGCATCTTCCACTGGTGGCCTGTAATTAAGGATCTAGGTGTTCCAGTCCCTAAGACCACATTAATTCCCTACAGTGGGACTGCACTTGACTTCTATGATGCGGATAAAGAAGAGGAACATAAGGAATTCATTGCATTCGTTGATGAGGTTGGCGAAGCCACAGATGAATATGGCTACCCCGTATTCATAAGATGTGGAGGCCTCAGCGATAAACTTAGTTGGGAGGAATCATGTTATGTGCAGGAGAAAGAGCAGCTCGCAGAGAATATATCCACCATAATGATGGCAGTTCTTATGGTAGAAGGAATTAAACTTGAATTCGATGGAATAGCTGTTCGAGAGTTCCTTAACCTTGAATCTAAGTTCGTCGCTTTTGGGGGAAAGATGCCGATAGCGAAGGAGTTCAGATTCTTTGCACGTAACGGAGAATATGAGTGCCATCACCCATACTGGCCACCAACAGCAATCAATATACCTTCTATAGATAACTGGTTCGAGGAACTCAAGAAACTTCAGCAGCTAGAGGAAGACGAGCTGGAGTTACTGAAAAGGTACACCGCAACGATATCT
>Ga0307377_10001883_pt1 | contig 25567 bp, 24 predicted proteins | sample TR3MG_FD_202535 | JGI IMG/M metagenome (GOLD analysis project Ga0307377, IMG submission 202535) | Soil microbial communities from Risofladan, Vaasa, Finland - TR-3 | ecosystem: Environmental > Terrestrial > Soil > Coastal area > Acid sulfate soil | place: Finland: Risofladan, Vaasa | collected... | reverse complement strand
CACTGGCCGCAATCCTCGCTGACATTGCCGCTCACCACGAAATAAGCCGTGACGAACTGCTGAACAGACTCTTCGGCTGAACTCGAATTACGCGGCAAACCAGGCACGAGGCAAGCAGCCCCCGCTACTCCCGCGCCGGCTCCTTGAACACCTCCGCCCTGTGCCACGCCAGAAACTCCGGGTTCGGCAAACACTCCTTCCCCTGCGGCTGAATCAACCCGGCGCCGTGGTGGGCGAGCAGCTTCGCTTTGGTGTCATCGCCGCCCATTCACGTGGAGGTGACTGCTGAACACGATCCGGTGGTTCCCCGGCAGCACGGTGAACGCGCCGAGGTCGAAGATCTTGTGGTGCAGCGAGCACAGCGCGAGGCCGTTCGGCACCACGTCCGGCCCGCGCGCCTGGAACCACTTGATCTGCGCGGCTTCGAGCCCCAGACGTTGCCACCCATTCGTCGCCGCCCATGCGCAGGTCGTGCCCGCAGACGCAGCAGCGGTAATCGTAGGCGAGCAGCACCTTCTCCCGAAACGCGTGCGCTGCACCAGGCGGTCACCCGCAATCGCGATCGGTTTCCGGACGACTCCTGTTTCAGCTCTCGGCGGAGGAGTACGAGGGAATCCTGTCATGATTTCCGACTGAATCCAAAGTGACCGATCCGAACTCATCACAAACTGTGATGAGTTCGCGAAAGCACCGCGAACACAGTTATGTGCAGATCAGAACCGCCAGCTCCTCCTACACAGCCTGACCGTAAGTGTCCAAGCCGGGGCATCAGTCCAGGATCCAAATTAAACGTCGGCACTTGTCGATAAGTGCCGACGGTTTATGTATCCTGCAATAGTGCAAACCATCAAACACAAGCAGGTCATGCAACTCGTGCGCCGGCTGGGCATTGCTCGTCCCCGGGATGCGCGCGCGCAGGGCCTGCCCGGAGACGCGCTCTGGCTGCTTGCCCGGCGCGGGCTGCTCGAACAGCGCGGCCGCGGTATGTACGCCCTGATCGATCACGAATACACCGAACATCACAGCCTCGCCGAAGCGGCCAAGCGCGTGCCGCAGGGCACGATATGCCTGCTGTCGTCGCTGCGCGCTCACGCGCTCACCACGCAGGCGCCGCACGAGGTCTGGGTCGCCATAGACCGGAAGGCGAGGCTGCCGAAGTCCGGCGCCGCGAAACTGCGCGTGGTGCGCTTCTCCGGAAAAGCGCTCACCGAAGGCATCGAGCGCCGCAGCATCGAAGTGGTGAGCGTGCCCATCTACAACGTCGCCAAGACCGTCGCCGATTGCTTCAAGTACCGCAACAAAATCGGGCTGGACGTGGCGCTCGAAGCGCTGCGCGAGGCCTGGCGCGGCAAGCGCTGCACGTCCAGGGAACTGTGGAAATACGCCGAAATCTGCCGTGTCGCGAACGTGATGCGGCCGTACCTGGAGAGCCTTGCGTGACCCGCGAGAAGGCAAAGAATCTTCCCGCCTCCGTACGCCAACGCCTGCTGAACCTTGCCGATGAGCGCGGGAACGGATCCAGTGCGTGCTATACGCGGCTTGCGTATATACGTAACTTGCGTATAATTACGCCATGAAGGCCGTCTTCGTCGAACTGCCCGCCTTCGAACGCCGCCGGGCGGACTACCTCGACGACGACGCCTTCCGGAGGCTTGAGGATCTCTTGATGAAGCATCCCGAGGCCGGGAATCCGATGCCGGACACCGGCGGGCTGCGCAAGCTGCGGTTTGCCGACGCCCGTCGCGGCAAAGGCAAACGCGGCGGCCTGAGGGTGATCTACTATTGGTGGGATGCCGGGTTTCAGTTCTGGCTTTTCACGCTGTACGACAAGGACGAGATGGCCGACCTGACGCCGCAGCAACGCAAGGCGCTCAAGGCAATGATCAAGGCGGAACTGGAGGCAAGGAGAAATTGATGAAGTCTACCGTCAAGGCCAAAGCAGGAAGCGCCAAACGCAACCTGTTCGCCGAATTGAGCGAGGGCATGGTGGCGCTCGCCGAAGCACGGCAAGGCAAGCGCACGCTGCGCACCCATGCCCTCGAGTACAAACCGGCGCCGAAGGTCACGCCGAAGGAACTGATACGCGTGCGCGAAGACCTGAAGATTTCGCGCGCATTGTTCGCGGTCTATCTGCGGACCAACGTGCGCACGCTGGAGAACTGGGAGCAGGGGCGCGCCAAGCCGAATGCGCAAGCCGCGCTGCTGATCAATCTCGTCAAGAGATATCCCGACACGGTCCAGCGGCTCGCGACCATCTGATCGAGCGGCAAGATCGCGACTTATCTGCAGTAAGAGAACGCCGGCCGTCCCGCAGCCCTGGGGCCGCCCCCCCTTACTCCCGCCCCGGCTCCTTGAACACCTCCGCCCGGTGCCACGCCAGAAACTCCGGGTTCGGCAGGCACTCCTTCCCCTGCGGCTGAATCAGCCCGGCGCCGTGGTGGGCGAGCAGCTTCGCCTTGGTGTCATCGCCGCCCATTCACGTGGAGGTGGCGGCTGAACACGATCTGGTGGCTCCCCGGCAGCACCGTGAACGCGCCGAGGCCGAAGATTCAGTTGTCGGATCAGGAGTTTAGAAACTTAAAGTCACAAATTGTGACTTTAAGTTGGGGCGGTCTGCGCCGGGCCGCGCCGCTTGCGTTTACGGGACAGGGCGTCGCCATGCTCTCGAGCGTGTTGCGTTCCCCTCGCGCGGTCGAGGTCAACATCGCCATCATTCGCACCTTCGTCCAGTTGCGGCGACTGATGGACTCCAACCGCGACCTCGCGCGCAGGATCGAGGCGCTGGAACAGCGTTACGACGAACAATTCGCCTCAGTCTTTGACGTGATCAAGCGGCTGATTGCCGAAGACGAGGACAGGAAAGCGCGACCCAAACGCAGGATTGGTTTTATCTTTTGAACTGCCATGTCCAAGAAATCCAAATGCTGTGGGGTCGCAAATGATGCAATCGCCTGGAAAGCCAGTATTGACACGGCTTATCCAGACTGCCGGCCGCGTCCGGCGTGGATCAGAAAAGGCTGGGCTAGCTGCAGGCCCTACTCCCGCGCCGGCTCCTTGAACACCTCCGCCCGGCGCCACGCCAGAAACTCCGGGTTCGGCAAACACTCCTTCCCCTGCGGCTGAATCAGCCCGGCGCCGTGGTGGGCGAGCAGCTTCGCCTTGGTGTCGTCGCCGCCCATCAGATGGCCTCGCCATTCACGGTCGCGAGGTCGTTGACGGTGACATGGTGTTCCATGTTCACCTTGCCGACGCCGGCAAGGAGTTCCAGTCGCTTGCGAGCGAGCTTCGCAGCCGGAGCCAGCAGGAGCGGAAACACGTCTTCTGGGCTATCGGTCTCAATGAAACGATCGACCGAGAGACAGTCGAGTTGTTTCGCTCGAAGGAGATGCTCGCCCGCAAGGAGCGTGAGACGAAGGGCGAGGACACACCTGGACTCATCGCAGAGGAGCGGGTTCGCCTGCGGAGACATAGCGACGAGCTGCGGCGCCTTATGAAGGCCGCATGCCTCTCAGGCTGCGTGTACTTCCGCGGGAATGACCGCAGCCCTGCTGATCGCGCCGTCGACGTCGGCAAGAGCGCCGCTGAGATTCTCAGCCACGTGCTACCAGAGGTCTTCGATCGGTTCAAGGAAGCTGCAGCCAAGTCATCCGATGTTAAGAAGGGTGTCGATGCGCTGTTCACCGCGGAGAACCTGCAGGGCCTTCCATCAGTGTTCGGCAGCCTGGGCCTACTCCGTGACGAGAAGGGAAAGACAGTGTTCTGTGTCGAAAGCGGGCCGCTTAAGGAAGTGCTGGACCGGATCGACGCACGCGCCAACTACGGCGATACCGCGAGCGGTCGCTTCCTCGCTGACGAGTTTGCGAAGGAGCCATTCGGTTGGGAATTCGAGGCCGTTCGCCTCCTGGTCCTTTCACTGCTGCGTGCGGGCAAGATCGAGGCGACCAGCAAGGGCCAGACGATCGCCTCGGTGACAGGCGTCGAGACTCGCGATACTTTTTCGAATAACAACTTGTTCCGGCAGGCGTCGTTCCGCCCCAAGAAGGGCATCGAATTCGAGGAGTTGGTGAAGGCCTCGGAAGCTTTCCGCGACACATTTGGGACTGAAGTGCGGGAACTAAACGTAGGTACGATAGTTCACCAACTTCGCGCGGAGGTCGATAGACACGAGGACACAGTGACCTCGGCGCTCGGTCAGCTGGTCGCAAATCGGCTTCCGGGCGGCGCCGTCCTCGAGGGTGCCGTCGGGCAAATGAAGGCCATTCTGCGCGGCTCCGAAGAGAATGCCCTTGCTACGTTCAACTCTTCTCACCGCTCGATCAAAGACGCGATCAAGCGCGCGGTGGAGCTCCAACAGGCGCTCTCGGATCCGCGTTTGCGTGATTTGGACCTGGCGCGGACGGTTCTCACAACGGCTTGGCCGTTTCTGCTTCAAGAGGCAGATATCGATCAAGAACTTCGGGATTGCGCGCTAGAGCTGGCCGATCTACTAGCGCGCGAGACGTTCTATCGAGACCTGCCGGCGATTGAACAGAACGCAGCCGCACTGGGGGCAGAGTACGAGCGTCGATACAACGAGGCCTTGGAGGCGCGCGTGACCGCATACTCCGAGGCGCATGAAGACCTGATCAGAGCCCCCGCATGGGCTCAGTTGAGTGAGGATCAACAGCGGCTGCTTGAAGCTCCGTTCCTCAGCGGAAGGGCGAAAGGCGGGGAAAGGGCGCCCATCCAGCAACTTCGCTCGGAGCGCGACGCTTGTCAGGTACGGCTACGCGACGCGATCGCTGAAATGTACCGGATCATCGACGGCGAGCGCATTGCGCAGGTCAGTCTGGGTAGCTACTTCACGGGTGGCATCGAGACGGAAGAGCAACTCGACGCCGCCTTGGCCGGTATTCGGGAGGAATGCGCGCGGCTGATCGGTGCCGGGAAAAAGGTGATCCTAAAATGATCGACCGCCTCGCCCATCTTGACGCCCTGCTCGTCGCGGCGGAAGACGAGCATCTGGAGTTCAAGGAGGCGAAGAACCGATTCGACTTCGAGGAGTTGGTGAAGCACTGCTGCGCCATGGCCAATGAAGGAGGTGGGCACGTAATTTTGGGCGTAACCGACCGCAGGCCACGTCGCGTAGTCGGATCCAGGGCGTTCGACGACCTGCAGCGCACAAAGCTCGGCATTCTCGAGCGGCTTCATTTGCGCATCGACGCCTGGGAGGTGCCGCATGTTGACGGCCGGGTACTCTGCTTTAGCGTTCCCGCGCGCCCGGTAGGCGTACCCATCCAATACAACGGGGCCTATTGGATGCGCGGCGGAGAAAGTCTGGTACCCATGACACCCGACATGCTCAAGCGCATCTTCGACGAGGGCCAACCCGACTTCTCGGCTGCATGCTGCCCATCGGCCAACCTGGAGGATCTCGATCCCCAAGCGATCCAGATCTTCCGAGACCGGTGGGCCGTCCAAACGCGGCGCGGCGATCTGGCGGATCTGACTTTAGAGCAGTTGCTCGTCGACGCCGACCTCTATGTGCCCGGACGAGGCGTTACCTATGCTGCGCTGATTCTCTGTGGAACGGAGAGGGCGGTGACGGGGCACGTTGGGCAGGCCGAGCTGATCTTCGAATACCGTTCCGATCCGGCCTCAGTGTCCTATCAGCAACGACAGGCCTTTCGCGGTGGCATACTGCTTTTTCTCGACGAGGTATGGCGCCTGATCAACAGCCGCAACGAGGTCCACTCGTTTCGCGATGGTACTTTCCGGCGCGACATCCCGACATTCAACGAAGATGCAGTGCGTGAAGCCATTCTCAACGCGTTGTGTCATCGCGACTATCGGTTGCAAGGGTCTGTGTTTGTCCGTCAAAGCCCGGCACACCTGGAAATCCAGAGCCCAGGAGGATTTCCGGTAGACGTCGACGCGGCCAATGTCCTGTTCCGGCAATCGCCGCGCAATCGGCGCCTCGCGGAGGCGTTGGCGCGCTGCGGATTGGCGGAGCGGTCCGGTCAGGGTGCAGACCGTATGTTCAAGGCGGCGCTTGAAGAGGGCAAGCTACCGCCCGACTTCAGTGCGAGCACACGCGAAAGTGTCGTCGTCGAGTTGCACGGCGCCGTGCAGGACGAGGCGTTTATTGTTTTTCTACAGCGCATCGTGGCGGAGAAGGGCAAGCGCTTCTCCGTCGCCGATCTGGTGGTGCTTGACGCAGTCCACCGTGGACTGGACATCCCCGAGCCAATTGCCGGCAGACTGACGGACCTCATCGCCCTCGGCGCCGTAGAGCGTCTCGATCGTACACGGCTAGTGTTATCGAGAAGCTTCTACGTGATCCAGGGTAAGCCGGGCGAGTACACACGACGCGCGGGCCTGGATCGGGAAACCCGCAAGGAGCTGCTGTTGCGGCATATCGCAGATTGCGCCGACGCCGGTGCCCCATTCGAGGAACTCTCGCAAGTGCTGCCGCAGGCAAGCCGCAATGAGCTCAAGGTTCTGCTCCGCGAGCTTAAGGATGCTGGTCGGGCGCACGTGAAAGGCACCACACGCTCGGCGCGCTGGCATGCCGGCAAAGAGGCCGCCGATGACTGACCGGCGGCTCATTTGGCGCCGATTCCAACCGGTTCCAAAGCTGGAGGGCCATTACGTGAGGTTTGGCCCCCTGATCTTTGGAACTGTTTGGAATTGGTTCCAAAAGATACCCCGAGCGTGCCATGGATAAGGACACACGGAACGCCATCGAACGCGCGACCCAGCGGGCTCGCAAGCTGCTCAACGATGACTTCGTCGAACAGCTAGCGGGAGACTTCGACGTCCATCAAGACGGAACGGCGGCTGAAGGCCCTGGCGAGCACCTGAAGTCGAAACCGCGTGAGATTTCCCGACGCCAGAAGATCGTCGCCGCGATCGAGCACAAACGGGCTGCCGGCATGAGTGCCGCGGAGGCGGTCGTTGACTACGTGCGCGACGCCGCGTTCACGACCCTCAATCGCTTCGTTGCCCTCAAGATGCTCGAGGCGCGCGAGTTGGTGCAGGAGTGCATCACGAAGGGCGAGCAGTCCGCCGGCTACCGGGAGTTCTGCGGCATGGCGCCTGGCGTTGCACTCCTCCCCGAGAGCACTGGCTACCGCCTCTACATCGAGAGCCTTTTCGATGAGCTGTCCACTGAGGTGAAGGTGCTCTTCGACCGCAGGGATCCGGCGTCGGTGCTCTGGCCGAAGCGGGCGACGTTCGAGGCGCTGCTCGATGTGCTGAATGCCACCGACGTCGCGGGCGTGTGGCGCGAAGACGAAACCATTGGCTGGATCTACCAGTACTACAACGACCCCGCCGAACGGAAGAAGATGCGGGATGAGTCCGCTGCCCCGCGGAACAGCCGCGAGCTAGCCGTCCGCAACCAGTTCTTTACCCCGCGCTACGTTGTCGAGTTCCTTAGCGACAATACCCTCGGCCGAATCTGGTATGAAATGACAAATAACCGAACTCGGCTCAAAGACCAGTGCCGCTACCTCGTCCTCCGGCCGCACGAATCCTTTCTCCAGCCCGGCGAAGCCGCTCCGGTGGCGGCGCAGCAGGACAACCTCAGCCAGGAACAACTTTTTCAGCAGGCCGTCCACATCCCGCATCGCCCGCTGAAAGACCCGCGCGAGATCCGCATGCTCGATCCCGCCTGCGGCTCCATGCACTTCGGTCTCTATGCTTTCGACCTATTCGAGGTCATCTACGACGAAGCCTGGGAAATCGTGCACGGCGGCGACGAAGGGCGGAAGTCGTCCGCCAACTTCGCGACATTCGTTTCCTTCGTGGCGCAATATCCGAACAAGTTCGCATTCCTAGCCGACGTTCCCCGCTTAATTATCGAGCACAATCTCCACGGTATCGACATCGATCCTCGCGCCGCCCAGATCGCCGGGCTCTCCCTCTGGCTCCGCGCCCAGCGCAACTGGCAGCAGCACGGGTTGCGGCCGCAGGATCGCCCCCGTATCCGCCGGTCGAACATCGTCTGCGCCGAGGCCATGCCCGGCGAGGAGCGATTCCTCGACGAGTTCATCGAGGCGCACCTCTCCGCCGTGACCGAGCGCAAGCTCCTCGCCCAGCTCGTACGCCGCGTGTTCGACGCCATGAAACTCGCGGGCGAAGCAGGTTCCCTTCTCAAGATCGAAGAGGAAATCGCCGGCGCCGTGGCCGAGGCAAAGCAGAAATGGCTGGCCGGCCCCAAGCCTGAACAAGCCCGCCTCTTTGTTGACGATACCGTACCGCCCACGCAAAGGGAACTCGGCTTCGACGTCACCGGCATCACCGACGAAACATTCTGGGAAAAGGCCGAGGAACGTATCTACGCCGCTCTCCAGTCCTACGCCGAACAAGCCGAGCACGGCGGCGGTTACCAGCGCAGCCTCTTTGCTAACGACGCCGCCCGTGGCTTCGCGTTCAATGACCTCTGCCGAAAACGTTACGATGTGGTGCTAATGAATCCGCCATTCGGAGATTCATCTGCAGACACAGAAACCTATCTATCCCAAGCCTTTCCTAGCTGGAACAAAAACCTATTATGTGCGTTCCTGGCACGCGCGGCCTCCATTATATGTAAGGGCGGCAAGTGTGGTGCCATATTCGATAGAACTGCGATCATTAAGTCCACTTACGAAACCTTTCGCCGCGAGGTGTTATTGAAGACGTTTCACATTAGTTCATTAGCTGATCTGGGTTGGGAGGTGCTGGACGCGAATGTCGAAACCGTTTCTCTAGTTTGTGACATTGATCAAAATACTGCGAACTCCGACTGCTTCGATGTGCGTGATAGAAATCCGTTAGAAAAGGGCTCTGTTCTCTCCGATCTAATTCTTTCCCCCACATCTAGTTCCCGTCGAATTTTAAATCCTGAAACTTTCAAGGCGTTGCCCAATGCGGTCATTGGCTACGATATTCCTCAATTTGTCCTTCGATCGTTCAGGCAGTACCCTTCATTGGATTCCGGTGGAGCTAAGGCTCATCCTGGACTTCAACTAAAAATGGACGCGTTCGGTCGGTTGAGGGCGGAAGTCAATCCCAACGCAATAGTTAAGAAAGATTTTGTTCCAATGTATAACGGTGGGATTTATAGCCCATTTTACATGCCCATCATTGAAATGGCCTACTGGAGAGGTACTGGTGCGCATCTTCTAGTGCATCCTTCCACGAGGTGGAATAATGGACATCGGTATTTTCAGCCGGGGATTGGATATGGAAAGAGAGGAAATGCGGTCGACTCCCACGTGCTCCCCGCTGGATGTCTGTTCACAATTGAGGGACTTGCACTTTTTCCATCTGACATCGACTCCAGTTGGTATTACTTGGGGCTAACAAATTCTCGCTTGATAAGCGTAATTCTTAGTTTTTTTTCGGGGCAGCATAAACATGCGGGATATGTAGATCTTCTCCCGATTCCGGCCTGGGACAGCACGTCGACATTACAGGCAGTCATCTCCACAAAGGCGAAAAACATTCATGAGATAAAACGTGCAGACGATTGTTTCAACGAAGTGTCGACACTTTTCTATTGTGATCGTGCGTCGGCGCTAAAAACCTCGATAAGTAATGCGGTTACAGCGTCGCGCCAGGTTGCTATAGAAATTACTAGGTTACAAGGCGAGTGCAATGAAAGTGTTGAGAAATTGTTTCAACTTGACAAGGCTGATAGTGAGTTTGTCAAACTACGATTTTCATCGTTTGTGTCGGAAGACGAATCTAGTGATGAAGGCCTGGGCGATTCCAGAACTTCCGAATTGGAATCGAGCGCTTTTTCCGTTATGTCATACGGTCTCGGATGTGCGTTCGGTCGTTGGGACATCCGCTTTGCTATTAGTGAGAAGCCTATTCCAGATTTGCCCGACCCATTCCTGCCATTGCCTGTCTGTTCCCCTGGTCAGCTCCTAAACGAGCAAGGCTTGCCCTTTCGCCAGGAATATGTGCCCGCCGGATACCCAGTCCTTATCCCTTGGGACGGTATCATGGCCGATGATCTCGGCTATCCGCTGGATATCGAGGCTCGCGTTCAGCAGGTGCTGCAAGTCATCTGGAAGGACCGCTGGGAGACCATCGAGCGCGAGGCGTGCGAGATCCTGGGCGTGCGCACCTTGCGCGACTACTTTCGCAAGCCCGCCGGCTTCTTCGCGGAACACCTGAAGCGTTACTCCAAGAGCCGCCGCCAGGCGCCAATTTACTGGCCGCTTTCCACCGCCTCCGGCAGCTACACGCTGTGGCTCTATTACCACCGCTTATCTCAAGACACCCTTTACCAGGCTGCGGCTTTGGCGAAGGATAAGCTGGCGCACGAAGAACGGCGGCTGGATGTGCTTGGTCTGGAATATGGCTCCAATCCGACAGCGACTCAGCGCAAGGAGCTGGCGTCACAGGAAGCCTTCGTGGCGGAACTACGAGGCTATCACGAGGAGATCGCCAGGGTTGCTCCGTTATGGCGGCCCGACCTCAACGATGGTGTGATCCTCAACTACGGCCCTCTCTGGAGGCTGATCTCTCACCGACCTTGGCAGAAGTCCGTGAAGGAAGCCTGGGATGGGCTTTGTACGGGCGAGTACGACTGGGCTCACCTCGCGATGCACCTGTGGCCCGCGCGAGTCGTTCCCAAGTGCGCCACCGACCGCAGCATCGCCATCGCACACGACCTGGAAAACGAGTTCTGGGCTGAGGGCTCCGATGGAAAATGGAAGCCGCGCACGACGCCGCTCAAGTCTGTCGAACAGCTCGTTCGCGAACGTAGCTCGCCCGCCGTGAAAGCAGCTCTCAAGAGCCTGCTCGACGCGCCAACCGCATCAGGCAAGGGTCGCGCCCGCGGCCGCCGCGCAGCGTCCCCCGCTGCCACCGAAAGAGGGAGCCGCTGATGCATCCGCTGCACGAGTACGTCGCCAAGCAACTTGGCGAAAAGCTGAAGAGCAAGAAACTTGTTGTCTGGTACGACGCGCGAAGCGAGTTCGCGCCGTTCATCGCGGATGTGCGCGGCGGCCCGCGAACTACCAACGAGGCGATGCTGGTGTCGGTGGGCGGCATCGCCGCGCGCCTTGCGGAGTACGCTGGTTCCATGTTCGAGTTGCGCGTGGTCGTCGAACCGCTTGTGAGCGGGGACACGCCCGAGTCAGTCGTCGTCTACTTGCCTGGCTGCGAACGCGACCGACGCGGCTCGGTGCTCATGGAGCTGGAGAAAGCCGGCGAGTGCTACGAGCCTCAGCTGAAACGGCTCGCGCGCAACGTCCTTCGCCAGCGGTACACCGACGGGGTCATCGACGAGATGCTAGCGCCGGAGCGCGTCACTTACGAAGATCTCGCTCGCGCTTCGTCCGACTCGTCCTCCGCAGAACCGCCGTCGATTCTGAAGAGCATTTTCCATGATGCTAATGGTAGCGATGATTTACTCGCGGCGTGGCTCGTAAGCGATGCGCGAGACGCAGACATCACGGCGAAGGAGGCAACGCGCGAGCTCTGCAAGCTGGTTCGATCGCGCCTCGGACTAGATTTCCCGCAGGACCTGGCGCTCGCGAAACTGCGCGCCGTGACCCTTCGGCACGTGCTTGCTGGCGAATTCCGCAGCGATCTGCACTGTTCGCCCCCCGCGTGTCTCGATGGAGTCGCAAGCCCGAAGGCGAAAGAGGAGGAGGCCGCGCTGCGAGAGCTGGCACGCCGTCTTCGCACCAGCTTTGCAGACGCGTATGCCGGCCTCGCGGACCGGGTCGAGGAGGAGCTGGGGCTTCGGAACGCGAAGCTACCCGCCGAGGGGCTCGGTGCCATCGACACGTTCCGGTTTGAGGAGCGCTCGCTGCTCACTCACTGCGGCGAACTCATCGCGAGCAAGAAGTTCGACCAAGCACTCGGGCTTGTGCGCGAGCACGAGCACTGCTTCTGGCTTGATCGGGACGTTGGACGGAAAGCTCATTGGGAGGCGTGCCGCCGCATGGCGGAACTGGGAAGCGTAACAATGTCGGTCCGCACCGCAGTTAGCAAGGCGGGTGGCGACGCCAACGCCTGGATCGATGCGTACACCGCCAAGGACGGCTGGTACCGCCTCGACCAGGCGCAGCGCCGGCTCGAAGCCTGGGTAGCGAACCTCGACGATGAGCCTGAGGAGCGCCCCCTCGGGGTCGTGCGTCGTACCTACGAGGACGCGTGCCATGCGATGGCGGACGGTTTCACCAAGGCGCTCGCGAAGGCCAGCTGGACCGCGTCCGCCTCGCTGCACCAGACGCGGGTCTTCAGCGCCGTCGTGTCGGAGCGCCCGAGGCCTGTCGCCTACTTCCTTATCGATGCCATGCGCTTCGAGATGGGCGTCGAGCTTGCCGAGCGCTTGCCCAAGACCTCGGAGGTTTCGATAAGGCATGCCGCTTGTGCACTGCCCAGCATCACGCCGATTGGCATGGCGGCGCTGCAGCCTGGCGCATCGAGCAGCTTCAGCGTTGTCGAACAAGGCGGCAAGCTTGGCGCTTGCATCGACGACGCATTTCTGCCCGATCTGGCGTCGAGGAAGAAGTTCGCAGCTGCGCGCGTGCCGAAGCTCGTTGACGTCGCACTGGATGAGTTGCTCAGCCTTCAGTCGTCGAAGCTCGCGAAGAAGATCGACGGCGCACAGATCGTCATGGTTCGGTCCCAGGAGATCGACCATGCGGGTGAGGCTGGCTTCAGCTTTCAGGCTCGGCAGGTAATGGACACCGTCATCGACAACCTCGCGCGGGCGATTCGGAAGCTCGCTGCGGCGGGCGTCGAGCATTCGGTCGTCAGCGCCGACCACGGCCACCTCTTCTTCGCATCCGATCGCGACGAGTCCATGCGCACCGATGCCCCCGGCGGTGACACGGTGGAGCTTCACCGCAGGTGCTGGATCGGTCGCGGCGGTGCCACGCCGCCAGGGTGCGTTCGCGTGACCGCCTCAGCACTCGGTTACGCGTCGGACCTGGAGTTCGTATTCCCAACCGGGTCAGCTGTCTTCAAGGCAGGCGGTGATCTCGCGTTCCATCACGGGGGACCGTCGCTGCAGGAGCTGATCGTTCCGGTCCTCACGATCCGCACAAAGGTGCGCGAGTCGCCGCGACCGACGGCCGGTCCGATCACGGCCAGCGGCCTGCCCGGAGCCGTCACCAACCGCATCTTTAGTGTCACGCTGACGTATGGCGACAAGCAGATGATGCTCGGCGCTACGGCAATGGTCGTTCGGCCGCTACTGATGTCGGCGGGAAAACAGGTCGGCGCCGTCGGAATGGCCGTGGACGCGGAACTCGACCGCGCCACCGGGTGCGTGACGCTTGAGCCGAACAAAACCATCACGGTCGCGTTCCTCCTGAGCGATGAGAGCGCCGCGTCGCTACGGGTCGTGATTCAGGACCCGACTACCGACGCGGAGCTGTACCGATCGCCTACCGACATCCCGGTTCGGCTTGGAGTGTAATTATGAGCAATGGAGCAGCCCCCGCACGCGATGCACTGGACGACAAGGTGAACCGGCTGTTTGCCGGAAAGGTTGTCCGCAAGGATCTCGTTCGGAAGGTGAAGGTGGGCGCGAATGTGCCGGTCTTCGTGCTCGAGTTCTTGCTCGGGAAGTATTGCGCGTCTTCGGACGAAGTCGCCATCCAGATGGGGATGCAGGTTGTCAATGACACGTTGGCGGACAACTACATTCGCCCGGACGAATCGACGAAGGCTCAGAGCAAGGTCAAGGAGAAGGGTCGCTACAGTTTCATCGACAAGGTCAAAGTGCGCCTAGTCGACTCGGACTATTGGGCTGAGGCCGTCAACTTCGGAAGTAAGTTTCTTCACATCCCGACCCAGTACGTGGTTGACTTCGAGCGACTGCTCATGGGTGGTGTCTGGTCGCAGCTTGATATGCGTTTTGAGTACGACGAGGAAGCGAAGGGAAAGTACCCATTCTGGATCGACAAGCTCACGCCCATCCAGATTGCCACCTTCGATCTTGATGAATACCGCCGCGTACGCCGCGACTTCACCACGGATGAGTGGATTAACCTGATTGTCCGGAGCATGGGCTACGAGCCAAGCGAAATGACCCGCAGGCTCAAGCTCCACTTCCTCGTGCGACTCATCCCGCTCGCGGAGCGAAATTACAACCTCGTCGAGCTAGGCCCGCGCGGCACTGGCAAGAGCTACGTCGTGCAGGAGGTCTCGCCGTACTCAGCGCTTCTTACCGGCGGGACCACGGTTGCGAACATGTTTGGACACATGTCCGGGCGACAGAAGGGCATGGTGCAGATTTGGGACGTCGTCGGTTTTGACGAAGTCGCCGACCTTCAGAAGATGCCGAAGGAGGTCATTACGACCATGAAGACCTACTGCGAGTCCGGCACGTTCCAACGAGGACAGGAGGCCGTCGCTGGCGATGCTAGCATCGCGATGTTTGGGAACACCAACCAGCCCATCGACGTAATGGTTCAGACCGGACACCTTTTTGCGCCGATGCCGGATGTCATCCGCGACGACATGGCGTTCATCGACCGTCTGCACTTCTACCTCCCTGGCTGGGAGATCCCGAAGATGCGAAATGACCTTTTCACCGACCACTACGGATTCGTAGTCGACTATCTCGCCGAGGCGCTCCGGGAGATGCGAAAGCACAACTTCACGGAAGTGATTGACCGCCATTTTTCACTCGGTGCCCATTTGAACGCCCGCGACCGTAAAGCGGTTCGAAAGACCGTCTCTGGGCTGATGAAGATCATCTTCCCGCATGGTGAGGTGACACAAGATGAACTTGCGGAAATCCTTGAGTTCGGCCTTGAGGGTCGTCGACGCGTGAAGGAACAGCTCAAGAAGATGGGCTCCTTCGAGTACTACCACACCTCCTTCAGCTACACGCTGCGGGAGACCGGCGAGGAAAGATTTGTTGGTGTGCCTGAGCAAGGTGGTCGTGACCTCATCTCCACCGACCCACTTTCGCCGGGCGCGGTTTACGCGGCAGGCGTCACATCCGACGGAACAGTGGGTCTCTACCGCGTCGAGGTGTCGGTCTCGATCGGCAATGGGAAGCTCAAAATGGCCGGCGGCATCGCTGGCGCCATGAAGGAGTCTCTTCAACGTGCCTTTAGCTACGTGCAGTCGACGAAGACCGAGCTCGGCATCGCGCGGGATCTCGATACTTGTGACCTGCATGTTGAGGCGATTGATCTCCTTGCGAATCGCGTCGAAGCAGAGTTGGGCGTCGCGTTCTTCGTCGCGTGCTATTCGGCCATACGCAAAGCACCCGTGAGCCCGGCGCTGCTGGTGCTCGGTGACATGAGTGTCCAGGGCAACATTAAGCCTCTGCGCTCGCTCACGGAACCCCTCCAAGTAGCCAAGGACAACGGCGCCAAGCGCGCGCTCATCCCAATCGAAAACAAGCGAAACTTTCTGGACGTAAGTGCGGACATCATGGAGCACGTCGACCCGATCTTCTTTGGTGATCCAAAGACGGCGGCGATGAAGGCGCTCGGGTTGGTATGAGCGATCAGACGTGCAGGATCTGATGCTGCTGGACGCCGCGCACATTATCGCTGACAAGGAGGAACGGCTTGGGCAGCCGGTTGTCCCAAACGGGATTCCGCTCTCCAAGATTCACCACGCCGCCTTCGACGCTCACCTGATTGGAATCGATCCGGACTACCGCATCCACGTTTCCGACCGATTGCTAAGGCAGAATGACGGACCGTTGCTCGAAGCGTTGAAGGGGCTAGACCAGGGTCAGATCCACCTACCCCCGAGGCTGAAAGATCGACCGGATCGGGATCGGCTCGCCGCGAGATACGAAATCTTCAAGGAAGCAGCTTAGGAATTAACCGGGCGGTGCGAGGCCGCCTGCGACTCAAGCGAATCATGGCAACGCTAATCCCATCCCTCAGCACCTGCACCCGCCGCATGACGACCGGCGAGCGCCGCTTCGCCCAACGCCTCATCGACAAGCTCGAAGACGACTATCTATGCTGGTACGACGTGCCGATAGGCGCGAAATCTTCGCATCCGGATTTTGTCATTCTTAACCCTCGACGTGGGCTACTAATCGTGGAGGTGAAGGATTGGAAGCTAGAAACGATCAAGGGGGCAGATCGAGTTGGAGTAACGCTATATACGAATACTGGGCTAAAGGTTGAATCAAACCCCCTCGAACAGGCACGGCAATATGCCCAAGTGATCGCGGACCTTCTAGAGAGGGATTCACAGCTTATCGATCACGACGACGGTCGCTTTCACAATCGCCTCTGTTTCCCCTGGGGTTACGGAGTCGTACTGGCGAACATCAGTCGCAAGGTATTCGAAGGCAATGGTCTAGGCGAGGTCGTCAACCCTGCGCGCGTCATCTGCCAGGATGAAATGTTCGAATCTGAGGATCCGGAGAAGTTTCAGCAGCGCTTGTGGGCCATGTTTACGGTGCAATTCAAGACTGTGCTGTCTTTGCCACAGGTTGATCGCATTCGTTGGCACCTGTTTCCCGAAATCCGCATACGATCTGAGCAGTTGCTTTTGATAGAGGCGCCGGGCACGCCGCAGTCCGTGGCGGACACGGTGCCGGATCTGCTCAAGGTTATGGACCTGCAGCAGGAACAGCTCGCCCGGAATTTGGGCGAAGGCCATAGGGTCATTCACGGCGTCGCAGGTTCCGGCAAGACCTTGATTCTCGGATATCGCTGCGAACGGCTTGCGCCGCTGCTGCAAAGGCCGATTCTTGTGCTTTGCTATAACACGGTGCTCGCAGCAAAACTTCACGCGGCGATAAAACTGAAAAACCTGGCCGAAAAGGTCAATGTTCGAACGTTTCATGCCTGGTGTCGCGACCAGCTCAAGCTTTACAACGTGACCATGCCCGCGAGTGGCGACACGTTTTACGACGCCGTGGTGGAGAGCGTGATCGCCGGCGTCGACCGCGGCCAGATTCCGCGCGCACAGTACGGCGCGGTCTTGATCGACGAAGGCCACGACTTCCGGCCCGAGTGGTTGAAGGTGGTAACGCAAATGGTCGATCCGAGCACGAACTCATTGCTAGTGCTGTTTGATGACGCACAGTCGATCTACGAATCAAAGACAAAGCGCAAGTTCAGTTTTTCGAGTGTCGGTATTCAGGCGCAAGGCAGAACGACAATCCTACGGCTCAACTATCGAAATACATCGGACGTTTTATCGGTCGCGTACGATTTCGCGAAGGATTACATGACACCTGCAGAAGCCGAAGAGGACGGCGTCCCGATGATCCGTCCGCAGAGTGCGGGCCGGCGGGGGCCGTTGCCAGTACTCAACCAACTTGCCAATCTCAAGCTCGAAGGTGATTTCATTGCTAGGGAATTCGCCGCAATCAACAAGGAAGGATGGCCCTGGCGAGACATGGCGGTCCTGTACCGCGCGCGATTTATCGGCGAAGAGACGACAAAACGCCTGCGGGCGGCTGGCATTCCCGTTCAATGGCTCGGCGAGGGAAAGGGAAAGAGGGGCTTTGACCCAAGCGAGGACAGCGTCAAGGTCATGACTATGCATAGCAGCAAAGGCTTGGAGTTTCCCGCAGTGGCCATCCCGGGCCTGGGCTACATGCCTTATCGCGACCAGGATCCGCAGGATGAGGCTAAACTGCTCTATGTGGCGATGACCCGTGCTCTGGAGGTGCTGCTTATGACCTGCCACCAGGAAACCGAGTTCGTCACACGGCTAAAGCAGGCCCGGGCCGGCGCCGCCGTCAATTGATTTGCCTCGCCCAGCTAGCCGTTACCATACGGCCGCGTCTCAGTAATGCGCACCATGATGCCAATGTTCGCCGCGACGTCGATCAGCCGGTCGAGGGTGAAGATGTTTTCCCGTTCCCTTGCCCGACTATTGCGGAAAATTGGCGCGTGGAAGTGATCAAGCGAATCTAGTAAGGATTCGAGAACGTACGGGAGTACTATCAGCGTCATGGTTAGTAGCTGTTTGGCGTGTCGGAGCGCCAAGCAGACAAACCGGCACCGGTCTTTCTGCACTGGCCTCGCCTGACCTTGTTTCTGGAGTGAATAGATGGCTAAGCGACAAAGTATCCTTGTGGATCTGACAGTGATGGCGGCACGGCTGCCCTGGTGGGTTGGCATTCTGCTCGCTTTCGTATCGTATGTCGGGATGCACTTGCTGGCGGGGATGGCAATCACGCCGCCTAAAGGATTCCAAGGTCTCGGGAACAGCATTGTGCAAAACGCCGCTAAAACGTTTGGCATGTTCGCGCAAGTCTTTCTTCCAATCCTTTTCCTGATCGGAGCGGGTATATCGGCATTCCGTCGATCAAAGCCAAGCGCGGCTTCCTCCCGCCCTCCTGGCGCATTCAATGGGGATCTCCTGCGCAATAATGCGGCGGAATACAAGGATTCAGGCGCGGATTTCCACTCCGATAAATCTGAAGCTCGTACATTTCCAGTATGGGAAACCGCTCCTGCGGAGGCTAAGCCGGCAGCGAAGGTTGACGCCGCGCGATGGAGCGCGGAACTGCTCGGAGCGCTCGAATGGAAGCGCTTTGAAGAGGTGTGCGCCGGGTTATTCGAGCGACTGGGCTTCACGACCAAGTTGGCTACCTGTGGCGCCGACGGTGGTATCGACATTCATTTGTATTGGCCGCCGTCGGATCAGCCGGTGGCTATCGTGCAATGCAAGGCGTGGACCAAACAAGTCGGGGTGAAGGTCATCAGGGAATTGCGTGGAGTGATGACGTCGGAGCGCGCAGCAAAGGGCATTTTTGTCACGACCAGCACATTCTCGGACGACGCGATAGCCTTCGCAAAGGGGAATAAGATCGCACTCATGGACGGAGCTGAGGTGCTCAAGTCAATTCTTAAGCTGCCGGAAGAAAAGCAAACTAGCCTGTTGGGGCTCGCCACGGCTGGGGACTACACTACGCCGACCTGCCCGTCTTGCGGAATTAAGATGATGTCGCGAAAGCCCAAGGCTGGCGGAAGGCCCTTTTGGGGTTGCTTGAATTTTCCAGATTGCAGGACGATCCTTAATATGCCAGGGGCGTAAGGCACTACTGAAGTCGAAGCCCGGCCCCAGCACCAGCTTCATGCAGCAACTCGCGCGCACGGCGAATTTGGATATCGCTTATCTGGAAAGCGGCCCGCCCGACGGGTCTGCCGTCATTCTTCTGCACGGCTGGCCATCCGATGTGCACGACTGGGACGGGGTCGCGCCGCCGCTTGCCGCTGCGGGCTATCGCGTGCTGGTGCCCTGGCTGCGCGGCTTCGGGCCGACGCGCTTTCTTTCCGCGCAGACCGTGCGCTCCGGGCAGCAGGCGGCGCTGGGCGCGGATCTGCGCGATTTTCTGGATGCGACCGGCATCGATAGCGCGCTGCTGGCGGGCTATGACTGGGGCGGCCGGGCGGCTTGCGTCGCCGCCGCGCTGTGGCCCGCACGCGTGCGCGGATTGGTGACGATCACGGGCTACAACATCCAGAACATCGCGCGTTCCGGCGAGCCGGCCGATGCCGCCCAGGAGCAGCGCTACTGGTATCAATGGTATTTCCACACCGAGCGCGGCCGCGCGGGCCTGGCGCAGAACCGGCGCGACATCGCACGCCTGCTGTGGCGCCTGTGGTCGCCCAACTGGCAATTCGACGAGGCCACTTTTGCAGCGAGCGCCGCGAGTTTCGACAATCCGGATTTTGTCGAGGTGACGATCCAGTCCTACCGCCACCGTTACGCCAATGCGCCGGGGGATCCCGCCTACGCGGACCTCGAGCGCAGCTTGGCTGCCCAACCGGCGATCGGCGTCCCGACCATCGTGTTGCACGGCCTGTGCGACGGCGTTCAGCCGGCGAGCCAGTCGGCCGATGCGGCACGGCATTTCAGCGGGCATTACGAGCGCAGGCTGATTCCCGATGCGGGCCATTTCCTGTCGCGCGAGGCGCCGCTGGCGGTGGTGCAGGCGATCCGGGCGCTGGGTGAGCGCTAGCCAGCCATAATTCACCCAAGCTCCCATGCTCGTCCACTGCTCCCGGAAACTCGCCGCCAAGCTGCTCAAGGTTTCTGCCGAGCCGCTTCAGGAAACCAGCCCCCTTGGCAGTTGGCACGGGCATCTGTTCACCATCGACCATCGTCAGTGCGTGATGTTCTGCCACGATGCGACGCGCTATGTGCTGTTCCTGCCCGGCTTGCGCAAGGAGCAGTTCGCGGAGTTGGGCGAGCGGTGGTTTCGCTCGCTCTATCTGGCGACGCTGGCGGCCATCGGCTGCACCGACACGCAGCTCAAGAAAGTGGAATTCGCGCTGGGGCCGGTGCGCTTCGACACGGCCACCGACCGTTCGGTGCAAGGCTCGCTGCGCGTGGCGAAGCTGGACCTGGAGGCTTCGCTGTATCGCGTGCCGAACGTAATGGAGCTGGATCCGCTGGTTGTGTCCTGTGAGCTCAACGAGCGCCCGGCGACGGTGCATGGCAAGTTAGTGTGGCCGGAAAAGGCGATGCTTGAGGCGGTGGCGGCGCTCTGATCGGTAGAACACTGCCGTTGATTGGCAGGCCATAAGAACCTATTTCACAATGAACGGTCATTCCGAGGCCAGCGGCCGAGGAATCTGCTTCTTATCTGATTCAACAGCAGATTCCTCGCTTCGCGCCCCGAAGGTCTCGATCCTCCTTCAGGGGAAAGTCCTCTTGGGGGACTCGGAATGATATCCTTTGAAACCGTCCCTCTTGAAACCGATTCTAAGGGTTTGGATTCGCCTAGATGCGCTGCTCGCCGGGAGGCTTGCGCTATTCGCGATTCGCGAATAGACTAACCGTATGATTCTCAAGCTACAAGATGTCGTCATTCTGCTGAAGCTGGTCGCCCTTGGGCCGCAGCCTTGGACTTATCAGCGGCTTGCGGTCGAGCTCTCGATCAGCCAATCGGAGGCGCATGCTGGCGTGAAGCGCGCGGTGGCCGCGCGGCTGATGAGCAATGCGGGCTCCGGCGACGGGCGTCCGATCCTTCCAGCGCTAGAGGAGTTTCTGCTCCACGGAGTGCGTTATGCATACCCGCCGGAGCGCGGCGAACTTGCGCGCGGCATGCCCACCGGCTACGCTGCGCCGCCGCTGAATGCAGTCATCGTGCAGCCCGACGAGCCACCGCCGGTGTGGCCGTATGCCGAGGGGAGCGTGCGCGGCTACAGTCTCTCGCCGCTTTACCCGACCGTGCCCGCCGCAGCAGCGCGCGACCCGAAGCTCTATGAATTGCTCGCGCTGGTCGATGCCTTGCGCGACGGACGCGCGCGCGAGCGCAATCTGGCAGCCAAAGAACTGGCATCGCGCCTGTCGGCCTCAGGGCAGTGATGGCTGATCCCAACGTCGAACTTCTTGTACAGGTAGCCAAATCGCTCGGCGATTTGCGCGAGCGCCGGAATGCGTCATAAACGGGAATTCAGAGTAAGGGTATTTCAGCCCATCCGTGGGCGGCTCATTTAGTCCCAGCTATCAGACCTTCCAGAGCTTGACCGCGCGTGACTTGCGGATAGCGGCGTCGCGGGTCGCGAGCGGCAGCTTGCGCGTGCGCGCAGTCGCCACGATCAGGCGGTCGGCCGGGTCGCCGTGAAAGGATTTGGGCAGGGCGTCGAGCGCCAGGATCACGTCGACGTCCAAGGGGATTACCGAGATCATTCGCTCGTCGGCCGCCTGGGCGAGCCAGTCGGAAAAGGAAAGCGGCAGCTGCAGACGGCGTTTGGCCGCCAGCATCTGGGCTTCCCACAGGCTGACGGCCGCCAGAAACAGCTCGCCGCGCCCGGCCTTTGCGTCCAGTGCCGAGCGCTCCGCGATCGATAGCGGCGAGTCGGGCGTCAGCCACCACACCCATATATGGGTGTCGAGCAGCACGCTCAACGCAAGGCCTCGAAATCCTTGTCGCGGATAACCGATTCGCCGGGGTCGGCGAGCAAGCGTCCCCCCATCGCCCGCAATCGTTCCCAGGGTTTTTGCACCTGACCGGACTTGGATACGGCTGGCGCTTGCAGCTGCGCGACCACCTTTCCGCGGCGCGTGATCGCGACCGGCACTCCGGTTTGCTCCAGGCGGCGGATGATCTCCAGGCAGTGATGCTTGAATTGCGTTACCGAAATGTCCATTCAAGAATCATAAATGACCATTTGTGTACTTTCAAGCGCGCCGTGCAGCAGCGTCACGCGGCATCGCGCGCGGCCACCATCGGCGCTACTCTACTCTCAGTCGCGTCGCGTCGCGATTGCGCCCGATCGATCATAGTGGCATTCGGGTCAGAGACGATTTCCGCCGCGAGCTTAGATGCGCGACCTCCTTCTTCCCCGGTGGCTGCCACGCCGCAACGGCGACCACGGCCGCCAGCCCCGGCACCGGGACGTCGAGCACCGCCTTTCCCGGCCTAGAGCATGGCGCCGGGCTTGCCGAGCGCCTGCTCGGTGAGCTGGAGGATCAGCCAGTCGTAGGCCTCGTCCACCGAGTCCGTGCGGTGCACGAGGTCCACGTCGGCGGCGTCGATGGTGCCGTGACGCACCAGCGCGTCGAAGTTGATCACCTCGCGCCAGTACTCGGTGCCGAACAGCACGATCGGCATGTGCTTGGTCATGCGCTTGGTCTGCACCAGCGTGAGCACCTCGAACAGTTCGTCGAGCGTGCCGAAACCGCCGGGGAACACGATCACCGCCTTGGCCATGTAGGCGAGCCAGAACTTGCGCATGAAGAAGTAGTGGAAATGGAACGCGAGTTCGCGCGTCACGTGCGGGTTGATGGTCTCTTCGCGCGGCAGGGAGATCTTCATGCCGACGTTGCGCCCGCGCGCCTCCGAGGCGCCGCGGTTTGCGGCTTCCATGATGCCCGGCCCGCCCCCGGTGCAGACGACGAAGCGGCGCTGCGTCGTCGCGTCCAGCCCCTTGGACCACTGCGTCAGGCGAAAGGCGAGCGCGCGCGCCGCCTCGTACCAGGGCGAGCCCTCCGGGATGCGCGCCGAGCCGAAGAACACGATGGTGTCCTCCACGGCTTCGGCCTCGAAGCGGCTCTTCGGTTCGAGGTACTCCGCCAGGATGCGCAGCGCGCGCGCCTCCTTGGCGTGCATGAAGTCCGGATTTCGATATGCCTTGATCGGTTTCAACTTGGATCCCTTTTCGAATTGAAGCGGATTGAAGGGGCGATGCCCCACGGCGCTGGCAGCCGTGGTCTAGTTTGCTTGTGCGCCGAGAAACGCCTCCAGGGCGGCATTCACGGCTGCCGGTTCTTCGACGGTGGAACTGTGCCCAGCGCCGGGAATCACGACCAACTTCGAGCCGCGAATGCGAGCGTGCATGCGCTCCGCTTTCGCCGGCACCGTCGCGACGTCCTGGTCGCCGACGATGATCAAGGTCGGAATCCTGATCTTGTCCAGCTGATCATACACACCCGCGCGATCGATCACGCCCTTGACTGCGCGGGTGATGCCGATGCGGTGGTTGGCGCTCAGGCGCGCCCGCCATTCTTCCCTTTCCTTGGCGCGGCCGGGATCGTTCAGGAACTTCTGCCCGAACAGGATCGGCATCACGCGACCGGCGACCAGCTTCAAACCAAGCCAGCGGGCGACGAAGTTCAGCAGGCGATAGCGGCCTATGTTTTCCTGCGGTTCCGGGTCGGCTGAGGTCTCCAGCAGCACGAGGGACTTGAGCAGCTCGGGGCGACGGATCGCCAGGCGCATCCCGATGAAGCCTCCCATGGACAGGCCCATGAAATGACAGGGGGCGCAGCGAAGCGCTTCGATGAGCGCAGCGGCATCTTCGCTGAGGGTCTCCATGTCGTAGCCTGATTCGGTGACCCCGCTCTGGCCTTGTCCGCGAAAGTCGAAGCTGATGCAGCGATACCGGTCTTTGAGCGCCTTCACCTGATTGGCGAACAAGTGCCCGCTCATCAGGAGCCCGTGCGCAAAGACGATGGTTTCCGGTCCGGCTCCGTGGTCCTCGTAATGGATCTCCGCGTCATTGATCTGCAGCTTTGGCATTTCTCCTCCCTTCACAACGGCAAGCTCGGGCTTCATCAGGCGGCCTGAGGACCGGCCGGCTTCGAGTGTAGAGCAGTCATGCGAAAAAAACTCAGCCAGCTCGATGTGTGAAGCTTTTGTTGCGCGATCGGAATCGACCTTTGCCTGCTCCCCGGACCGGTCGAATTCCCTGTTCGCGCTGTTTTTTTTCAGTCGGCGTTGGCGTCCGGGGTGGCGGTCGTCACAGGCATCTCTGATTCGCTCGTTACAATTGCTTACTGGCATCAGTGCCGCAATTTGCTAGCCTTAAAGTATTGATACGGCAAGGAGTGGTGCCATGAAACGGTATTCGAAGGTGGCGGCGGTGCTAACCCTGCTCGTGTTCGCGGCGGCGAGCGGACCTGCGATGGCCCAGCACGGGGGGCATGGCGGCTGGGGTCATGGCGGCGGCCATTGGCACGACGGCGGCCATTGGCACGGCGGCGGCTGGGGATACGGCCTGGGCCTGGGGCTTGCGCTCAGTCTTCCGCTCTTGTTTTCGGACGCTTACGTTCCCTATGCCTATCCTGCTCCGGCCTACGTCTATCCCGCCCCCGCCCCGGCGTACACGTATGAGGCGCCGGCCTACTCGTATCCAGCCCCTGCGCAGGCCCAGGCGCCACAGCAGGACTGGTACTTTTGTCCAGGTTCGAATGGCTATTACCCGTATGTACGGGAGTGTCCGGGTGGTTGGCAGCGCGTTCCTTCGGTGCCGCCACGCTGACCCCTTCTGCCACTGGTGCGCGCCCTGCAGGCGCAGGCCAAGCCCCTGGGCATTCCATTCTTTGTGATGGGCGCGGCGGCGCACAATCTCATGACATTGCACGCATGCGTACTCGCCGCTATATGCCGGCGCTGCGCTCATGGCTGTGGCGTCTCGTCCGCAAGCGCACGCCCGCCGTTCGGCATCTCGGGGCCCGCAAGGCTGCGCCCGAGATAGCGCGCCCTCGGTATCGGGTTCTCGCAATACTGCGGGATGTCGCGAAAGCCGAACGCCTGATAGAGGTGCTGCGCCTCGGCCATCATCGGCAGGGTGTCGAGGACCATTTCCGCGTAGCCGAGCGCGCGCGCCTCGTCGATGATGCGCGCGACCAGCGCCCGGCCCGCGCCGAGCCCGCGCGCGGCCGGGCGCACGAACAGCCGCTTCATCTCGCAGCGCGCACCGGCCAGGGCGCGCAGCGCCACGCATCCGACCGGCACGCCGCCGTCCGCAGCGAGGAGGAGGCGCCCGCCGGGCGGCGCGTAGTCGCCGGGCAGGCCTTCGAGTTCCGCCTCGAAACCCTGAAAGCATAGGTCGATGCCGAGGAGCGTTTGATATTCGCTGAACAGCTCGCGCACGGTGTCGATGTCGCCGCTGGATTGGGCTTGGCGGATGGTCAGCATGGTAGTTCTGATTTGGGCTTGGCTGCGGAAGTGGATTTGCCGGTGTGACCGAACGAAGGCGGGCTTATGTATCCGCCCTGGCAATTCAGGGTCCTTCTTACTTCCGGCCGCTCCAGTAGCTTGGCCTGCGCCGGTGATGGCGAAGCGCTTCGGCGCCGGCACTCACTGGCCTACTTGCGGCCTCGCCAATACCCAGGACGCCGGCTATGGTGCGCAACGGCGAGGATGCGAAGCTGGTCGCCTGCGACCGTG
>Ga0307377_10001881_pt1 | contig 25582 bp, 36 predicted proteins | sample TR3MG_FD_202535 | JGI IMG/M metagenome (GOLD analysis project Ga0307377, IMG submission 202535) | Soil microbial communities from Risofladan, Vaasa, Finland - TR-3 | ecosystem: Environmental > Terrestrial > Soil > Coastal area > Acid sulfate soil | place: Finland: Risofladan, Vaasa | collected... | reverse complement strand
GAAGAAAAAACTGTCGAACAGATAGCGGAAGAGATTAACAGTTCTATTGAAGGCTTGAAAAAGTCTATCAAGGACAAGGTCGATCTCTCTGTTCTCGAGGACAGGTTAGAGAAGATAACACTCAAGCTGGATAAGCTCGTGGATGGGGACGGTAAGACGATCGTTCCTGAAGAAATATCCAAGCAGCAGGAACAGCTTGACGAGATTTCTACCCAGCTCAAGCAGCTCGGGGAACACCAGGCCGGGAAGGGCAAGAGCATGTCGTTGCAGGTTTTTGAGAAAGTCAAAAGCAAAGATTTCCAGGACAAGGTGAAGGCTTATACCGGTGGTCAGGGTCAGATAAATGCTTTCGAGGTGGATATCTCGAAAGTTGCTGCTCTCATTGACACCGATGATATAAATGCCGGGAATATTGAGACACAGATAGAGACCGGTGTCTCCGCAGCTCCCTGGCGAGCTAATCCGATATGGGATAACATCAACAAGGGTGTTATTGGCCAGGGCAGGGATAGTGTAAGCTGGTGGGAAGAAACGACCCGCACCGATTCAGCCGCTATGGTAACAGAGCAGGCAGCTCCAACTGTAGGATCGGCAAAGACATGGACCAAGCAGACCCTGGATATCCTAATGATTAAAGATTTCACGAAGGTGTCAAAGTCTGCACTCGAAGATTTTGAATATATCACCAGTGAGGTCAATGATCTGATGAGTAATGGCATACCCAGATTCAGGGAAGGACAACTGCTCTCCGGAGCAGGGACAACTTATCCCAGGGGGCTCACGTATTATGCCAAGACCTTTGCAAAGCCGGCTAATTTCAATTTAGTGCCCGCGGCCAATGAAGGTGACGTGCTGGCAGCGGCCGTTCTGCAGTGCATGAACGGTGACACTTCAGATACGAACAAGAAGGGGTATGTTCCTAACGTTATCCTCTTGAATCCGGGTGACACCGTCAACATGAGATTGCTGAAAAATGCAAATCAGAGTTATTTGCATCATCCCCTGCTTTCTCCGGACGGTAGCATTTTCACTGGGGCGAGGATCGCCACCAGCCTTGACTTGACCGCCGGTCAATTCGTTGTCGGGGATTTTAGCAGGGCAAAGGCTTATGTGAAACGTGCCATGAGGATATCGTTCCATTACGAGAATGAGAATGATGTTTTAGCCGATTTGGTTCTGGTGTTGGCAAGTATGCGTCTGGCAGGATTGAAGGTTACTACGCATGATGCCTTCGCATTTATCACGGGCACATTCGCTGCAGGACAGGCATTAATTCACACTGATTAAAGAAAGGAGAAAAATATGAAAAAGTTATTAGGAATTATTATCGGGCTTCTCCTTATCGTGGGATTGCAGGCTCAGACATCCGGGACAACTTACACGCTCCCGGCGAACGTGACATGGTATAGTGCTTTTAGTAATAGCCATGTTGGTGACTGGGATGCTACGACACTGAAAGACTCGATAGCAGGAACAGCAGCAGCAAAGACATGGATATTCGCTATCCAGAAGCCCAGACTGTATTATTACCAGTTTTTTGTTGAATATGATACAGTGCTGACTCCCGCGAGGGTACTTGGCAACCATGTCATAGTATGGCTTGATGCGAGTATTGACGGTGTGACATACTGCGCTATTGATAGTGTTTTATTCCATCCTGATTTCAGTTCATTGCCTACACAGATTCAGGCTTCGCCTACATTGGCAGCTCTACGGTCATATAATCTTAAAGATGTGACTACCGGAGTGCTTTGGCGTTATCTCAGAATCAGGGCGATAGGGTTAGATGCGAACAAATGCGCAGTTATCTCTAAGCTGGCCATCAAGATTGGTTTGAGAGATTAAGTTAAATGATGAACGAGGGGAGCAGATGAATAATCCCTGCTCTCCTTATTTAAAATCGAGATTATGAAATTAGTGAAAGTAGAATTGAAAACGGGGAAAACCATCGAAGTGCTCCCCCAGGAAGTTGAGATCCTGAAAGAGGCCGGAATGCTGAAAGAATCCAAAGTCCCGAACGTGACCAAAGAGGAAAAAGATGTCGGGAAAACGAAGCAGGATAAGAAAATCCAGCGCAGATCAGCAAACTGGTATCCTGGGCCGGGTGAAACAGAAGAACCACCTCCAAGACCAGCAAATATTGATTCAAAAAGTTTCAAAACAGGTAAGAAGTAATGGACACACGGATCAAGACCGATTTAGTACAGGAGCCTCTCAGCCAGGATGAGCTTTCAACTTTTATCAAGTTCGAAGATGATAACGCTGAGGAGGATCTGCTCATAACCAATATGATCAGCTCAGTCCGTGCACATTTTGAGAAGCGGACAGGTCTGGCATTTGCAGAAAAGACCTTCGAGACCTTGTTCCGGTACGATGACAAGCCATACCTCCTGCCCCGATCCCCGGTTATCAGTGTCGACAAAGTCGAGACTGTCGATTACCTGGGAACAAAAGTCGAACTGGTACTGAATTCCGGTTATTACAAAAGAGGCCTGTACGAAGTCTTGATCCAGGCATCGGAGATGACCAGCGACAGATATTATGATCTGCTGGTTACTTATAAGGCAGGATATGGCCATGCAGATACCGAAAAACTACCGGCAGACCTTCTGGAATGCATGAAGATGCAGGTCAAACAATGGTATGACAACAGGGATGATTTCTTCGAGTTCAATATCCTCGGCAGTATCGACAAGATTCTTAACAAGTACAAGACGAAAGTAATATGAGGCCAACGAAGTATAATAAACGGATAACTGTCCAGCAAAGGATAACAGTTGAGAATGATATCGGAGGCTGGAGCAACACATGGACTGATATGTTTTCTTGCTGGGCCTCGGTGGTACCGGTTAAGGGATTTAAGAAACTCGAATATGCCAAACTTGAATACAATGAGGCATACGAAGTGGAGATGCGCAAAAGAATGATAAACGCAGACGGTGACTGCCGCATAGTTTTTAAGGGCAATAATTACCAGATCATCTCCTTTATGATCGATGATGACAAAGTTAACCTGGATATAGCAAAGACCGCGGGATGATAACTTTTACAATAGATGACCGGCAGTTCCGGCGGCAGATGCGACAGTTTGCCAAACGCAAAGACGCTGAATTCAAGCATGCTGTCCTCCGGGCAACTCTCGAGATGGAGAAGCTGGCCAAGATGAAGGTCCGGAACTTCACCCGTAGTGCAAAAGTGAAAAGCGGGTTCCTGATAAATAACATCCGCAAACGGATCATAGCATCAGGACTGACAGGAGAAGTTATCAGCTGGGCCGGATACTCCCAGGCATTCGAAGAAGGAACAAGGCCGCACATCATAAGGGCCAGGAACAAGAAAGTCCTTGCCGGACCAAAACGAGGTGCTCCTGCAGGATGGGATATAAGCGCGAAGAGCGCCTCGATGGGTTATGCCACCTATGGCAAGCAAGTACAGCATCCCGGCACGAATCCGCATCCTTATATGTATCCGTCATGGAGATTCGCATGCCAGCAACTGGAAAAACTTATTAAACAAGCATTATGACATACAGGGATCCTTCACAGCAACTACTGAAAGCTTACCAAAACATACTGGATGGACATATCATTTATGAAGGTGAGACAATAACCGTCGGTACCAGGATCCCCAGGAAGAAAACGAAATATGTCTACCTGTATATCGAGGCAACGAATAACTATTCAACAGGTGACAAGGTTCTTTACAATATCACGATGGCCATGCAGATAGTGAGCCTGCAGGATATTAGCGAAGGCGACGAGACAGTCGTGAACAGTATTCTTGATCAGTTGCTGGGAATAGTCGGCGATCCCGACTCGATAATCATGAATGATTTTACCGCCCTGACCAGCACTTTTGGAGACTCGGAACATGATACGGAGATGAGCGAATCCAATTATATTATAATTAAAAAATTACGAATGTTACACTTTATAGAACAAAAATGAAAATGAAAAAGATTAAATTTTTTATGCCGCTAGCATTTATAATGCTGGCCGTAATTCTACTCGCCACAACAAGCGTGCGTAATGCCCGCCTTATTAGCCGGTTGACGGTAACGGAAAATCTTGTCACGCCGACGACCTCCACATTTATAGAGATCAACGGGCTTGATGAGGTTGTAAACTACACACCTGGCAGTCTCCGTTTTGATGTTGACAATATATGGGCAGATACCGTCTGCCATACAGGTATAATAGACCTGACAAGCCTTACCAATTCGCTTGGTGAGACATTGGATCTGACGGGTGATGTCATTGTTGCCGCTAAATTCCGTTTGGTTGATGTTCTCGGGGCAACATGTGTCATAAGCAATGGAGTATCAACTTCTTATCCTCTTTTTGGTACTACGTACTCGTTTCAGCTTAACGCTAATCAAAGCCTGCTTTTCAAGGCAGACACGGTGCTTGCACCTGTCTCCGCGTCATTAAAACATATTACTTACACCGGGAGCAGCGATGCGGCAATACTTTATGTAATTCTGTTAACAGCAGATAGTTATCAATAATTAAAATTTATAGAGATGGGAAAAGTACCAGGTTACAAAATTGTATTACAGTTCGATAGCAAGACCCTTGTCGGTTATCGCAGTCATAGCATGGATGCAGAGGCTGATATGGGCGATGCAACGACTGGAGCATCAACAAATCAGTGGAAGGAAGTTATCCCACTGTTCAAAGGCATGGAATTTAGTGTTGATGGTCTTTATGATCCTGTCGCTGGGGACAATAAAAGCTTTGATGATGCTTTTGATCTATTGAAAGGTGGGACTAAATTCACGGCTAAGTACGGCAACACAGAAACCGGCAGTAGATATTATTCCGCGGATGCTTATATCCGCAGGGTGCATATCGACGGACCTCATGATGATCTTGCCAGTTATACTGTTGATGTTATCGTGACAGGTGAGCCGTCAACGGGCGTAGTTGGGGCATAATGGAAAAATGGCAGGCAGAGATAAGCCTTAAATTCAAAAGGGTTCCCTGGCGCTTTAAGGTGGGCTTTACCTATGAGTGGAAGGCCTGGCTTTTGGCCTATGACCATTTTGACGTGGGACCGGAAGAGTTCTCAAAGCTGGATATCGATAAGCAGATCACTGGACTGGCTTACGGTGCAGCAGCTTGGCACTTGTTAAAGAATGGCAAGAAGGTTTTCTTCAGATATGTTGATCTGGAAGAAGCATTGCTAAAGGCCACCAAAGCCGAGAATATGAAGTTGACCGATGCCATGTCGTATGCCAAATTCCCAGACTGGCTGAAAGCCTGCAATGAAGCAGGAAAAAAAAAAGAAGAGACTTAATAATCTCCGACATTTATGACATGGCCTTTGCTGAGCTGGGACTGACGGAAAAAGAGTTTTTCTCAATGCCTCCATTTCGGACATATATGATGCAGATGAGATATAACAGGGAGATAGAACGACGATGGGAACAGACAAGGTTTATAGCTTCAATGCAGCACAATACTGCTCAGGGAAGGAAAAGAAACATAACACCCCAACAGATTATAAGACTTCCTTTTGATAATAAATCGGGGATACCGGAATGGAATAGAGAGGAGGCTCTTGAGTTGATAGCAAAATGGCCGGATATACCAAAAAACTGATGTAGAATGAAAATTATTGGTCAGCTGAAAGCTATTTTAGGGTTAGACAAATCCCGTTTCGACAAGGGTTTTGATGATGCTGAGAAAAAAACCAGCAAATTCAATTCAGGCATGAAAAAGCTGGCAGGTATTATGGCTGCTGCTTTTGGTATAGGAATACTTATCAATTTTGGCAAGCAGCTTATTGGACTTGCATCAAAAGTCGAAGGAGTAAGAACTGCCTTTGAAAGACTTGGAGATCCGACTTTACTTGAACAATTAAGAACAGCGACAAGAGGTACGGTTACTGATCTTCAATTAATGCAAAAGGCTGTCCAGGCAAAGAACTTTAAAATACCACTTTCCCAGTTAGCCACTTATTTTGAGTTTGCCACAAAAAGAGCTATACAGACGGGAGAATCGGTTGATTACCTGGTGGATTCCATTATAACAGGCATCGGGCGTAAGTCGGTACTTGTTATGGATAATCTGGGGATCTCAGCAGTGGAACTTCAAAATGAGGTTAAAAAGACAGGTGATTTTGGAATTGCTGCCGGAAATATCATCCGCAGGGAACTCGAATCAATGGGTACCGTTGCGGAAACAACAGCAATAAAGATCGCTTCTATAAAAACAGCTTGGGAGAATTTGAAGACATCACTCGGAGAGGCCATTATTGGAAGCGATAAATTACAGTCATTATTAGATTGGGCAAAAACCATGATTGAAATTCTTAATGACCCTCATTTAACAGACTGGCAAAAATTCCGGATGACCCCGGAGAAATACAAAAGATACAAAGAATTATATGTCGATATGTATTCCGGTGGTGAATCTAAAGGGGGACCGCTTGCTGCAGGAATTGTTGAAAAACAAGTCGAGACAATAGCCGATTTAAGAGCAAAATTAGAAGATTTAAAAAAACAAGTTGAAGATACTCGGGGATCAGAGGATGCCAGAGGACGAGGCCTATTAGAGCAGATAAAGATAACAGAAGATTTGATTAAGAAACTGACCACTCTTGAAGAAGTACTTGTCAGGGTCGAAGGAATTTCAAAAGTAAAAGCTCCTGCTCTGACTGGTATAACAGGATTGCCTACTGAGGGAATACAACCATTTGGTGGTATATCAGCAGAAACCGGGCAAATAGATGAAATGACAGAGGCTCTCTATGAACAACAAACAGCCGTCGCCATTTTATCAAACGCCTTTGAGACTTTATTCACATCAACGGAAGATGGGTTTAAGGCAATGATTGATTCCATAATAGCCGGACTGAAGAGACTGATAGCAGAACTGCTGGCGAGGGCTGCAGTATTAACTATCCTTAATATAGTGACGGGAGGCTTTTCAGGTGCTTTAAAAGGCGTCTTTAAGGGAGCGGCTGCAAGTATGGGTTTTACAAAAGGAGCCAGCGGAGGTACTGTACCTTCCGGATACCCTCATGATACATTCCCGGCCATGCTGAGCTCTGGAGAGACAGTGCTGACAGCAAGGCAAAGCAGGGATTTCAACAGATCAATAAATATACACGTGACCGGCGAAATAGCTGGCAGGGTAATCGCATTGCAAGGACGAAGAACGGAGGAAGAAAACTAATGGTATGGGGAGAAAAATATAAAGCACTGTTGCGGGACCGCTTTAATGTTTTGGGGACAGTAAAAATATATCAGGATGGTTATTCTGGCGTTGTCACCACTCTTATCGGAGCAGGCAGTACCCCTCTGAGATTTGAGTTTTGTAATAAATCCGATGATCCCTTTGATCCCATCAAGAGCTCAAGAGTCATTCTGACGGTATGGTCTTTTAGCATGTTTGCTTTGGCAGAATTATATTCAGTCGAAGATATGTACCATAAAGTAGAAATCTTTAATGGAGAAAATTTATACTGGACGGGGTACATTGACCCTCATCAGTGTACGGAGCAATATGGGCCGGTGCCTTATTCCGTGTCTGTCTGTTGCATTGACGGATTGACATTGCTTAAAAATATTCTCTACGAGGAAAGTCCGGGAACGCCATACAACGGACGTATCCGGGAGAGCCAGATCATACTTGATATACTTGCAAAAATAGGTTTTACTTCATTTTACGAGTTTTGTAATATCTATGAAAATAGGATGGCTGATAGTGTTGATGATTCACCCTTTGATCAGACATTTCCAGACGTGGATATTTTCAAGGATATGTACTGTTATGAGGTGCTTGAGAAGATTCTTAATTCTTTCAATGCTATTATCCGGCAGAGTTACGGGGTGTTTTATATCACCAGACCCACGGAGATGATAGGGGACAGCGTGGCAGGCAGATACTTCACCGATGCGACAACAAAAAACTCAGTTATTATCACACCCGATCAGTTTATTTATCGTCCAGACACGCATCCTTCAAGCACGATCAGACAAGTCCCTGGTGGAGTAAAGATGATGCAATCCCCGGCAAAGAAAGTAACAATAAAACAAGATTATGGATGGAAAGAATCATGGTTAGACAATTGGGAATTTAAAGGTGATACTTATCATGTTGGTCCGGGTACATGGGATTATTGGACAAATAATGGGAGTACTCCTTTAACAAATTGGATAACAACGGAAACAGATGGTTGTGCTCTTCCTTCACATGCCATTCCATATACTTACAAAATCAGTCAAATTTTTGGTATCAATGCTATAATTAGTGCAACAGATAAATTTGGTTTTTCATTTGACTGGATGACATATAGTTGGCATGATGGTAGTATCAATGCTGTTACAATTTCTATTCAAGTAAAAAACAATACAAATTCAAAATATTTAACCCGTAGTGGTGCTAATATCCTTGCATGGGTTGATACTGAAGATTATGTAGATTTTATATATGTTGTTCCGAATGGTATTAGTGAATGGAAAACATGGAAGGGGATATTATTAACTGGTTTAGAGGCAAATGGATCTTATACAATAACATTATATGGTTCTCATGCTGCCGGGGATGAGATTGACTTTATAACAGGGTTTAAAAATATTAAGTTTTTTGTCAATTCTGAAGAAATGTCTGCAATGGAAAGTATGCAGGTACTACCTTATCAAAGAGATAGATTTCTTGGAATATTTTATAGTAAAATGAGACAAAGAACAGTTTACAAAACTTCCAAAATAAGAAATACAAAAGGAAAAGATTATACTAAAACCAATCCTATCAATGGCGAAGAGGTTGAATATGATTGTTTACTTGGCGATGTGGTTGATGCTAATATTGAAAATGTACTGGAGCAGTTTGCCGGTGCTCTGGCAATTATAGGAGATTTGCAGTTTAAGGTTGATAAAGTCAGATTAACGGGCAGTAGTGGTATTATTGCTATAAGTTGCGGAGGTGCAGGAGGATCGGTAGTATTTAATTCAACTTTAACACAGACAGCTATTGACTTTGTTACTGACAATGCCGCTGATTTTGCAGCGGTAGAAATCACGGTGACAAGTGACGGTGAGGATGTTATCTTCACATCAGATGTGGCAGGTATGGATTTTGATGATGCTGCGGTTACTTATAAGTCAGGTACAATGGACGGGATAGTAACACATACCACACCTGCTTATACATTAAATCCTACGATCTCATGGAGTCGCAGATGGACGGTAGAAATGAAAGAACTCTCACAGATAATATGTGATGAGATAGCAGATCAGTACAGCAGACCTAAGCAATTGATTCAGATGCCTATTATGGACACTTCCGGACAAATGGCAATCAACCTTTTAGGAAATATTCAAGACACAATAAACACTCTTGACGGTAAAGCTCGTGTTTTTGTTATTAACAGGGGTGATTTTGATGAGAGAAACCGGATGTGGAATCTTGATCTTTTTGAGATAGGGACGGAAACGAGTTCCTTTATTATGACCTTTGATACTGAAAAGACAGGATCAGCAACGAAGACAATTGTTATTCCTACTTATTCAAATGGATATAACTGTAAAGTTGATTGGGGTGATGGTAGTTCAGATGATTATGTTGGTGGCACACTAAATACACCAGGGACAATTACACATATTTACGCAACAATTGGTATTAAGGAAGTTAGTATATCAGGTACTTTCCCGCAGATATATTTCAATGATGCCGGTGATAAGTTAAAGTTAATTGAAATAAAAAATTGGGGAACTGGTGTTTGGCGTTCTATGGAAAAAAGTTTTTACGGTTGTTTAAACTTGATAGCAACGTATGGAGATCAACCGAACACGAATGATGTTACGAATATGTCGTACATGTTTCGTGATTGTTTTAAATTCAACGGGTCTGTTGCCAATTTTAATACATCATTGGTCACGGATATGTCATATATGTTTTATAATTGTTGGGCTTTTAATCAGTCTGTTGCTAATTTTGATACGGCAGAAGTGACGGATATGACTTATATGTTTTGCGACTGTCATAAATTCAATCAGTCTGTTGCTAATTTCGATACGGCAAAAGTGACGACCATGTATGGTGTGTTTACAAGTTGCTGGGTTTTTAATCAGTCAGTGGCTAATTTCGATACGGCAAAAGTGACGACTATGTATCAGATGTTTTATGGTTGCTGGCTTTTTAATCAGTCTGTTGCTAATTTTGATACGGCATTGGTCACGTCTATGTATGATATGTTTTGTAATTGTTTGGCTTTCAATCAAAATATATCGGGATTCAATGTTGTAAATGTTACAAGTATGTTCGATATGTTCCTGGATGCTTTTAAGATGACAACATCAAACTATGATGCTTTATTAATAGCCTGGTCTGCACAAGATGTAAAAAATGATGTTCCCTTTCATGCTGGAACTGCAAAATATACTGCCGGTGGTGCTGCTGCTGCTGCAAGAGCACATCTTGTTTTAGCAGTTGGTAGCGGTGGTCACGGTTGGACAATAACAGATGGAGGACAAGTTTGATAAAAAAATTATATAGTAATGGAAGTAAAAATATTAAAAGATGAAATAAAGCATCCACGAAGTAAGGATGAGATTAACACCTGCCGATATTCTATTACTCAAACCGGCAACTACGGGAACTACTCATCCATTTCAGTAATGAAAAAGTCACTTATAATATTACTCTTATTATTTGCCGCTACTCTTAAAGGGGCAACATACTATATAGCAACTCCTGCGAATGGGGGTAATGATATTAACCCCGGGACGATCAATTCTCCGTGGGCAACATGGCAAAAAGGCTTTAATACGGCGGTGGCGGGAGATTTAGTTTATATCAGGGGTGGTACTTATAATACATCCGGCTTCTCCGGCTACGGTAATTGGAACGGAGTTTATATCAATGGTAAGGGAGGCACGTCCGGGAATCCTGTGTGTATTGAGGCTTACCAAGAAGAAATACCAATTCTTAATTGTGCGTCTTTCCCAACCAACGGCAGTGCGAAGCGAGGAATAAATATTGTTAATAGTCCCTATATGACTATTAAAGGGCTGATTGTTCAAAACGTGCCGGAGAACGGTGCTTTAGCAGCCGGTTTTATGATACAGTCATCGAATTATATAACAATCGAGAGGTGTGTCTCAAGACATAATTCAGGGCCGGGATTCGCTGTAAACGGATTCTCCGATTATGGATATTTTATTAATTGTGATTCTTATCATAATGAAGATTATCTGGATGATGGCGGATTCGCTGACGGGTTCATAGCTTCACATTATGGTAGTACCGGGGGTTATCATACGTTCTTTATCGGTTGCAGGGCGTGGGCAAATAGTGACGATGGCTTTGACCGTTTTGCTTCCGATGCAGGAAATAAAGGAGGTTATATAACATGGCAGAACTGCTGGTCATGGGATAATGGTCGCAGAGACGGTAATGGAACGGGCATCAAGTGGGGAGCCACGCAAGGTTATGAATCCGGCAATCCGATAGCAGTTGTGATGAAAAATTGCCTTGCTTTTAATAACAGGTCAATAGGAATAGATCAGAGTGAATGCGAAGCGAAGGGAACACTTTATAACAATGTATCTTACAAGAATGGTTCTCAGGGATTTTATAACAACAGAAACACAGCGAGTATTTTTCGTAATAATATCAGTTACCTTAATACTGGAAGCAATTGGGTTAACCAGACTAATTTCATTCATGATCATAATACATGGGATGGTGGTGTAACTGTAAGTGATGTGGATTTTGTAAGTCTAAATAGTACTGGTGTTGATGGTGCTAGACAATCAGATGGGTCACTTCCTAATCTTGATTTTCTTAGACTTACATCAACATCCGATTTAATAAATGCCGGTGTAAATGTAGAATTATCTTATGAAGGGACTGCTCCAGATTTAGGTGCATTTGAATATATATTTGGGGATACCTCCCCAGACTTGGATGAAATTATAAAAAGGATTTTAAAATATGGTGGGGTTATAAAATATAGTGGAGAGCGTATAAAATGGTAGAATTTGATAATATAGTAAAACAATACAGGAATCCGCTATTCTTTATGATTTACAGCATGGTAAATAACCTATGTGATGCGGAAGATTTAACGCAAGTGACGTTTATGAAAGCTTATGAAGGTAAGTTTACACCTGATTATAAGTTTTCTACATGGTTGTTTAAGATAGGCAGAAATACAACTTTGGACTTTATAAAACATAAAAGTTATATTCCTTGCAACTTTAAGGAATTGGATTATAATATGAGGTTGGACTGTCTTAACCCTGAGCAGGAGTTGATTAATAAAGATCAAATTAGTAAAATTGAAAAAGCTATTGAGCAATTAGAATCACCATATAAGGAAATTATTAACCTGCGATCAGAAGGGTATCAATACAATGAGATTGCGGAAATAATGAATTTATCAATGGGTATAATACAAAGTTATTTACATAGAGGAAGAAAAAAACTTAAAAAATTATTATCATGAAAAAATCAATGTTTCTTTTACTGGTTTTATTTACAGGGTGTAAGTGCGTCCTGAGTCAGATTCCACCACAGACTATCTATGCTGGTGCAGGCTGTGAAGCTTCACTGCCTAACTATGTTCCGAGAGTTACTGTTCTTGATAACTGTGCAATCAATTCTATTATTCAGGCTCCGTTGCCTGGATTCCTGCTGACTGCAACTAATCCGATAGCGACAGTCTTTATTCGAGCTGCGGATATATCTAATAATATAGCAGAGATTAGTTTCACAGTTACACTTTTAGACACAATACCTCCGATAATTAATTGGGATACTTTGTCAAGTGATGCCACGTGGAATATTATTGACAGGTTTTATAATATGGCCGACCTGATGGTGTTGGATAAAATGGAGGAGTTTGATGCCACATTCCCTTATGAGTTTTATAACATTCCAGAAAACGATAGGGATTCTACGTACTATAAAAACACTATGATTATTTGGACACCTCCAGCTTATGCAAAAAATAAGATGGGACGAAGAGTAATAACATTTGTGCCGGATAGTTTAATTTTACAAATTTATTAAAAGTATTTTAATAAACTAATTATAGTACAATTTGGAAAACAATTATCACAGCGAATTAAATGATTAATTACTATAAACAATGACAATAACAATTCCGACATGATCTACAAAGCAATCTTCTCAACCGAATCCCTACCCGTTGTTGGTGGTACCACAGGAGCACTGACACAGATAAGTAAATTCATGCCCGAATGGAGTGTTGTGACGTCATTGATAGTACTAACTATTGTCGGCACATTAACTGGCTATCTTATTAAGTTGCTGTTGGATTGGCTCTTTTCAAAAACTAAAAAGAGATGAACCACTTCAGCAAGACATCAAAAGCAAGGCTCAGGACCTGCCACGTGGATCTGCAGATATTGTTTGCCCACGTTGGACAGGAAATGGATTGTACGATAGTCTGCGGACACCGGGAAAAGGAGGAGCAGGATAAGGCCTATGCGGAAGGAAAGTCAAAACTGAAATATCCACAGAGTAAACACAACAGGATCCCCAGCTGGGCCACTGATGCCGCACCGTATGTTAAAAATAAAATAGACTGGACGCGTGAACAATTACTTTTCTTTGCCGGATTTGTTAAAGGAGTCGCATATAAGCTGTACAGTACCGGAGTGATTACACATCGCATCAGGCTGGGTGCTGATTTTGATATGAACAATGATATCAAAGATGATAGGTTCAGAGATGAGCCACACTTTGAACTGATACCAAACGAAAGAGATTTTTAATGAGAATTTCTAAAATAAAATACCAGTATTAACTTAAAATTCAAAAAGATGAAAAAATTAATGATTGTTTTATTTGCGCTTTTGCTGAGCATTCCCATTATTGCTCAGGTCGTTGAACCCCCCGCCAGCTGGCTTGATTTGTTTGCCAATTTCAACGTATGGCTTGGCAGCTTGGCAGGCATAGCTGCGGTAACCGTTTTCCTGGCTGCTGCAGTAAATACTTTGTTAAAGACAAAGGGATTTGTTAAACAACTCACGGCATGGTTAATTGCTATCCTGCTTCTGGTTGCCGGCAACTTTGTGAATATGGGATTCATGGCAGATCTTAACTGGTTTCATACAGTTATTTACGGGGTAGCTGCCGGATTTATTGCAAACGGGATCTTTGATATTGGCCTGGTTAAATTGTTACTTCAGGCATTAAAGATCGAACCCAAAGAGTGATGAAGAGCTGGCTGCTATTTTCCCTCGGGACTATGGCATACTTTTTAATCCGGTACTCCAACCGCACAGACAAGGTCCCGGGCTTCAGCTTTAAGTTCTGGATCCGGGATAACTGGGTTCAACTGTCTGTGGCCTTGCTCCTTGATCTCGCGGCCATGATCATCCTAATGGATTCCAGCACGAATCTCACCGAATGGCTGAAAACATTCCTGCCGGCAGGGGTAGCCGTTTCAGCAGAGTTAGTAATAGCTCTCGCCTGCGGGCTTGGCCTGGGTGCAGGAGCTTATGAGATATTTAAGAAAAGACTTAAAAATGTGAAATGAGATGGGAAGACTGACAATACAAAAGGGCAATCCGTATAATGCCACGATAACGATCAGGAATTCGGCTGGTAATCCTTACGATTTGACAGGTAAAACAGTTTTTTTTACCGTGAAAAGCAGAAATGATCATGCTGATAATGATGATGCTTCTTTAATCACTAAAGATATAACTGAACATACAGATGAGGAAAACGGGATAACGGTTCTCGAACTTAATACTGAACAGACAGATATTACCGTGGGCGATTACCGGTGGGACATAAGAATTTACAAAGCCGATCCATTAGTGCAACTAAACACCAAATCAGGTTTTTGTGAGATTGAAGACGTAACGACTAAAAGAATATCATAATGGCAGACACTATTGATGTAACGATTGTTGAGGAGACCATCGCTGTTGAGATGACAGACGGTGCTACATGGAATGGTATTTCCGGTAAACCTACCGCGGCCCAGGAGAGTAGTTTTATTGTCAGTGGTGCTTCGCCATTTGCATGGTTAGTAAAAACACTTACTCAGGTCAAGACAATCCTGGGGCTCGGTTCGGCTGCTTATACTGATAGTACAGATTATGCAGTTTCTGATCATACCCACGGTAGTATTTCTTCAAAAGATTTCTGGTCTGGTACGGCCGAACAATATGCCGCTTTGGGTACATGGGATGATAATACCTTATATTTTACTACTGAATAAATGGCTATTTACTTAGGTGATACTGCAATTAAGAAAGTCTACCTCGGTGCTACTGAGATAAAGAAGATATATAAAGGAACCACTTTATTATATTCATCCTCAAATCCGTGGATTATATCCATAATCGGACAAACGGCTGGCACAACCACTGCAGGGACAATGGTCATCAGTTGCACGGAAGATATAACGATTACAAAAACTGGTGATGTGACGATCTCCGTTGCACAGGCAGCAGATGACATTTACAGAAAACATACTGTTACTATCAATTGCCCGAATAATGGAAGTGGAACGGTTGTTATCCCTGACAGGACAAAAGTTGTAAGTTTGGGCAATCATCTTGGAGCATCTAATCCAACTATTGATTTTTATGTTGGTGTGAATACAACTGCACCTATTCTTACCTGGAATTTAAATGATATTCCTGCAACGTGTTTAAAAATAAGAGAGAATGAACAATACACAATTATCTTACCAACCACTGGCAATACAGCCTTACCAACAGGTTTGACTTATTTGTGGTTATATGGTATCAATATTGCATGGACTTATACCGGGGCTTTATCTGTAGAATTGACTTTCTTGCTTTTACGTGGAGATAATATTGCATGGACATATACCGGTGCATTACAAACAGGTTTGACTTATTTGTATTTATATGGTGCCAATATTGCATGGACTTATACCGGGGCTTTACCTGTAGAATTGACTTATTTGTATTTACGTGGAGCTAAAATAGATTGGACTGGATTAGATATTAGTGGAACAGGTAATATTACTATGTTTACTCTATATGATTACCGTATAGCAAAAATGTCAAGTGCTGATATGGTCACACTATTGACAAACCTGACAAACAGGGTAGGAGATTTGCCTGCAACAGTCACAATCAATGACTATGCTGATTATGCTTCTCCACCTCAGGCAGTGACAGATGCAGTAGCAGCATTGAAGATAGCAAAGTCAATAACAACAGTAAATCTAGGAGCATAATGGAAGTAAAAATAGATAACATGGTTACTAAATTACAAACAATAAGCAAATGAAAACCTGGAGTTATATAGTATTTTTTTTGATTCTGGCAGGCTGTTTGTTTTTCGGCTACCGGATCTACCCCAAGTTTAACCCCTGCCCGACAATCGAATCGGACACAATTTATGTGATCGACACAGTAATAAGGGAGATACCGAACTACGTACCATATTACGTTTACCGGACCGACTCGGTCGTTTACCGGGATACGATTTTTAAAGACGTGGACACAACGGCCATATTAAAAGATTATTTTGCCATTCATTACTACACCCGGGAATTTTCCGATTCTCTTCTTTATGTGCAGATGCACGATGCAGTAAGCATGAACCAGATCATTGATACGAAATTCAATTACCGGATCAACCGGTCTCAGCAAGTGATCGAGAATATTCTAAACATGGCTCCTCTGACCAGATCCGTCTATACGGGATTGAGCCTGCCAATCGCGGAACCCAAATACACAGAGGTCGAAGCCATAGTCGTTTATCCCAGGCTTTACTTTGGACTGGGAGCAGGATACAGGAGTGCATCTGTCAAAGCCGGGATAAATATTTTTGATTTTTAAGAGTTCTGTTCTTCATAGGTTAGTTTTAGGTTTGTTTTTGCCAGGGAGAAGTGATTTAACTCCCTGGCTTTTTAATGAAATGCTTTCCAATTGCATGACAATGCCAAAAAAGAGAGGGAACCCAAAACCCGGGTGCCCTCATTTAATGTCTGTCGGGGTGACAAGACTCGAACAGACAACCGCTTGCACAGCGTGTACCCTGCAGTATGATTTTGTAACCCCCCGACACACTGCCATTTAATCTGCCTCCCGGCTGATTCCCATTCCTGAAATTACAAATATTATTTGTCAGAATTTGTTAGAATTTGTATATTTCGCACTACAAATACACGACAATGGCATCCCTGAAACCTGTTGTGAGAATCAGCCAGACCAAGCTGGACCGTAAATGTAATATAAAAATCCGGGTTTCACATGACCGGAGAGTAGGTTATTTACGAACACCCTGGGATATAGATCCGGATTTAATGGAAAAGAACGGGACTATCAGCGCGAAATATCCCGGGGCAAATAAACTTAATTTGAACCTCAGTCTGGTCCTCGGAAAATATTACAGGATCATGGAAGAAATCGGTCCGGAAATTGAGCACATGGATATAAATACACTCATGGCCAGATTCCGGGGCCGGACCGGACACGGATCCTCCCTGACAGAATATTTTAAATACAGGATCGACCAGCTTATAAAAGAAAGCCGGTACAGCTATGCCGAGAGCTACCAGGTGACGTTAATACACCTGGAAACATTTGCCGGCAAAAAGGAAATTCAATTTAAAGAAATAACGGTATCGTTCTTAAAGGATTTTGAGGGCTATTTAAGGCAGGAACGGAAGGCAAGGATAAACACCATCAGGATATACCTGAACAACATCAGGGCAGTCTTTAATCATGCCATAGATGCAGAAGTCATCCGACCCGATATCTTCCCATTTAGAAAATACAAAATCCAGCAGGAACAGACCCGGAAACGTGCCCTGGACATTGACGATTTGAAAACGCTGATCCGGATACAACCCTCCCTGCCGGAAGGACAAAAGAAGGCTCTCGATATTTTCCTTTTAATATTTTACCTCATCGGTATAAACCTAAAGGACCTATTGTATCTGAAGCCAGAGAACATTTATAAGGACAGGATTTTTTATAACAGATTCAAGACCGGGAGGGAATATTCAATAAAGATCGCCACGGAAGCCAGGGAGATCCTGAACAGCTACCAGGGAAAGAAATATCAGCTCCGGTTCATGGAGGAAAAGGAGAAAATCACCAGGGGATCCCGTCACGGAAGGGAGCATAAAGCCATATTGGACAACACCAATAAACATCTGAGGATTATAGCCAGGAAAGCAGGGATCCCGGTAAAATTAAGCACCTATTATGCCAGATACAGCTGGGCCACTATTGCAGCCAGCATAGGGATAAGCCGGGATGTTATAGCTCATGCCCTGGGACATGGCATCAGCACTATGACCGATCTCTATATAGATTTCAACTTGGATCTTGTGGACCAGGCGAATGAGAGAGTGATTGAGGCTGTTAAAAATTAACTTTTTCGGATTGCAGAGATTTATTGAAACTTTCACATAAAGCATCTATATCAGCGATTGCTTTTTCTTTATTGTATGAATATAAATCCTGTGTACTGGACCAATAATAATCCCAATTATCCGGTTTGACAGATATGCGGGATTTCCCATCTTTAACATTTATTTCAATTATAGCATAAATATCAGGAGAGTAGATATTATGTAAATCTTCAAACTGATGGAGTAAGTATTTACCAATTAATATCCCTCCAGGCTTATCTGAAAACTGAATTACACTTCTGGCATCCCTGAAGACAGAAATCATCCATCTATTTGCATTAATGAATAATTCATCCTTTGTTCCACTAACATCGAATGTCCTAACAATAGGTTCATCAAAATTAACAAGGATACGTGTTGCAGTACACGATATAAATAAGGTCCCTGTTAGGATTAAGTAAAGTAATTTTTTCATGATATAAAGTTAAACTATTTATTCAATATCACTTTATAAATGTTTGACCCAAGTTATTCTTAACCGGTATGCCGCCCTGACGGCCTTACCGCGTCCAAGCGGGTCAGTTCCTCAATACTTTTTTCCTGGTATTTAATTACTTCCTTCTGCTCCGCTATCCTATCATTTTGCTCTGCAATTTGATTCTCCAGGAGTTTGATAACCCGCTCCTTCTCCTCGCAGACCAGACAGGGATTGTTCTCTTTTGAAGCAGGCATGGGATTTTTTTCTTTTGCGGCAAACACTTCACCCTCCCCGGTCATCAGCCATTTATAGCTTATACCATGCTTATTAGCAATAGAAGATGCGAGCTTATATGATATTTTATTTTTACCTTTTAAGACATTTCTAATAATATCGCCGCCTCTTTTACCGATGCTTTTGCCCAATTCTTGGGCATCTATCTTCAATTCTAATAATAATTTGGATATTCGTTCCGGGTCATTCATAAAAAATAATTTATTTATTTACACAAAATAATCAAGAAAATATTTTTTTATTCGGAAAATCTATTTATCTTTGAAGTTACAATCACCAAATTACAAAGAATTATGGAAATAACAAATACCAAAAACAGGGCAAAATTATCTCCCAAAGTCAATTACAATGGCTTTTCTGATGCATTTGAAAACCTACCCAGCAGATTCAGAATGATTGCCCGCAGGGAACTGCAGAAGCGTCTGCACTGGTCGCCCTCCTCATTTTACTACAAGCGAAGCGGAGAATCTCCACTAAGGGAAAACGAGGTACCTGTCATACAGGAGATATTCAGCAGATTCAGTTTAAATGCCTGGACGGGTGAGCGAATCTAACAAACTGCTTATGAATAAAATTTTACTCAGACAGAACCATCAAAGATTAATTGAAGCCAGACACTGGATGAAAATTAAATGCCCACAACTATCAGCGAGGGAGTTAAACATTGTAAGACTGATTTCTTATGGTTTTAGCCACAAAGAAATTGCCGATAGGCTTTTTATCTCTCCCCTGACAGTAGATACCCATATCAAAAACATTTATGATGCGATAGGGATACACAAGGATACGGAGCTAACACGCTGGTATATCCAACGCTGCCATAGAATAAAGGAACAAACGATGTTCCTGGACTTCTGTCTTTTATATTTTATCCTTCATCAAATATTGAAACTATGAAAACAATTAAAAAAATGGAAGTTAATTATCCTACGGCTCAGGAACTTATGGCTAAAATTAATGAATTGATAGAAAAAATCAACGAATTGAATTTTGAAGTTGACGTCATACATGAGTGGAAATTACAAAAGGAAGGCATTTAAAACCAAATAACTAATGAAAGAACGACCTATCTTATTCAGCACCTTAATGGTGCAAGCGCTACTGGCAGGAAATAAGACACAGACCAGGAGGGTTATTAAAGAGCCTTATCAGTCCTATCCTTGTGTAACTAAGCACTTAACAAGCTGTGAATTTGATTTCCATTATGATCATGGGGTGGGACAATTTACTGCAAGTCCTTATGGCAAGCTCGGAGATATTCTTTGGGTGCGTGAAACATGGGGATTACAAAGGAGCGATTTTGAACCAATGGATGTGCCATTTTATTGTTATAAGGCAGACGATGAGACATATTTACCAAAATGGAGGCCATCAATCTTTATGCCTAAAGCAGTTTGCCGTATTAAGCTGCAAATAACCGATATAAGAGTTGAAAGATTGCAGAATATTTCGGAGGGAGATGCTATTGCTGAAGGGGTTAAAAGAGACAGAGACGGGTGGAAAAGTTATGAGATAATTCATATTGGAAAATATAAAGGACAAAAGCATCCTCATTCATGCGTACCTAACCGAAGTCCGATAACATCTTACAAAGAATTATGGGAATCCATTAACGGCATAGATTCATGGTCCTCAAAGCCTTGGGTATGGGTAATAACATTTAAAAAACTATAACCGATGAAAGCAATTTGTAAAATCTGTAAGAAAGCAATCGAATTCAGAAATCAACGAGGTAATAAACTTGCTGATTTAAAGTGTCCGGAATGTAGCGGCAATTTAGCCCGTACTGTGGTACATTGGGATTATGTCAACAAAGAATGGTTCTATACTTATGCCGGCTTATCATATACCTTAAATGAAGAAAAAAACCAATTCGATTACCGAGTTACTAAAGTGTCCCATCTACAAATGGGCGAAAGTGAAACCAGAGGCGATCTGACACATCCGGATTATCTTATCAAAGGTGATATTGCATAAATAAACCAAATTATTAAACTGATGAAAATACAACTCAAGGAATTACGATTGCAAAATTTCAAGGGAGAGAAGGATTTTAAACTTTCCGATCTTGGAAATGAAGTATCCATTAGTGGATGCAACGCCTCGGGCAAAACCAGGCTATTCGACGCTTTTACGTGGCTTAATTTTGGCAAGGATTCAGAGGACAGGAATGACTTTAATATCAAGTCCCTGGACGTGAACAACCAACCCCTCCACAAAGCGGACCACTCGGTCAGCGCAGTCCTGGATATTGCCGGTTTGAAAACAAAGCTTGAAAGGGTCCTCCGGGAGAAATGGGTTAAGAAACGCGGTGAGGAGACAACGGATTTTGATGGCAACGAGACACTATATAAAGTCAATGATGTGCCTCACAAGGAAGGAGAGTACCAGCAGAAGATTAATAACATATTGCCGGAAAATCTCTTTAAGCTACTGACCAATCCCTTCTATTTTAACACGAAGTTGAAATGGAATGAGCGCAGGGAGATCCTTTTTAAAGTTGCCGGTGACATTAAGGATAATGAGGTAATCGCCATGCTCCCGGAACTCAAGGATCTTCTCAATTCGCTGAACGGCAAATCCCTTGAAGAGTTCAAAAAAGAAATCGCTTTTAAGAAAAAGTCATTAAAGCAAGAGCTTGCAGATATTCCTGCACGAATGGATGAGGTCAACCGATCCATCCAGCCCGATCCAGATTATGTAAAGGTTGAAAAACAGATACGGGATCTGGATAAGAAGATCGGCGATACCGACACTCTTATAACCAGCGCGGCGAAGAAATTTGAGAAAAAGAACCATGAGAACCAGGGAAAGCATAACAGCATTTATGAATTAAAACACAAGATCCTTGATCTGGAATATAATTCAAGGAATAATGCAGAAAAAACGATCAATAAGTTAAGATTTAAAAAGGAAGATCTGCAGAGAAGTGCAGTCACTCTTGAGCAGAATATCGGATCGCTTCAAAATATTATTCGCACCGAACAGAATGCAATAGATTCCCTTACTGCAGAAAATGATAATCTCCGCAAAGCGTGGGTTCGGATGAATGAAGAGGTGCTATCCTTTGCAAAGGATGAGTTTATCTGCCCAACCTGCATCCGTCCCTTTGAAGCAGATGATATCGAAGCTAGGAAATCAGAGATGACAGCTAACTTTAACAATGATAAAGCTGCCAGGCTGAAGAGAATCAGTGATAAGGGAAAAGTTAACAAAACAGAGATCGACAGGCTGAAAGCAGAAATCCAGCGCAACCAAAAGGAGATTGAAACCATAACGGCAGAGATCTCAGGCAAGCTGAAAGAGGCTGAAAAAATTATCATCCCCAGCAATCCGATTATAACCCCGGATCCACAAATCAAGACTCTGCAGGACCAGATAGTAGAGATTGAAAAAACCATCATACCCCTGATCACTGAGATAACTCCGGGGTTGGTTATTAAAAAACAAGACCTGACCGATGAGCGGGATCTTTTAAGACAGCAGCTTCTTATCAGGGAATCGAATGAGAAGCTCAGGTCCCGACTCACAGAACTGGAGGACCAGCAGAAATCCCTGTCCCAGCAGATAGCCAGTATTGAAAAACAGGAATTCCAATGCGAGAAGTTCATCATCACAAAGGTCAGAATGGTCGAAGATAAGATCAATGGCCTGTTCTCATTCGTACGGTTTAAGATGTTCAGCACCCAGGTCAACGGAGGACTCGAAGAGACCTGCGAGGCCCTGATCAAGGGCGTACCCTTCCGGGATGCCAATAACGGGGCGAAGATAAATGCAGGAATAGATATTATCAATGCCTTTTCAAAGCATTACGATGTCTATGCACCGATTTTTGTGGATAATGCCGAGGCCATTAATGAGATTTTCAAGACCAAATCACAGATGATAAAACTCTTTGTCACAGAAGATAAGGAGCTGAAAGTAATAACTAATTAAAAAATTCTATTATGAAAAGAGATAGAATTGACAGGGAAATAGAATCCATTGAAAATGAAGATTCATTAACCAATGAAGAAAAGGCAAGAGAAATCAGAGAACTCGAAAGAGATTATGAACGTGCCGCTCGAGATGCTGCACAAGAGGAATATGATAATGAATATTCACGATGGTAAAATATAAGGAACTGAAAGTAATAACCAAATCTTAAAATCATGGAACAGAAAAAACAAACAACGAAAGGAAACGGAGGATCCCCCGGAACTGTAGTGGCAATTCAAAAATCTATCGCAGACAGCGTCCTGCAGAGAGTGCAGCAATTTACCGTGAATAAGGACATCCGGCTGCCAGTCGGTTACAGTCCGGAAAACGCCCTGAAGAGCGCATGGCTTATAATGCTCGAGACGAAAAACAAAGACGGTAAGGCTGTACTTGAGAGCTGCACCAGGGAGAGCATCGCCAATGCACTCCTTAACATGGTCCTCCAGGGACTCAATCCCGTAAAGAAGCAATGCGATTTCATTGCCTATGGCGACAAACTGACCATGCAGAGGGAATATCATGGCACGATCGCTCTGGCAAAACGCTACGGTAATATAAAGGAAGCTGTAGGTAATGTTATCTATGAGGACGACGAATTCGAATACAGCATCGATGCCCAGGGCTATAAGAAGGTCCTAAAGCACAACCAGGAAATTGACAATATCGATGTTAACAAGATCAAAGGAGCCTATGCCACCCTCCTCTTTGAGGACCGGGACCGGGAACCCTATGTCGAGATCATGACCATCGCTCAGATCCGGCAGGCATGGATGCAGGGAGCAACCAAAGGAGCCAGCCCCGCACATAAAAACTTTCCCGATCAGATGGCAATCAAGACAGTGATCAGCCGGGCCTGCAAACTCTTTATCAGCTCAAGTGATGACAGCGCTCTCTTTGATGATCCGGAAACGGATAATTTCACCACAGCAGCCAGGGAGAAGATCGCAGCCGCCGCTAACAAAGAAGAGCTGACAATGGATGTCCAGGGCGAAGATGTGACGGGGAAAAATGGCAATAGCAAGCAAATAAAGAAAACAGCGAAGCAGGAGGATACTGCCAAAAAGGAATCGCCAGAACGACCTGTTGTAAATGATCCCGAGCCGGAAGAAGCCGCACTTTTTGACAAAAATGATAGTCTGAAACCGGGATTCTGATGGAAATAACAGGAGGAAATTGGAAAGTCGGCAAACACTCAAGTTGTGTTGTTACCGATGATAAGAGCGCCGTTGATTTTGAAAAAAGATATACACCGGAAAGTTTAAAATACTACGGCGGCGCTCTGATAGCAGAGTCTTGCAGGAAGGCAGATGCAAAACTAATCACTGCTGCTCCTGAAATGCTTGAATTACTTCAATCTATTGAAAATGACGCTGGACAAGTTCCGGAATGGCTCTGGTTAAGAATTAAAGAAGTAATTAAAAAAGCAACCTGATGAGATTCATCACCCTGTCATCGATGATAACATTAAGCCGGGATTCTAAACCATTGAAACAAATAAAATATGAATAGAAATGATGCTCGTAAATTGGCTGATATTGTTACAAATGAACAATTAAAGCAGATGTTTGATAATGCGAAAGCAAATATTAAAGATTGGACTAAAGTAAGCTCTTGTAATCTTGGATTTACAAAGGGAGTTGCATGGAATATTCTTGCAAAAGATTTTGATGTAACAAAGCCAATTCATGTACTTGGCAAAACAAATATGATAAGAGAATTTGGCGAATTTCTTCCAGGCGAATTAAAGCAGAAAATTGCCAGGCAAAAAAAGAGTTATGGAAAACCAGTTCATCGTGATCCAATTTTTGATTAATTATTATGCGTTTTATTACCCTGTCATCCAGTAGCACCGGCAACGGCTACTAAAAATAACAACAAATGATTTGGATATTAAAAAATAGTTGTATATTTGTAGTGCTAAGTTTTATCAACGGGACAGAGTCGCCCGCTAATTCTGAGGGCTTTTTTTATGCCTTCAAAGATAAAGATGTCGCACTCCCTTGCATAGACCGTAATAGTTTATGCAGTCCCGTTGAGGAACTTAGCAAAGGGCGAGGCGGCATCCCTATTTTTATGCCTCCATATAAACTTATTGCAATGCTAAAAAACTCAACAAGTGCAACCGCACAAAGCGTGGCTATAATAGCCAAACAAAACCACAAAAACAGTCGTGCTTCCCTGATCTTCGACCTATATACCAGGCCGACCCATAAACTTATTTCGGACTTCCTGATTGAAGTGGATGCCAAAAATAAGGCTTATTTCTTCATTCTTGAAAACGGTCACTTCGAATCATTCAGGGCTTATTGCCAAAAGGAAAGGAGTTCCCTATGAAAAGAATAAAAGTTAAATCAGGTGATCGATTTGGAAGATTAACCATTTTGAATGAAGCAGAAAAAAGAGGGAGAAGAAGATATTTTCTGTGTAAATGTGATTGCGGAAATACCACTATTGTCAGATCCGATGGATTTGTCAGAGGTACTCAAAGTTGTGGAT
>Ga0307377_10001878_pt1 | contig 25594 bp, 53 predicted proteins | sample TR3MG_FD_202535 | JGI IMG/M metagenome (GOLD analysis project Ga0307377, IMG submission 202535) | Soil microbial communities from Risofladan, Vaasa, Finland - TR-3 | ecosystem: Environmental > Terrestrial > Soil > Coastal area > Acid sulfate soil | place: Finland: Risofladan, Vaasa | collected... | reverse complement strand
ATTACGTCCTGAACATTTGGGGGAATATAATCTTCTGAGTCTACCTTTCCTTCTAATAGGTTTGCTGTATATTGGTCATACACAAATACATGTGCATCTCCTTTGCTGAATCCTTTTTCCTTAACTAGCTTTGTTATGATATGGTCAATCTTTAAAGCATCTGATTCAGTGGTTCTAAAACTAATAGATTTAGTTATGGTTTGACACCAGAATATAGGCTAGTAAACACAGTTTTAAAGCTACGCAAATTTGTAGACTGAGTCTACAACCTTGTAGACTATTAATTATGTTTTCTAGTCTACCCCCTTATAGGGCTTCATTTGTTGAAAGAAACAAGAATATGGGATAAAAAATGTATCTGTTTACAGAGATAAATCCTTGAAGCTAACCTTGCAACAGCCTTGCAACAGATTTTTGTTGCAGGGTTACTTTTCAATTATCAATAATAGGGTTTAGTTTTCTAAAAGAAGCCTTTTTAGGGGTGATTACAGTCTACACTTTTAATATTAAATGGGCTACGTAGTATAGGATTGTTGCAAGGTTCATAACTATTGTTTTAACCTCTAGTGGGGGAGGGATAATAATTAAAAATTGGCACTACTATAACTATTATATTACATATAGAAGGGTAGTAAAAAAACAAAAAAAGTAAAAGAATATAGGTGCTGCATAGGCTTGTTGAGTGCATAAAGCGTTATAATTAATTATCGGAACTATCAAGCAAGGTAGGCATATTCAAAGCACAGTGTTTCAAAAATCGCATATATTTATAGGGGTAAATGAGTGCTTCAATTAGTGATTCAAATGGGTTTATGGGATATACTAGAACAAGCAATGTACTCTCCATATGTTGCTATGGGATTGTTGGGGATAGTTGTAGTTATGTTGTACTTCGTTTTTTCACAGAGTGGTGCAAGTGTTAGTGCAGGGTTTAGAATCTTGTACTTTAGTGAAACAGATAGGGTTCTTGAAGAAATCAAACCAGATAAGATAACTCCAAAGCAGATAAAATGCAAGGATAATAGAAGGTTCATTAGAAATAGTATTGCCTATCAATGGAAAAAAGGTAATCGAACACTCATTACATGGTTAGCAAAAAGAGGTAGAGCTAGAACATTCAAACCTGCAAACACAGAAGAAGGAAAAGCTATAATTATAGGTGGTTTGTGGGATGCACTCACTTCTGTTCTAGGAGATGAGATTGAGCAAGACTTCACACCAGAATGGAGAGAAGCATTAAAGGAGTCTAAAATATACGTCACAGTGGAATTAGAGAAAGGTGAAACAGGAGATACACTTTCTGAGCAGGATATTAGAAGTGAAGCTAATAACAATATGGCAGAATTAATGGCTTCAAGGGTACGTGATTCAATGGCTCAGAATGACATGGTTAAGATGATAGGAGTTATGGCTATTGGTGCAGTTCTTGTTTTCCTAGCTCAACAATTAGGAGTGCTTTAAAATGAGTGAAAACTTGAAGGGTGCTATTCTTGATTTAAAAACAGGTATCATTGAAGATGCAATGAAACCTTCTGGTGGTGCAGCAGGGCAAAACATTACTATTAATGATGCTGCAAGTGAGACAGCTAAAATTCTTATTCCTAACTTTGGTAGTGACAGAGATTATCTTGAAGAAGGAAAAGTTGATGTTAGAAGATTCAGTGACATCTCAGAAGTAGATGTATTCTGGTTAACTTATTTCATGGAGATTGACGATGATTTAGGGGGAGAGTACACAAAGAAGTTTTGCAACAACTATTTGAATCTTAGATACTCAGTGAAGGGAAAGCATAAGAAGCAAACAATCAACATGCAAAATGCAGTTAGGGGTATGGGAGATGATGAAGAAGAAGATAGTAGAAATTGGTTACAGAGAAATGTAACTCAGAGAGGTGAAGCAGATTGAGTAAAAGAAATGAAGAAATGGATATCCAGTTAGAGCTAAAGGAAAGGTTACCATTTATTGAAATTCTTTCAAAGTCTCTACTTTCCATCAAGTCTCTACTAGAAGAACCAGATGCAAATATCTCTCAAATTCAGTGGTTAATCAGGGATTTATACACTGATATTCCTGATTCATGGATATCCCAGAGCTTTGTTGATGATGTTACAAAATGTATGGTTATGAAAGTAATTGATGTTAGGGTTAGGTTTGCAGGTGTACCATTATCAAAAGAATACCATGAGAGGCGTAATATTGAAATGTTTAAACACGTTAAGATAGTTGACTACTTTATGTTAAAGAATGCTATCATCAACTTATTGGATGGTTTGAATATGCTTGTAAGAAAGGAGAAGATAGAAATGACAACAGGTATGAATATGCAGTTTGAAAACATTGAAGAATTTGAGAAGTCTCTACAAGATGATGTTTCAGATGGTGACGATGCTATTGAAGATTTGAGTCTACTATTAGAGGTGGATGGAGATGAAGAAGATGAAGAAGAAGATTAGTACAAGTTTTGGAGTGCTTGAATATGAACTGAGTATCATTGATAAGATAGTTGAGCATGTGTTTGTTCCTTTAATGATATGGAGTTTAGTTATTGTTCTAGCACTAAGTTTTCCTCTAGTGTGGTTATGGTTTTTAAATGACCAAAGAAAATATGATAAAGTGGATGATTCATACAGGAATGTGTATAATTGAGTTTAATAAGTGAGTCACAGCATGAGTTAATGTTCAATAAGAAAGTTGAAAAACTTAGAGCTATGAACATTGCAAACCATCAATTTATGGTAAATAGTAGATTAGGTTACTATCCATACTTCTCAATTATGTTGAGAAAGAGAATTAAACAAAAGAAGGTTATCAATGCAATATACACAGGTGAAGGTGGTATTGGAAAAAGCTATGGTGCAATGGATTTGTGTAGAACCATATCATCAAAGTTTGGTGCAGAGGATATTGTATTCACATATGTTGAGTTTATGAGAGCAGTTATTACAACTAGCAGAGGTACACCTATTGTATTTGATGAGCCTAGTTATGCAATGTCAAAGAAAGATTGGTACAAAGAGTTGACTAAAGCACTTGTTAAAACCATTGAATCATTCAGGTTCAAAGGAAAACCTCTCTTTATTCCAATCATCAATAAAGCACTACTAGAGAAGGATATCAGAAGCTATCTAATTCAATTTCATATAGTAGGGCATGATAGAGGTTACGCTAGTGCATACAGAATATTCCCTAGTCAATTCTCTCAAAAAACATACAACTATGAGATATGCAAGTTAAGATATGGATTATTTGATAATAACCTATGTGATAAGGATTCATGTCTAACATGTAGAAAACTTATGCCTAAAGACAAGTCACAGAGATGCATGATATTCAGAGCCATGTATGAAAGAAAGAAAGCTACAACTCAAGAAGAAAGATATGAGAAGGCACTTGAGGATGCAGAAGATAGTGAATACAGCAAACTAACATTAGAAGAAGTTGAAGCAAAGGCAGTAAAATACTTTGATAAGTTCTTTGATGTAGATAAGGGAAAGATAGACATTGATATGCTGCATGTTGTACTACTGAAAGAGGAAAAGATTAGGATTGGACATAATAAACTCTACAAGCTCAGAAGATTAATCGAGTATGACCATTCTAATTTATTCCCTGAGCCTACTCCAATCAATAAAGATAATGTTGAGAAGGTAACAAAGAATGCTGCAATAGGAGAACCAGATGAAGTGCAGTAGTGGTGTTAATGTAGATGTAACACCAAGAAGGAGTGACAACAAAGAGAAGCAGGAAATAGTCACTTGTATTTGTTCAGGATGTGGAGAGACAGCACACATAAGAGAGGGAAAACTTTTCTGTTTTAACTGCTGCTCTCCAATAGAATCTAAGTGACAACTCTTTTAAGGTTATAATTAATTATCTTTCACATGCCTAGACTTACTAAAATTAAGAGATTCACAGGTAGTTGGCAGCCTAGCAAAACCGATTTGAGAGAGCTATCTTTGTATGCAGAAAACGATGGTACATTGTATAGGAGTACATTTGTACCTTTTGCAAAGAACTATGCAAAGAAGATTGTAAAAGGCACATACAATCAAAGGTTAGCAATAAAAGGTTTAGCTGATAATGCAGTACCTAGAGTCTTAGAGAAGTATGGAAAAGATAACGGAACATTGCCTAGCATGTCAAATGCAGGTAAGAAGCAGTTAGGGCAAATACTTCTCAGATATGTACTAAGAATAGCAAAGGAACAATATGTACCTGAGCTAAAGAAGAAGGCAGCAAAGAAAGGAGGAAAGAAGTAAATGGCTAGAACAAAGAATGATTTTGTGATAAAGGGTACTCACTACGTTAAATTTGTTGGCGTAGATGCATTCTTTACCGATTCTGAAATGAAAAACGCAAAGGCTAGATTCAAGAGATTGAAGAAACATGGAGGTAAAACATAATGAGTAAATTCAAAATAAATGCATGGGGTGAAACTCTTACACAAGTCAAGAAAGACGTTAAATCAATTCTTGATAAATCATACAAAGAAACAGGTGTGAAGTATATTGTATCTGATATCAAACCTGATAGAAGAACTAAAAGCATAGCAGGATTGAAGAATTACACAATCACACTAACAAGAACTAGAACACTAGAATCCATAAAAGCAAAAGCTAGTAAAAGGAGAAAAGGAAAATGATACCACCAGTATGGAAAGAATTTGATGGTAGTAGATTCTCAAAAGTTACTACATATGCAAGAAAAAAGGATGCTAGGAATGCACAGAGAAAGCTCAGAGCAGATGGTTATTGGGCTAGAGTGTTTGAGTATGAACATCCTAAAGGATACAAAAGATATGCACTCTATAAAAGAAGGAGTAAATGAAAATGCCTAGACATCCATTCTCAAAGACAAAGAAGTTCAATGGAAAGATATACTCTTTTCATGAATACTTTGGACATGAAAGACTTGCTAAACAGAAAGCAGAGAGATTACGCAACAAAGGATTGTTGGCTAGAGTAGCTAAAATGAAATCATCTCTAGGTGGAGATGTTTTTGCAGTTTATGAAAGACAACCATCAAAGAAGCACAGAAAAAGGGGGTACATGTACTAATGGCAAAAGAATTACAGTCAAGGCATTGGGCTGGTGTGCAATGGATGCTCACCAGAGAAGGAACAAAAGCAGGAAAATACACATACACAGTTCAAGTAAGAGAGGTTATACAGTTACCTTCTGGTCGAGGTGTGTATGGAAAGTGGGTAGTGAAGCTAGTTACAAAGTCTCTAAAACTTGCAAGAAAAGAATACAAGATAATGAGCTACAATCTACGCACAAAGAGTCAAGCAGGAGTTGCATAAAATGACTTCACTAAGAAAGAATCAGGGTGCATTGCAAGTCAAGGTTAGTGGTGATTGGGAGTATGTATTTTGTTACAATGGTGGCAAAATAATTACCACAAAGGCAAGAACAAAAGCACTAGGAAAACATCATCTACCTACATTCTTATCTAAATTTGGTAATCATGAATTTAGAGTACAGAAAGGAACAACAAACAAGAGTAAAAAGAGATGAGTTGAATGCCTAAATTAAAAGAGAAGAAGGGCTTAACCTACGCACAGAAAAAGAAGGTGCAAACAGTAATGAGTAAACTAGCAGATATTCATGCATCTACTAGCACCTTCAAAAACAGCACAAAGTCATACCGTGAAGTCATGGTGTCACTAGAGAAGGCAGCATATAGGTGAATTGAATGGCAAAAGATAAGAAAGGCAGTAAGGCAGGTTACTTTGGTAGAAAGTCTAAATCAAATAAACTACCTAATTACCACACCATAACTATTATTGGAGAAAAGCATACTTTTACTGATAGAGAAGTTAAACTTGCAAGAAGTAGATATCTTACAGGTAAGAAGCAGGGTGCATGGTAACCCTTCTCACCATTTTTATATAGTCTATCGTTATAATCTCCTTGTACTGGTAGGGGTGATGTTATGGGTGTTCAAAACATAAAGAATGCAGTAACCGAGAATCTTGCAATAGTAATTGCAATGGTGTCTCTTTTGATAGTATCAGGTATGACAGCAGCAGCAAGTATTGCAGAGCCAATTAGGGCAGGTGTGATTACTGGTGCTAGTCTAATAGAACTGTACCTTATGATGTATATGATTAAACAGTTCTAGTATCCATTCTTTTTAATCAATATTTTTATATAGACTATATCACAATAAGAAACCTAGACTAGAAGGGGTGAAATAATGGGCTTCTCTCAAATTAGAAATGCAGTAACCGAGAACCTTGCAGTAGTGGTCGCAATGGTCGCACTCTTAATCGTGTCAGGAATGACGGCAGCAGCCTCTATTGAGGCTGAGATTAGGGCAGGTGTTCTTACTGCTGCTGGTTTCCTAGAACTTTATCTCCTCATGTGGATGATAAAGCAGTTCTAGGTTTCTAGTACCTTTATCCTGAACTTTGTTGTTTTCACAACAAATCCTTTTCTTCTCTAAGTTCTTGATATCCACCAATAAATCAAATATTTATATAGTTAGTTTGGTGATATTAAATTATGTTTAAACAGATAAAACAATACGCTATTGCGTTATTGATAATCATAGTAGCTTCTCAGGGCATTGCTTACTACAATGTAATGAGTACAACAGAAGAAGAAACTAATGGTAACTTCATGAGAGTATCAATAGAACATAGAAATGCAGATGGAGAACTGCTTAACACAATATGCATTGATGATGATTTACTTCTAAGGAATATGGCATACTGGTTAGCAATTCAAAACAGTGGTTCAGATTATCTGCCTACTGTATTGGGTGCAACAGCATACAAATTAAAGACTACATCAGGTGCATTAATAGGTGTAAGTACACCATATTATGAGTTTGATGTTGACCCTGCTAATGCTAAAATGTATATAGGTGAAGGTACAACTGCACCTGTTATCACAGACTATGTTATAGAAACACCTGCTATGAGTGAATTTGTTATTGATAGGGAATATTGGTCAAGTGGTACACAGTTCAATATAACTATTGATTGTCTTTTCCTTATAGATGCAACTTATGCTATTACAGAAGTAGCATTAGGTACAAGATGGGAGTTCAATGATATTATTATTGCGAGAGACACTTTCCCTGCAATAAATGTAAATATTGGGGATACTTTTGTAGTAAGATATTATCTATTATTTAATTGGAGTTAAAGAAAATGAAACTACTAGAACATGAAAGCAAGGCAGGAAAAGTAATTGTTGTAATAGCTCTAATGATAGCAGCTATTGGCTTAGGTGTAAAGGTATTAACTGATAATCCAGAATACATCTTACTAGAAACAATAAACACTGGTGATACAACTAGAATTGACGATTCACTAGGATTAGTTGTTATATTGGAACATTATCGAGATGAAGTATTAATAGACAGAGTGGAGAAGGAGAATGATATTTTCCTAAAGAACTTTGGAAGCTATTGGGCTGCTTCATTTCAGGGTACAGATTCAGGTGTAGGTGTGTATTATAACGTCTATAATGAAAACGATGGTTCAACTAAAACTTTCTATTGGGCAGATGAGAATAGAATTGATAATACAAATATCCACATAGGAACTGGTACAACTGCACCTGCATTAACGGATTGGTCATTAGAAACAGAAGCATATGAGAAGAAAGTTATGCAGATAGTTTATAGTGTTACTGGTTCACAGATGAATGTCACGATGGCATGTTCATTTACGATAGATGCATCATATGCCATAACAGAAGTAGGTTATTCTAATATGCTTTATGCAGGAACTGGTAACATATATGTGATGATGGCAAGAGACATAACACCTGCACCTCTCAATGTAGTTGAAGGGGATATTGTTACAGTCAAGTATGTAATAATGCTGAATTAAAGGATATGTAGAAAATGAACACACCTAACTTCAAAAAAAAACCATCTTTTTTCTATTCCTATTAGTTCTATCTATTTTACCTGTTAACATTGCACTAGCTGCTGTACCTGATTTTAACCTATTCCATATTTCATTAAACGTAGTTGATGGAAATTCAGATAGTTCAGGATGTGATGTTGGAGATACAGATGGTTGGACAACTATGAAGTATGTTGACTTAATAATGAATATCACGGGATATGGTGATATTGTATTTAGATATACAGAGTCAACAGATACATTCAGTGAGCTAGTAGATACAGCAGGAATAGCAAGTATCAATCTAGCGTTATCAGATGTATATACTTCAATATATCCTGAACATAGAACAGTAGGATTCATATGGACAATTACAACAGGTGCAACACCTCAAAATAACAATGGATACTTTAGAGCAATAGATGATGATAATAACATTGTATTATCTTCAACAGTTGAGTTTGATTTTATTTCTTCTAGTACAGAATCAAGCGGTTTATCTGCTGTATCTGAAAGTGCTAATGATAATGGACAATATCAAAACAATGGTTGGATATTCCATGAAGCTCAGGATAATTTACCAAGTTATGACCGTTATCAAGACTTTTTTAACTGCACATTAGAAATGGTTGTTGGTCATAGTATTAATTATGAGTATTTAGAATACTTGAGGATAACATTCAATACAACAACACCTGCTCAAAACTCAACAATGTATCAAGAGTTGTATGAATCAGATTTAGTATTAGGCAGAGTGTGGAATGGTGATTATATGGAGTTAAAGAGTAACATATACACTGAACCATACTACAAGTCAAGTTCAGGTACTTTCTGGAAAAGTGAAAACGATTTAGCAGATGTTGTAACTGTTATAAACTCTACACATATACAAGTTAGAATAGAAGATATCTATTTATTCAATATGACTAGAAATACTATAACATGTAGTATTGAAGCAGTTGATGTGTGGGGATTTACTTCTACAACACAGTCAGTAACATTTGATGTTGGTGATTCATTTACAGAAGTTCCAATTATTGACATATCGCAACTTGATATTGAGAGAGCAGGAGATAACATAACTGCAATAAATGATATGAAGGATGTTGGTGTAACCTTTGGTGAAGATTTGGTATGGATTAATTTAACTATGAAAGATGATGATTCATACCAAACAACAGAGAATATACCTGCAACAGATGAATTGAATGAAAACAATGTGCAGCATGGTTTGATTATCTGGTTGAATGGTACTCAAGTCTATAACAGCTTTAACATAACTGACCCAACAGATTATTCACAGATAGGTTCTACAAAACTGTATAGAGCAGATGGTACAAGGGTACTGGATGAAGAATGGATATATGAAGGTGAGATATACAAGCTCTCAACTTCTGCTCAATATCCTCATAAGTTCTATGTGAACTTTAGTGATACTCAAAGAACAATATCTTTCCATTATGAGAATAAGACAGGTGTTCAAATGTGGATAGAAGCTAACGATGGAACAGAGTTCACAGTAGGAGAGATAGCTTCAATCTATCGAGACAACATAACAAAAGTAGGTATGGGTAGTGGTTGGCATGAATTTAACTGGACATTCACATTAGGCAGAAGCATTGTTGATAGTACCAATGTTGAGTTTAATGTCCAGAATAATAGCACATGGATATTAGCTTCTGGTTTTGTAATTAACCAGTATGATGTTCTCACAGTGAATATCTATAACTTAGGTGGATTAGTTAGTTATAGTTTAACCAATGGTTTACTAGGTGGTCATATTGAAGGTGGAGAACCATTTGAATTGTGGGTTGAATCAGGTGGTGTAGGTGGATGGACAGAAAGCAAGGCAGAGGTTATTTATGACAAGTTGCAACACATACATATGCTTGTAGAACTAAACTCTAATTTCACATGGAATGGTTTTACAGGTAGATATGATTATCCTCAAAGTGGTTTATCAGGAGTGTTATGGGAGTATCGTTTAGATTATGAGGTTGATGAAGAATGGGTAAATGGTTGGAAAGTTAGAATCCAATCAGATGATAAGAAAGTAGGGCATCAAAATGGTGGTCTAAACTATAACTTTGTAACATGGAATATTACCATGTGGCAGTATGACAGTGGAACAAGTAACTGGATACAGATGAAGCAGGGATTTGTTACAACAAATAATTGGGGATATGACCATGACGATGCAGAGCCTACACACCATGATGAAAGAACAACATCTCAACTATGGGTAGATTTATGGTTTAATAATATGAATGCATCAACAGTGGTAGGTGCAAGAGTATCACCATATTATTATGGTTACTATGAACAAGGTAGTGTATGGTGGTTTGGTATAGGTTCAATGCGACCAATACAAGGTAACTCAACAGTAGTGCAAAGTCATTTCGATTTGTTAGATGGTAATGGTGATAGAATGAATAGTTATGAGATAAATAGAGTGAAAGCAAGTGCATCTATTTATGGAACAGGTTTATTGAATAACTATTATGATATGAGAGTGTATGAAGTATTTAACCTCAAATTAGCAGATGATAGAATGAGAGGAATAGATACACCACCAATCATCTCACCTAGAGAGTTAACATATCCTGCAAACACTTTCTTAACTCCACTAATCAAAGCAATAGAAAGTATAGGTACTTTTGTGTGGAGAGGTGTATTCACTGTAATAAGGGAGTTAATGGGTTCAGTTGATACATTCTTATCCTATCTAGGATTACCACCAGTTATGCAGGTGATAATATCATATATTACAATGATGTATAATGTTTTCATACCTATATGGAATAATGCATCATTATTGATAGGTTCATTTGTAGACATTATAGTTAACATGGTTATGCCTTTGGTACAGTTAGTTCCAAGATATCTGTATCTAATGTATATGATTTATGATGTAGTGTTCCAAATTTATAATGGTGTTATAGGAATCTTCACAGGAAATTGGCTATTCTTTAGCTTTGACTTCTGGAATCAAATCAACATGAGGGAATTATTAGAACTATACTTTATAGCCATATTTCCCTTCTGGTGGTTAGATAGAGTAGATAGTGCAAAGGATAGTGTGAAACAAGCAAGTGAAGATATTGGTGCATTTGTTAACGCTAGTGTGGGATTGGCACAACTCATATACTGGTTATTATCGTTAGTAACAGACTTGATATCCAGAATAAGGGAAATGCTACCCTTCTAATTTTTTTAAATTACGTGAATTTTTATAAAGTCTAGCACACTCTAAGGGTAGAGAGTGAAAAAAGAATGAGAGAAGCAAGAAAAGTAGTAATGAATACAGTTTTGATGGTGGTTTTATTTATTTCACTATCAAGTGTATTAGTTTATGCAATACCAACAGAGCATTATCTTCACTATCATAGAACAACTTTTGATACTGATAACTGGTTTACAAGTTTTGATGATACTGTAATAAATACAACAGAGAAGGTGTTAAAAATTATAGATGTTACAGTACCAGTTCCAAAGTATGAGAACTTCAATGATGGTGAATGGGCTATAACTGGTGGCAATCCAACAATAGATAGTGACTATGTTATTACCTTTAATGGTGATATGAGATATTCTACAAACAGGTGGATATATAAAATTGAAAATACTGGAACTTCATGGACATATACATGGAAAATGAATGTTGATTCGATTGTTAGTGATGCAGCTACAATAAGAGGTACAATATTCATGACAGGTAGTAGTATTGAGGATTTTAGGAATCATCTAAATACCAATAATGAAGCCATTGCCTGTACTTTGGAAAGCTCTTTATCAACAACAGAGTATTGGCTTAAAATAAGAGCATGTGAAAACGCAGATAGTAGGGCAAGTGATTCAACAGCGATGTTAGATGTTGACACTGATTATTATATCCTAATGAATAGAACATTCATGGATATAGGGTTATATGTTTACAGTGATGAAGCTATGACAACATTAGTTAGTGGTGTTACATTAGACTTAACAGATTTGTTTGGTTCAGATTATAACTTACAAAGAATGTACGCATTATCTAACTATGGTGCAACATCTTCTCTGCAATCAAAAGTAACAATGAGTAACCTATGGAATCAAAGTATGGTAGGTGCATTACCATTAACAGGAACAGCATACACAAAGAACCTACTAGAGAATGTAACATATCCAACAGATATAGGGTTCAGTCTAATGATTAACTCTACTGTTCCTAGTGGATGTGGAGTTCAGGTTGATATTAGTAATGATAATTCTTCATGGATAACTGTTATCAATAATGGTGGTGGATATGGATGGGGTAAAATAGAAAAGTATAATTATTCAACTCTATTTGCTAAGTTCACATTAACTACAAATGGTATTGATAATGTTGAAGTGATTGACTTCTGGTTTACTCATTTCACACATGATTTAGGTGCAGGTGGTCAAATAGTAAGTGGTGCATGGAATGCTACATTACCATCTAGTCAAGAAGCAGTAGTTGCAACAATAGAAGGAAACAACACACATCTTGAAGCAGTTGATGGAAAAATACTAAATATTACAGAAGTAGTTGGTACACCTGCATTTAGTGCAGAGTTTAACTTCACTATACCTGATAATGTAATTAACCTAAACTTGAACTTGTATGGTGTCTATGAAGGTAATATAGCACATAATGTAACCATTGAAGCATGGAACTATGATACAAGTCAATGGATTATTCTAGGTGCATTACCAGATGCAGTTAGTATGAAGTGGTATAATATGAGTCTATCAATATATCCATCTAGTCACTTCATAGAGAACAACATTCTGCATACAAGGATTCATCATTATGGTGCAGGTAACATTAACCATGATGTTCATATAGACTACTTCAAAGCAAGATACTTTGAACCTAGTGGTGTAGTTATCACTAGCACATCAAATGCTGCTACATGGTTTAGTGCATTTATTTTTATAGTATTTCCCATACTGGTTACCATGATGAAGAAAATGAGGATGGTGTAATGCAAAGAAGAATAAATAGATGGAGAAATATGTTCCTAGTGCTAGGTATATTCCTAGCAATTATTATCATCAATGCTATGCAACAGTACAGTATTGTTGAAGGAGATTATTCAATAATCAGTACAAGGATATTAGGTATAGTTCCTATGTTGATTGGTTTAGCTTTAGGGTTTGCTTATCTAAAAGGGCAAAGAAATAGAACACCAATCGCTACAATCATTATATCAGCAGTAATAGGAATATGTTTTGCATCAAGCATTGGTTATCTCTATACAAATGGAATATGGTTCGATACTGTAATTACAGGAGATAATACCATACTTGATTATCAAACCTTAATTGTGTTGGTATGGATGATAGTTGGAATAATAGTAGGTGCAATGGATAGATGAAGAAAGGAACACAACTACAAGATGTTGCAAGAAGATTGGATAGAAAAGACCACCATGCTAAAAGAGCAGAGAAAGAGGAAAAGCAAATGTTATCAAAGTTCCAGAAACATATCAATGTGTGGCATAGTGGAAAGGCAAAAGATGTTGATAAACTTTCTAGTGTGCATATAGTGGAGTTAAGATTTGACACTCCAATTTCACCAAGAGATTTAGCAGTTCTTTTAGTTGAGGCAATAGGGGATAAACTAAATGAGTGAAGAAAAGCCTATTCTTGTTAAAGATGAGGAAAAGTACAAGAAGGAGAAATGGATTAAGTTAGCTGTATTCAATATATTTCTAAATAGAAGATTGATTAGGTTAATGATGGTGTTCTCTTTTGCACAGAATATGATTATCACTTTAGGTTTGATGAGGGATTTGAATGTTGCATTCTTCTTGTTCCTACCTAACCTATTCTTAATTATGGTGTTAATGAGGCTTGTATCAGAGAAGAAGAAAAGAGGTGAATGGTGATAGAGGTTCTAACATATCTTGTTCATCTACTTGTTTTCTCACAGCCTTTTATCTGGTGGTGGTTCTATAATCAACACTTTCCTATTCCTAGAATAGTTGACTTTCTTTCAGGATTCATTGTACTTCAAACAGTTCTAACAGTCATTGCTTTAGGTGTAAGGTATGAATACTATTCTACAAGTCTAGTGGTTCAGTATATCTTATTGGTATATTTTGCATACCATATGTTCAAAGATAGATTCAGTATTTCAGATGCTATTGCTTTATCTTTCCTAACTGTATATATGAATAGTTATTATTGGGAAAGCGTGTTGCATTTCCAAGAATATACACTTCATATTCTATCAGGTGATATCTTCATTAATTATAGAGAGTTATGGAGATTGACACCAGTTCTATTCTTTATCAGGAAATTCAAATTTGATAAGGAACACACTGTAAACTGGTTATCATATGGTTTATTCTTTTCTTTCATTGTTGTAATTTATAACTTTGGATTAGTTAATAATTATAACCTATTATCATATGGTGTTAGAATATATGATTTGAGGAATATGGTTTTTTTTATTAACAGAATCGTGTGTGAGTTTATAATAGTGAAAGTGGTAGTTGATGCAGAGAAGGTAGAACCAGATGAAAAAATGGCTAATCAGGATGTGGCTATACTTCAAGAAGGGTAGAAATGAAATATCTTTTGTTTATACAGCATTCAACACTATTCTTTTAATATCCCTTGTTTTTGACACTACATTAACTACTAACCAATATGCAATGTTTGGTGCAGGGTTTATTGTGGCTTCAATGGTACTAGGTGTGTTTATCAATAATGAGGTAGAACCACAAAACAGTGTAATCAATCCATTTACGGTTGACAATATGTTATCATTAATCACAATGATGAGGGCAATGCAGCTTAGTTATGGTGGTGAATATGATGAAGCAATTAAGGAGATGGAGAATGCAGTATTATTAAGGGAAAAGTGGTTAAAGTGAATATCATTATACCATTCACCTATCTTGATAATTATTATTACCATAGATATTATGACCAGTTCAAAGCCTATGCAGATAACTTTGAGAATGTAACAATCTTAGTTGAATCAGGTGTAGAGAACTTTGAGAATACTATTCCTAATCTATCCATTAACTTCATGCAGATTAGAAAGTCAGACTATGTAATGACGTTAAAGCAAAAGATAGTTTACTTCATTAAGAAAGTGACTTTAATTAACTATGTTAGAAGATGGAGTGAGATACCTATTATTGTAGAGTATTGGAGAGATAAACCATTCTGTTATAATGCAGATGCGTTAATATCTTACAGTGGAACAGGATGGCAACAGTATATGCATTGTAAGTTAGGGGAAAGTCTAGGAATACCTGTTATATATAGAATGAGAGGAAATGGAGTAAAAGAAAGAGAGCAGGGTTCATTGCCTAATAGACTAGCTTCTAACTACCTACATAATAAATCATTAGAGTTGTATGATTATCATATTCCAATATCACAGGAATATTATAGGTTATTACTAGAGTGGGGGATATCACCAAGAAGGATAAGTGACCCATTGACCATTGGAGTTAACACAATGCTATTCACTAGAAAATGGTATCCAAAGAAGTTGACATTTGGATTCATAGGGAATCTAACAAAGATAAAGAACATTGACTTCTTAATTGAAGTTATGAATGCAAACCCTGATTTGAACTTCATGGTTGTAGGAAAGAAGATTCATAAGTTTAAATTCCCTAGTAACTGCAAAGTATATAAAGCAGTTCCTAAAGATAATGTACCTTATATGTTCAACTATATGAATATGCTTCTTCATCCTAGTCTATCAGAAGGAACAAGTAATGTTATACTAGAATCATACTCAACTAATACACCAGTGTTAGGTACGGAAAATGCTTTTGGTGATTTGAAGGTATTTGGTTTTTCTTCTGAACCAGATGTTCATGAATGGAGTATCATACTAAATGGTATCAGTGAAGAATCATTGTCATATCTAGGTATGGATGCAAGAGAATATGCAGCTACATTTGAGTGGAAAGGATTTGGAAAATCAATGCGAAAAATAGTAGATGGAGTTATAAAAGATGAATACGGGATGGAAAGATAGAGCAGAAGAATTGAATGCTATTTGGAATAGCACAGGAAAAACACCAGAGTATAGAGCAGCTATGGTTGACTTAATACTCAAAGAGATAAAAGAAGATGATACACTAACAATACTAGATTGTGGTATGGGAACAGGGATATTATATGACTTGCTACCTAGTGAAGTAAAGAAAAACTACTATGGTGTTGATTTTACAGAAGATATGGTCAAGTTTGTACTTAACAAATATCCTAATTCATACTTTAGGTTTAATCAAATGGATTTAACAGATACACAAAGAATGAGTGGAGTTAAAAGCGATATTGTTGTAACTCAGAATGTGATACAGCATATTTTACTATTCCAACAAGCACTTGATAATATATTTGATAGTGCTTCTCATTGTGTGTTGCTATGTGAAAGAACACATAAAGCACAGACATTAATCTATAAATATGAACCTGCTGTTAGATGGAGATTTAACATTAATGACATGTATCGCATACTAACTTACTTTGCAGATAAGCATGGATACAAAGGAAAGGTTGAGATATTAGGGCATCCAAAGACTACATTTGATGAGCCTAACATGTTGACTATATTTAGAGTGTATAGGAATAAGTCAAAACTTGCTACATTAAAGTTGAGTGATTTTGAATATGAGCCTATTCATACTAATATAAAACAGAGGGATTCATGGTATAAGAAAAAAAGGGCTTTACTTGAAGCCTACTTTTCTAGGTAGCACTTGTTGTTTACAACAGAGATTTTTATGTTCTTGAAGGCAGGAACAGCATCAACTCTTTTTGAGAGTTGAGTTCTAATATAGTTAGAATCTTTGTCAGGAACAGAGGCTTCAACTAGCTTATCAGTTCCCTTCATGAATGCTTCAAGAAGTGGGTCGTATTTACTACCTTTCCTGTATGCCCTTTTTGGCTTCTCCTTCACAGGTGCAAGGTTGAAAGGGTTTTCTACTGGAACTGGTGTAGCAGCTTTTGGTGCTGCTTTAGGTGTGGCTATTTTTTCTTCACTCATTTTTAACCATACTCCTATATATCAATCTTCTATATAAATAATCACTAAAATGAAGAATGCAATGCAATGTGTAGATATCAATAGGTGTAGAAATTACAACAGTTGCAAACTAGGAAAAGAGCCTTGCAAACCAAAGAAAAGTAAGAAGAAAGAGTAGAATTGTCCATAAATGTTATATGCAACATTCTCCTTCTACTTGCTATGATGATGCAAAATAGTAAAACAGCAGCAGCAAGGCTTTCATCTGAAAGTCTCAAGTTCCCTTCTATCCAAGATTTGAAGATAGAATTAATGTTTGCGAGATTCAATAACATCCAAGATTACATTATTGAGTTGCAGAAAGAAGTAGTAAGGAGAGAATCATAATGAGTTATGACAAAATTACAAAAGTAACAGAAGATGTTTACCTAGAAGCAGTAAGAAAATATAGAACAATTAATGACACTGAGTTAGCAAAGAAAACAGGTGTAGCAAGAACAAGTATTTGGAGATTCAGAAGCAAGAACCCAGAGATTTATGCAAAGGCTAAACAGATTATTGCAGGTTTTGATTCAGTCACTTTTTCAACCACCAGTGTTAATGAGATATCAATATTCAAACAATTCCCTATTGTATCAGAGTGGGTTGAGATACAGGAAAAGAAGGGTTCAAGTGGGAGATATATAACAGATAATATTAGTGCTTTATTCAATGTTTGTAATGCTTTAGGTGTTCATCCTGCTAACCTAGATATTGATATGGTTTCAGATAAAATGTATGCATGGAGAAAGCTAGAAGATGCAGGGCTTGAGTATCCAAGTGGATGTGCATACAATACAGTTAGAAAAGGCATTAGAAGTTTTATGACTATCCAGTTAGGTGTTACAGGAGAGCAGCTAACAATCAAAGGTATAGGTGCAGAGCATAGCAAGGGTTTTGGTTTAGCTTCAAGAGAGAGAATATTGAAAGAGCAGAGAGAAACCATTATCAGAGAAATGCCTAACGCAGTTAAGAATGTGTGCGATAGAAGAAGGGTGCAGTTAACCACCATTGAGATTGATAACATAATCAAGGAGATGAGAGCAATATGTATCTTCATGTATTATACTGCTACAAGGATAACAGCTACTTTAGATGCTAGGTTCAATGATAACAAGAATGTGTTTAGAACTGGTTATTGGGAGATTCATGTTCTAGATAAAGGTAAAAGAGGTGGTATTCATTGGCAGAAAAGGCTCATGGATGATGGACATAAGAAGATGAGTGAGTATGTTGCAGATAGGTTTGGTATCTCAGTTGAGAATCAAAACAGTGAGTTAATGAGGCTAGATTCTGCTCTATTCCCTTCACTTGATTACAAAAATGAGTGCTTGTATATGAGAGAAGCATTAGATATTGCAGGAGTACACACAAAGTCACCTAACCACATATGGAGACATACCTTTGCTCAGGATTGGCTACATGCAATGGATGGTAATTATGAAGTAGGTGCAGAGATAGGTGGATGGAAAGATATAGGCACTATGAAAAGATGTTATGGTGCAGTATCAGAATCCATTGTTAAAAGAGGATTGGCAAAAGCAATGGGTTTGCCAGTTATTGAAGAAGATAATAAACTACTGTTCTAGGTGATTTGATGGCAAAGAAAAAAACAGTTGATTATATGAAAACCGAGTTCCTTGTAGCAGTACAAGATACTCACATATTTACAAAAGAGCAGGGTGTTATAAAACTGCTTAATGATAATAAAAGAACCATGATATATGGGATAGGTGTGACAGTAGAACAGGTTGAACCATATCTGTTTAAAGTAACTACTAGAAGTCACTTTCCAAAGTATGCAGTATTAGATAGGAATAGTGTTGGTGTCTATCTATCAAAAATGTATGGAGAGGTTATTGAAGTTACCACATATGGTTTAATATCTCAAAGGGGAAATTGGGTAACTGAACCTTATATCATAAAAGATGGATTACTACAACCTGAGAGTGAATGGTCTAAACTTCAATCATTTAACCTATCAGAAATATTTGGATTAACTGAAAAGGGAGTGTATCAGGTTGGGGAGTAAGGATAGAATATTTTTAATAACTACAAAATACAAAAACAGAAAGAGAGAATGCAATAATTGTGGAGTCGAAATTAAATTAGGTGAACATGTGTATTCTAAAGCTAATAGTCGCAAGGCTAATTACTATCATCTGAATTGTGCATACAAGTTAAACTTAATTGATAGAAATGACTTTAGGAGAAAGAAGGTGAACTAAGTATGACATATAAGAATGAGTTATATACAACTTGTTACATAATAAGTAACATGGAAAAGATAGCAAAAACGAAAACCTTTAAAATAGGTAAAAGGAACGCCCAATTCAAAGCAGGAAAAGAAGTGTTCGCAGACAAAGCAAGTGCACATAAATTCATAGAATACGACAGAAAAACTCATTACGTGAGAATAAAAAAATATGTCGTTGATGGAATAGCCATATACAAAGTATTCACAAGGAGGAAGTAAGGTGAACTAAGTATGACATATAAGAATGAGTTATATCAAACAACTAATACAGCTATTGCAGTTATTCTAATTATCCTAACATTCATCATCATTATATGGAACTACAATAATCAAACAGTTTATGATTTTGACTACACTATAACGATAGATACATCCAAAGACTATGATTACTTGCAGCTACATTGGCAATTAACTTCTCAAACAATTAATATATTAGATGTTGATGATGTTGTATTAAAAAGTGGAGTTGAATCATATTTAATTCACAGTGAAAGACATCAAGAATATGAAGCAGTTAAACTATCAATAACAATTAGGTATTACAAGTATGATGGTGGTGATTATGCAATACTCTCAGAAACAGAAACATATCAACTTCATCTTATTCCAGTAACGGATATAGAGGGATTGTAATGTGGTTCACTCTAGTATTTGAACATGGAGATTATACCTTCTATGATGAAAGAGGAAAGAATTACAAAGCATATCATTGTTTTACTTGTAAACAATTACAGCCACATGAATACATACAAGATTCAGATTATGTGGATGGTACAGTCATATACAAATGCATGATGTGTGCTAGAAGAAAATCAATATACAGTTCAACAAAGAAACTACCTGAAAGGAGTATGATGTAACATGAAGTATTTAGATGCAGAGACTAGAGAGATAAAGGAACTTGCACTCTATGATTGTATTTCAAATGTGGAAGTGAATCTAATGTGTTACGAGGAATATGCAGGAGTTCATTTTGATGAAGATGAAGGAGTGTATAATAATATAGTTCAGATATATGATGTTCTCAAATGGATGCTAGATAACAAAGAGTATATAGGATTCATTTATATTAAGTTAGAAGATATAATGGAATTACTAAATGGATTGAAAAAAGATGAAGTTTAAGAAAACAGCAAAGGTGGTTAACTATACAGGTGATATCATCCATGACAAGAGAGGATATTATAGGGTATATGGTCAACCTGTTCATGCTACAAACTACACATGTGATTATTGTGGAACTACTAGATTAGGATTTGGCATATGTGAAAAATGTGGCTCTTTCGTTAACACACTATCAAAAGAATACAGTAAGAAGATGAAAAAAGATGAGTGAAGAAACACCTATAAAATGTAAGGAATGTGGTAGCTCAAAGTGGAGTAAGATATACCCAGATGAGCAACTAGAAGGAAAAAGCGAAGCACTACAATTTGCACTTGCTAGACAGGTACAGTGTAATGAGTGCAGCTATTGTTGGGAGATGAGCAGAGTGCAAATAATAAGACACTTTGTATGGCTTCAAACATCTCAAGGAAAAACCTCTGAACAAATACTTGAGGAAGTGACAGAGGTTAAGAAAACAGCAGAAGAAGAAATGAAGGAAAGGTTCAGAAAGTGATAATTGAAGAATCTATATGGAATAAGATAAAACCTGTTCTTAGGGTTTTATACCGTCTATACTACCCTGCTTTTTTAACTGGTTTATTATACTATGCGTTTATAAATATGAGTTTTACCAAAGACTTTGCAACTGAGACTCATGTTTTAATGTCTCTAATCGTTATGATATATTTCAGAATAAACAGAGTGTTGAACTTATTAGATGAATTGATGGAGAAATTTGAAGATGATTAGACTATGGATAACTAGATTTACTCTAATGTTACCAATTATCAAGTGGTGGTTAAAGGTGGTATTGAGTAATGATTGAAAGAGAAAAATTACCTAGAAGGTACTGGACACCTAATGACCATATCAGGAGAGTTATGGAAAAGAGATACATTATATTTTACAAAGGTATGCAGCGTCTATCATTGGGTGAGTTCAGTATATTTTTACATCTCATGGAAAAGGAGTTGGTTGGGTGAGAAGAAAAGATGAAGATAATACTCCAAGTTAATTCATTCAAGTTAATTCCTGAATGTGAAGCAGATAAGGCATTATTCAGATATTGGGAACAATGCTCAGATGATGAGGAATATGAAACACACATAATCATTGAACCAGTTGAAGAATATATGTATGTTGAGTTTATCAAAGATGCAAACAAGGTGGAGAATAAATAATGGCATTAGTACATAGAACAATAGTTAAGGATGGACATAAGATAACCCTAGAGTGGGATACTGCATATAACACAATGCATATTGTAAGTCTTGAATGTCCATACTTAGAAAAGGCAAACAAGATGCTCAAGAAGCAGGGCATCAAAACCAGTAAGAAAAAACTAGAGAATAATGTTGAGGATGTTCTCAGGAAAGTGAAATAAAGTAAATGCCAGTTGCTAAAGAATACATCCTTGATGTTACCAAATATGCGTTATATAACAATAGAGATGGTTATGTTAGATGTAACTCATGTAAGAAGAAGTTGAGGTTAAGAGAAAAGGTAGTATCAAGGAAAGTTGGAACAGGTAGGAGTGGTGGAAAGGGTTATGCTCAAGCAACAACACATACTGTATTATATTGTCGCAAGTGTGCAATTAAGGTAGGTGTGATTGATGAGTGAAAAAGGAGAACAAAACGGATGAGAAATAGAAACAAAGATGGTAGATTTAGGAAGGTTCGTTCAGATAAAGGAAAACCAAGGAAAAAGAAACCAGAACCAGAATATTGTCCAAAAAGAGGAAAGGAATATGAATAGTCAACAAGTAAAAGAGATTATGTTTGCATCTATTACAGGTGCATTGGTTTTTGCTACATACAGCCTATTAGATTTTAAAGAATATCTAGGGGTTGGAATGGGTATATTGATGATATACCTGTGGTTCATCATAGTGAGAGATGGAAATGAAGAAGATGAGAATGAAAGTAAGTCAAGTTGAAAAACTTATTGAAATATGGAAAGAACGAAAATACAAGTTACCAAATACTCCGATTAGTTCATGTTGTCAAATTATTTTTAATGCTTGTATTGAAGAACTTGAACATGCTGTTTCAGTAGATAATAAGAAGATGAGTGTGAGTAAGAAATGACAGAGAAACTAAAGTATAATCCCTGCAAGGTTAGAAAGCATTGCAAACACTATAAGAAAGGCATTCATAGATGTGATTATGTTCCAATAGCTTTCTTTTGTGGGATAGTGTCATTGCTAACTTTCTATGTGAATAGAATTGATATTATCAGTTATGAGGCTGAGATACTTGAAAAAAAGGAAAGGTATGGTGGTTTAACACTCACAGAAGGAGAAAAACTAACCAAGTATCTTGATGAGATTAGAACATTGAAGGAGAGAATTGAAAACATATCAATTTAAATAATCTCCTGTTATCCATTATTTAGAGGTGAATCAAGGTGAGTATCTATGATGAGATGAAGTTCAAGTTATCCGCAAGACCATATCATAGGGGATGGAAATATCACGCAAAGCATGAATCTGAGCTTAATCGAGATAATAGAAATGGTAAACCCTTGAAGAAAACTCATAAGACGCTAGATTCTTTTTTCACCAAATAGGGTTCTATTTTTTATAGAGTTGTAGTCTATATTTTAAACCGTATCAGCCTTATATATTAAATTCAAATGATTATTCTCCATGAAACCAACAACAAAGCCAAATAGCGTAGAAGAAGCAAAAGAGTTTATCAGTACAGTTGAGGCAGTTGAGTTAGACAAAGATTATAGTAATGTCTCAGAGTGGAGAGCTTACAGGGATAATGAGCAAATCGCATATGACATTTTAATTGATGATAGATACAGCAACAATGCAATGAAAAGAGTTGTGAAGTTAGCCAAGATATTAGGAGAGCATGACCAAGAAGAAGGTTATGAAGCAGCTTATAATGAGGCTTATAATAAATCAAGAATCATTCTTGCATCTGCTCAACTCAAGATAGAGCTAAAGATTAAATCATTAGAGAAAGAAGCATTGGAGTTAAGCAGGTTTGAGTATGAGGTTTCTCATGGTGACTTCTCATGTCTTGATATTGGGTTACAGCTAGAGATAGCAAAAGAAATTGAGAAAGGAAAATACTAATTTAAAGAATGTTAGTGCATGAGTAGAGAAAACTCATTGTCAAACCAAGAGCTTACGATAAGAGCTTTCTAAAGGCATTTTGTTGATGATGCAATATGCCATACTCATGCACATGAAAGAGAAAGGTTGGAACACACCTTTAAAGTCATGGAATTTTATATTCAATCTTGATATCCATTATTCTTTTAGCACAGTCATATAATGCTGCACAGTGTTCTTTGCTGCATTTTTCATTGCATTCATAGATAGTTATAGGCATTTGTAGAAATGGACATAATAAGATGAAGTTGAGTTTTTTAGTAATCTTCTGATATTGGATGTTGTGTTTAATCTGGTTATCGAGTTCATGTTTTGTTAGGTTATATTTTTCTTGAAGTTGATTGTATTTCATTGCAAGTTTAACATTCATTTCTACTACTTCTTGATTCTTCTCAAGTTCTACATTAGCATATTCTAATCTGTTTTTCACATCCTCAATAGAGCCAATGGATATAGAGATTGGTGTTAAGTTCTTAGAGGCTAGTTCATTTTTCTTCTTCTCTATGATAGCCATATCATACTACTCCTAGTTCTTGAAGTCTATCTATATCATTGATGTAGCTGAAAATAAACTCATTAGTTTTCAAGTCAATGATGTGCATGATAAAGTTATCCTGTTTAGGCATAGCCATTGCAGCATAATGTACTTCATCATTCTCTAGTTCATATCTAACATATCTTCTTTGGTTTGGGATTTTTCTTTTATTCCATCCAATGTAAGGCTTCAAATCCTTAACATAGTATCTCTGCTTCATTAGTAAAATTCCTCAAGAATCTTATTAATTAACTCAAGGATTTTGTTATCTAGTTCAGTTCTCCTATCTTTCTTCAATAGTATTATCTCATGATATTGCTTCATGATGTATGCGAGTAGAAGAAAGATGATAAGTGTAAAAGTATAGTATGGAGTAATCATTTATTTTTCACTCCTATACTTTCTAATTCTTTCCCATTTGGCTTTTTCAAGAAATTCCATTGTATCTTGAGCCATGTTATCTACTATCATCATTTCTCTTTGGAACACAGCATATTCTTCTGGTGTAATGTTCCTGAGAAGTGAGTTCATTTCATCTTCAAGTTTAAAAATTGAGATAGATAAGGATACGCTTCTTCTATATAGTTGAGCTAATAATTGTGGTTTCATTTTTCTTCTTCTCCTTCATCTGGAATGTGTTTTCTATCCTTACAGTATGGTGCTATGCAAGGCTTATTTCTATTGATACAAGGTACTTCTTTTCCCTTAACTATTCTAACTGCTTGAGAACAATCATTATCATTGCAGTTACATGTGTATGGCATTTTTTATTTTCCCTTCTTCTCTATCTTCTTAACAAATCCACATGAAGTACAGATGTTATTCTTTCCTTCTATTGACCATGCAGATTCACCACATTCAGAGCAGATATCTAAGTTGGTTTCATCAACTTCAATAACCTTGTATTCTACTTCTAATGGTGTATCAGGTAGTAGTTGAGTGTTACCTAATACCTCTACTTCATCATCTTTTCTAATTGGTTCTCTAGCATTCATTTTCTCATAGTCAATGTATGGCTCTTGATATTCTACCACTGGAATTGTTAGATTCATCTTCTCCATATCCTCTGGTGTTATCATTGCTTTATGTTCAAGTGGAATCAAGTATTGACATGGTGGTTGTTCAGTCTTTGGGTTCAAAGCACTAAAGCAAGAATCTTGTATGCTGACCATCTCATTATCTATTAATGGACATATGAGGGTTTTACCATCTCTGCTGAACTTAACATCTCCTTCTATGATGTTGCAAGTACACATGTATGTTGTTGTTAAGAAGCCTTCTTCTGTTACACTCATAAACTTTCTAGCAAAGTCAACAAGTTTTTTAACTGATTCTTTTCTCTGCTCTTTGGCTATCATTGAATTGTGTTCATCTATCTTTGCTTGTTTGCAGCTAGTGCATAATACGTTAACTTCATATGGTGCAATGGCTAGAAGGTTTTTCTTTTTCTGCTTTCCAAATTTTTCTAAGCAGTAGAATGTTTCATCTGTATATTGCATGTACTCACAGTCAATGGATAATATTACATCTTGAACATTTGGGGGAATATAATCTTCTGAGTCTACCTTTCCTTCTAATAGGTTTGCTGTATATTGGTCATACACAAATACATGTGCATCTCCTTTGCTGAATCCTTTTTCCTTAACTAGCTTTGTT
>Ga0307377_10001877_pt1 | contig 25616 bp, 18 predicted proteins | sample TR3MG_FD_202535 | JGI IMG/M metagenome (GOLD analysis project Ga0307377, IMG submission 202535) | Soil microbial communities from Risofladan, Vaasa, Finland - TR-3 | ecosystem: Environmental > Terrestrial > Soil > Coastal area > Acid sulfate soil | place: Finland: Risofladan, Vaasa | collected... | reverse complement strand
CCTTTATTACGATTTCATCGTTACGGTCTCTCCTGAAAAAGGGTTACCGATGCATGGGCCGTTCCAAAAGCTGGAGATGGATGGTCCCGGGGAGATGTTCCATTTGGAAACGGAATTTGGACCAGGAGATCCCGGTTATGTCGGCGGCCGATGGTGGGTTGACGCGAACGACAACAACGAGATGGATGCAGAGGATGTATATTTCCTCTGCCCCCTATTGGGGCCTGGTCGCACGACCGAACTAAAATAATAATATAACGAATCCCCAGTATGTGTAGCCAAGGCCGCCGGTTCGTTTGGACCGGCGGCCTTGGCCTTTTCTAAAAAGAGGACGCTGATGTAAAATCTTTTCCTCATGCCGCTGGAAGAGCGTTTTCATGATATTTAGAAAAGGCCATCATCGACTTGAACTAGCCGGGTTACTTTCCTTGTTGCTACTCCTTGTCATTTGGGCACAACCGCTCGCATCATCCACGAAGTCGGAGCCAGTAAAAAAAACAGCCTGGTCTGCCAAAGACTCTTATCTCACCTGGTCCCTTGAGTGCGCAGATTGCCCGTTTGACTACTTCATTGTCGGTGATCGGGGGCTTGCGCTTGATAGCGACGGATATCCACACATTATCTACGGGGGAGAACATCTATCCTATGCCTACTATGATGGCCTGAGGTGGATGGTAGAGGTTGTCGATGATGCTCCCGGAATTGATGGCCTGTATCCGTCAGCATCAAGCCTGGCTTTAGACGAAAACAATATTCCCCACGTCAGTTATTACAATCGTTACGGCACCGCTCTTAAATTTGCACTGAGGAGCGAGAATGGCTGGTTGATCGACACGATCGATAATTCTGGGAACGAGTACGGCTATGATACGGCGATAGCTCTGGATACAGCTGGCAAACCACATATTGCTTTCAGTACAAACGGTGACCTAAAGTACGCCAGCTGGACCGGAGGCGCCTGGGAGTTCCAAAGTGTGGACTCGGCCGGTTGGCTGGGCTGGCATATATCTCTATCTTTGGACAAGAATGATGATCCCCATATCAGTTATTATGATGACGCCTACGGAACGCTCAGGTATGCTCATCGCTCCGACGGCGCCTGGGAAATTCAGATCGTGGATGAATCCGCCTGGCTAGGGGAATTCAATTCTATCGCCATCGATAGCCTGGGGGTTGCTCACATCAGTTATCTCGATTACGAAAACGGCCGGCTCAAATATGCCCGAAAGGTAGGCGATGAATGGGCGATCCAGGAAGTGGCTACGGCCAGGTGGTATGGCGGTTTCACATCACTGACCCTGGACGGTGATGGTAACCCTTATATAAGCTACACGGACAATCGCGGTGGGCTCTATTATGCGACCTGGTCAGGCGACACGTGGATCATTCAGAATCTGGAGGACGGCGGTGTTTGGTTCACTTCCTTGGCCCTGGACGACAACGAAAACCCACACATCACTTTCTACGATTGGACCGCCAGAGGATTACATATCATGGTCCAATCCCCCGGTGGCTGGGAGAAGCAAATGATAAACAGTTCGCGAGCTGTAGGTCGTTATACTTCCCTGGCAATAGACAAGGACGATCACCCCCATATCAGCCACAGAAATTTCCTGACAAAAGATTTGCAGTACGCTCACAAAGCCACAGATGGATGGATAACCGAAACCGTGGACGGGGCCGAAGATGTGGGCGCTTACACTGCTCTTGCTTTGAGTGAGGTAGGCGACCCATTGATTAGTTACTACGATGCTAAGAATGGTGATCTAACGTTGGCCCGGCTGACAGGAAGTGGTTGGCTGACAGAAACCGTAGATAGCGCCGGAGATGTAGGTGCTTTTACATCACTGTCCCTGGATGGACTTGATCGTCCCCACATTAGTTACTATGACATCACCAATGGCAATCTCAAATATGCAAGCTGGTCAGGGAGTGGTTGGATCAGTGAAACGGTGAGCAGCCCCGGTGATGTTGGTTCCTATACCTCCCTAAAATTGGATGGTCTTGGCAATGCACTCATCAGTTACTACGATAGCACACATGCGGATTTGATGTACGCGAGGAGTGCTAACGGTGGGTGGATCACGGCCACTTTAGACAGTGCCGGTGATGTGGGATCCTATACTTCATTGGACTTGAATGGCGCCGGCTATCCCAGAATTAGCTACTATGACGCCACAAATAGAGACCTCAAAATGGCTGGTTGGACGGGGAGCGATTGGTCAATTGAGATCGTTGACAATGAAGGGGATGTAGGCGCCTACACCTCTTTGGCTATTGACAGCAACGACAATCCGCATGTGAGCTACTATGACAATAGCAATAGTGCTTTGAAATATGCCTACTGGGCAGGGAGTAGGTGGCTGATAACAACGATTGACAGTGTAGGAGATGTGGGCTCATACACTTCGTTGGCTCTGGACGGTGGCGACGGTTCACATATCAGTTACCATGATGGAAACAATTTTGATCTGAGATACGCACGGTCTTTAGCCCCATCTTATTATCTTCCGCTGGTACTGTCAGCTGCACCCTGAAATTAGACCAATTGGAAACCAGTCGTTACTATTACGAAATGGCGACAATAATCACCTCAACACCCTGATTATTGACACTAGGCCAGCGATTGCTCATGTTCTACACTGTCCATGATCATACAACATCGCCAAGCTACCTCCAGGACGCCGGTCTTCGTTGGTCACAGAAAAGAGGGTCAGGGCATCATGAAAAGAAAGGGAATCCCCGCATTATTTCTGACGCTTGGTTTGGTTCTTGTCTATTTTGCCGCTTACGCAGGCCAGGCCGGCGCATTCCAAAAATATCCGGTTTTCAGCGATCCTCCCCCCCTCCCCCCCGATCCGAGCGATGGGCCTGAGGCGGTCAGCGCGTCAGGTGGATCAACTGCTATGGACGAGGCCGGTGCTGAGAGTGCGGCCTGGACCCCTCTACCCGTGGCCGATGACCCGTTGTTACGGCTGCCGGGCACCCAGCCCGACCAGGGTGTCGTATTAGATGGTCCCGGGCAATGTATCAACTGCCATGCGGATTACGATCCCCTCACCGAACCTTATAACAACTGGCAGGGTTCGATGATGGCCCAGGCCGCCCGCGACTTTCTATATTGGGCCACGGTGACGGTAGCCGGTCAGGATTCAATTTGGGCCTTGGGCAACCCGAATGCTACCGACTTCTGTCTGCGTTGCCATATGCCGGGTGGCTGGTTAGGCGGCCGTTCTGATCCAACCAATGGCTCAGCGATGACCGGCATCGATTTTGACGGGGTGCAGTGCAACCTGTGCCACTACCTGTACGACCCCTTCTATGAAACAACCTATGCCGGCACCCGCGAAGGGAATGATTGGCCAGGCTATTGGGATGAGAGTAATGCCAGCGCAACGCCCTCCAGTTCGGCCGCATTGGCACTCTACAACCAGGATAGCAGCCTGGCGGCGGCTGTTACTAAGTTTAATGGCACATTATTTTACACGAACGATCTGTCCCCGGCCGGGTTTACCGAGAATGGCTCTGGGCAGATGTTCGTCAGCACGCTGAACGACAACCGGCGGGCCTCCTTCGCTGATGCCAATGCCAATCACGCCATCAATTACAGTCGCTATCACAAAAGTAAATATTTTTGCTCTACCTGTCACGATATATCCAATCCGGTTTTGGCCAACCTGGGCGCTGATCCGACCGCTATCCTGCCCACAGAAGCGAATTCATCCTCCAGTTATTACCATGTGGAGAGGACTTTCTCAGAATTCATGCTCTCCGATTTTGGTCTGCAGGGCGGCGTGGCCGGGATCGGTCCCTATGATCCCGCTGTGTTTGACACATCCCAGCCCGGTAACAAAATCGCCACCTGCCAGGATTGTCATATGCGCGACCAGGCAGGCAAGGCGGCCGACAAAAATCGGGCTATCCTGCGGCCAGATGGAAGTATCGAGCACCCAAAGAGCGGCGTACCCCAACATGACCTGACCGGGGGGAATATGTGGGTCTCTTATATTTTGGCCAGCGCCGTCTCCGGATCGGCCAACTACGATGCCACCAACGATGCTTTGTTAAACCAGGGCGCGTCGGTCCTGACGATGGATCTAACGTCCGGGGAAGCGTTTGATCCCCCTTCGCTGCTAGCCGGCGTTGCCCGCTCTGAGCAAAACCTGCACGATGCGGCCGCTATTCAGGGGATCAACTACAGTATGGCCAATGGCCAATTGTCCTTCCAGGTCCAGAATCAGACCGGTCACAAGCTGATCTCTGGTTACCCTGAAGGGCGACGCATGTTCCTCAATATTCGATTTTATTACGATGATGACCTGTTGCTGGAGGTAAACCCTTACGATTCGGCCGCGGGTACGCTGAAAGGGTTGAGCGGGTACGTTTACGATGACCCTAACGGCATTTTGCCCGATCCCACGGCATTGGGCGCCAATGAGCGCTATGTAGACGAATTAGTCTACGAGATGCACGGTAGTAGCTCGATAACCGGCGAAGATGAGACTTTTCATTTTGCCCTCAGCGACGGCCGTTACAAAGACAATCGCATTCCGCCTATGGGCTTCCGTATCGGCGAGGCCGGAGCGCGCCTGGCGGAGCCGGTGTGGCAGGGCAACCCGGCCCTGGATTATTTCAGCGCCGCCGAGTATGTCGGTGGTTATGACGAGATCGACCTGGGAGATTTTGGCGTGCGGGTCCCCGGCGCCGACAAGATTGAGATTTCGCTCTACTACCAGACAACCAGCCGTGAATATATTGAATTTTTACGTAATGAGATCAACGGTGAGGGAGAATTGACGCTGAGCAGTCCTGGCGTCAGCGGTGACCCGGCCTACCTCATCCAAACAGACCCCTTCTTCAGCCAGCTCAAGGCCTGGGGCGATACCATGTGGCAGTTATGGAGCCATAATATGAACCTGCCCGGCGCGGCGCCTGTACCGATGGTCACCAGCATATACACGCCATCAGTGAACAGCCCACCGGTAGCTGTTGGCGACCATTACACGACGACTAAGAACATCAATCTGGTGGTGGCCACACCCGGCGTGCTGGAGAATGATAGCGATAGCAACAGCGATCCCCTGACGGCCGAGCCGGATAGCTCGCCCAACCATGGCGCTGTTTCCCTGGAGAGTGATGGCTCGTTTGTGTATACCCCAACGCTCGACTATTTCGGATCGGATGTTTTTACCTATCACGCCGATGATGGACTGGACGGCTCAAATACGGTAGCAGTTACGATAACAATCAGAGCCAGCAATGCAACTCCAGTGGCAGTCAGCGACAAATACACGACTACAGAGGATATCCCTCTGGTTGTAGCTGCACCCGGTGTGCTGGATAACGACAGTGACAGTGACAGTGATCCCTTGACGGCCGGGTTGGATAGCGCTCCCAGCCATGGCGCGCTCTATCTTGATAGCGATGGCTCTTTTGTCTACACACCGACGCTAAACTTCAACGGCCTGGATAGCTTCACCTACCAGGCCAATGATGGCCAGCTTGAATCCAATACGGTGGTCGTCACCCTAACGATTACGTCGGCCAACGATCCTCCCATCGCGATCAATGATAGGTACACTACCACCGAAGATATCACGCTTTTCGTGGTCGAGCCTGGGGTGCTGGAGAATGACATCGACATTGAAGGTCATGGTCTGACGGCAACGCTGGGCAGCCCGCCCAGCCATGGCGTTCTGATCCTCGAAAGCGACGGTTCCTTCGTTTACACGCCAACGTTAAACTTCAATGGAATCGATAGCTTCACCTATCGGGCCAATGACGGCCTGGCGAATTCGAATACGGCCGTGGTCATGTTGACGGTGCTGGTCGCCAATGATCCCCCCATCGCGGCCAATGACAGATACACCACCACCCGAAACACCAGGCTGACTATCCTGGCGCCGGGCGTATTGGGTAATGATGAGGATATTGATGGGGACGATCTGACAGCCATCCTCGATACAGAGCCGCTGAGCGGCACGTTGCAGCTTCAATCGGACGGCTCTTTTGTTTATACGCCGACCACGGGCTTTTCCGGACAAGATAGCTTTACCTATTATGCCTATGACGGTGTGGCCTTATCAAACCTGGCTGCAGTGACGTTGATCGTGACAGCAGTCAATGATCCCCCGGTAGCGGTTGGCGACCATTACACGACGACCGAGGATATCACCCTGGTAGTCCCCGTTTCAGGTGTGTTGGCCAATGACCACGATCCCGAAGGCAATCCATTAACGGCGATCCTCAATGCCTGGCCCGATCATGGCAGCCTGGTCCTTGCGCTGGATGGCAGTTTCGTCTATACGCCTTCATTAAATTACCATGGAGTAGATAACTTTACCTATCATGCGAATGATGGCCAACTGGATTCGAATACGGTCGTGGTTACTTTAACAGTTGAAGCAACCAACGATCCGCCTATTGCGGTCAATGATAGGTACACGATCACTGAAGATATCACGCAGGTCGTGGCCAAGCCTGGGGTGCTGGGGAATGACTTTGATGTAGATAGCGATCCGCTCACAGCGGTCCTTGGTGTTAACGTGGCCCATGGAGAGCTGACATTACGGCCGGACGGCAGCTTTGTTTACACACCGACGCAGAACTTCAGCGGGATCGACAGCTTCACTTATCAGGCCAACGATGGCCTGGCGAATTCGAATACGGCCGTGGTCACCTTAACGGTCAGCCCGGCCAATGATCCGCCAATCGCCATAGGCGACGCATACACCACTACTGAGGACGTCACCCTGGATGTTCCCGCGCCTGGCGTGCTGGAGAACGACAGCGACCCAGATGGCGATACCCTGACGGCCGTGCTCATTGGCAACGTCACCCACGGCGACCTGGTCTTGAATCTGGATGGGAGCTTTGTTTATACGCCAACCAGGGGTTATGCTGGCCTGGATAACTTCACTTATCGAGCTCATGATGGCCAGGCCGGTTCTGAAACGGTGACCGGCCACCTGACGGTAGAGGCCAAGCCTGTATACCCAGTTTACTTACCCTTTGTGCTTAAACATTAGGTGCAAACACAAGATTCATTAACAAGCTGAAGGGTTTTTCGTTAGGTTTCGGTTTACCCAATGAGTAGATTCAAATGTCGCTGCGGTTTTAGCTTGCGTATCAGCAACGTTCCAGAACCGCATACCTGGATTGCCTACGCTGGCGATATCGAAGAAGCCAGCGTGGAGGCGGATTTTGAAGCAAACAAAGATATCATTCGCGAGAATGACCGGTTCGTGTCCGAGCACCGCACATTGATTTACGAGTGTCCATCTTGTGGTTGGCTCACCTGGTATCGCGGAAGCCCTGACGAAGCAACCCATTTCAAGCCAACTGTCGGTGACTCTTAGGTTCAAGTATGAAGTGCACCGTTGGAACGCGACCACTGACTTATCCCATATTGCGTTGATTTTTCATCTTCTTTCCACTAACTGAGCTCCCCAAGCGCATCCAGATAGTCGGTGTAGCCGCCCAGGTATTCGCTCAAATGACCATCGCGTAGTTCAATGGTCTGATCCACGATCTGGTCCAGGAAGTAGCGGTCGTGGGAGACGACCAGCACGGTACCGACAAATTCGTCCAGGGTCTCTTCCAGCACTTCAATCGAGGCGATATCGAGGTTGTTGGTGGGCTCGTCGAGCAAGAGCAGATTCGGCCGGGAGACCACCAGCTTGGCCAACTGTAAGCGGCTGCGCTCCCCACCGCTCAGATTGCCGACTTTACCCCGCACCTGATCATACGTGAACAGGAAGCGGTTCAAAAAGGCAACCACGTCACCTTCGCTCATGGGCACGGCGTTTCTTATCTCCTCGAGGGGTGTTTGATTCAGATCCAGCGTTTCATGTTCCTGGGCGTAATAACCGATCTTGATGCTTGGCCCGATCTTGATAACCCCACCGGCCACGCCGTCCGGATCAAGCAATTGGCGCACCAACATTGACTTACCGGCGCCGTTTGGCCCTACCAGCCCCACCCTGTCGCCATGCCAAATGGTGTAGTTCAACCCTCGCCACAACCTGAGGCCATTAGGCAACGTTTTACTAACATTGATGAGTTCGATCACCTTTTTGCTGCCGCGCCAGCCCTCAAGTTCCAGGCGCATGCGACGTTGATCGCTGACCTTGTCGATCTTGTCCATTTTATCCAGCATCTTGCGCCGGGACCGAGCCTGCCTGATGTGGCGCACATCAACCACCATCGAAGCCCACAGTTCAAAACGAGTGATGGCCGCCTCGATCTGGGCAATTTCCTTCTGTTGGGCCATATATAGCTGTTGCTGGCGCAGCCGGCGTAGCTCTCTCTCCGTTATATAGGCGCTGTAGTTGCCGTGATACAGGGTCAGGTGGCCGTTCTCCAGCTCGGCGATATGGGTGGCCATCCCGTCCAGCAGGTAGCGATCATGGGAGATAATGACCACACAGCCCTGGTATTCGTTGATGATTTTCTCCAGCCTGCTTTTGGCGGGAATATCCAGATGGTTGTCGGGCTCATCCAGCAGCAATAATTGAGGTTTTAAAACAAGTAACTTGGCCAGGAGAATGAGCTTCTTTTGGCCGCCGCTTAACACACGGGTCGGCGTGTCCCAGGTTTCTTCTGTGATGCCCAGGGCGCTGAGGGTGGCTTTGACCTGGCTTTCATGACGCCGGCCGCCCAAACGCTCGTAGTCATCGAGCATTAGAGCATGTTGGTTCATTACCTTTTCGAGTTTGCTGTAATCTTCGTAGACGGCCGGGTCGGCCATTCGGGCTTCCAAATGGTGAATCTGCTGCTCGACCTGGGCCAATTCAGAGACGGCCGTCAATGCTTCCTCAAGGACAGTACGCCCACCGGCCATGACGGGCTCTTGCTCCAACCGGGCCCAGGTTAACCCAGGGGCGCGAAAAAGCTCGCCCTCGTCGGCAACGAGTTCCTGGCTCATCAACTTCATGAGGGTTGATTTTCCGGCGCCATTGGGGCCAACGAGGCCTATCTTCTGATTCAGTTGCAGTTCGAGGCTCACCTCGTCGAAAATGGGTTTGCCAGCCAGGGTGACTTTGACTTTGGCCAGGTTCATCAATACTTTGGCCATATTAGATTATCCCGGCGATGATCAAGAGCAATAGCCAGTTGCGGACCACCTTGCTTATAAAAACAAAAATAAGGAAATAGATGCGACCAATGCCGGCCATACCGGCCGCAACGGTGAGCAGCGAGCCGATAAAGGGGATGGAGGCAATGAGCAGCGGCACCGGTCCCAGGCGCCTGTACCAATCGAGGACCCGTTCCCAGGTCTCGGGCCTGATTCTGGGATAGAGCGTCTCGATCATCTCTTTTCCCCGCAGGCCACCATAATAATTAGGCAGGCGGGCGAAAGAGCCGACCACGCTAAGGACAAGAATGAGCAGCCAAAGTTGGGGATTAGTTAGAAGTTCATTTAACACGGTTTAGCTCCTTTCCAAGCGAGCAGAGATATTACCCACATAGCGGCTGAGCCAGGGCACCCGCCAGATGGCCCGAAGGGCAAATAACCACACGACGGCCACAACAGCGATCAATAAGTACAGCCAAGGTTTGGCCAGAGGTGAAAGCCGGAGCAATTGCTGGGTCAGGGGCAAGAAAGTGGCCACAAAAAACAAGAGGAGCAGGATGATAGCCATGTAGGTGCCACGCCAATCGCCGCTTAGGACATCGCCGCCGACCCAAAAACGGGACGGGGGCTGGACAAAAATCACCAGCAACAAGCCCATAACAACCAGGCCGAAAGTGACGGTCATCCAACTGTCACTCAGCTCAGAGAGGAAGGAGGCGGATATTTCGCCAAGCACCACGGATGCTATAGTCAGGGTCACGGCCGCCGGCACCACAAAATGGAACAACCGCGATCGCATGTATTGGCGCGGTAAAGACCCGGATGAGGCCCACAAGGTCAGGCCTATAGATGGCGCGATAATGGTGAAAAAGGCGATGACCCCGCCCTGGGTGGAATGGTAGTAGAAAATACGTCGACCAGAGAGGATCATAATCACGATCAGCAGCAGCACATAACCTATCTGGGCCAGGTTAAGTTTTAAGATATCTAATAGACCGTTTACGATCTTTTGCCCGCGCCGAAGCACAGTAGGTAAAACCTGGAGAGAATCCTCCAACAGGACGATATCAGCCATACTCAACGCCGCCTGGCTGCTGCTTCGGAAGGTGATGCTTAAATTGGCCTCCTCCATCGCCGGGAGATCGCCGGCGCCGTCACCGACCATGGCCACCCGTTCGTCCAACCGGCGCAACGTGCGCACAATGTCCCTTTTTTGCCCCGGCGTTAATTGACAAAAGAGGGTCGCGGCCTGGATGGTCACCTCGAACTGGTCCCTATCCAATTGGCTTAAATCAAAACCAGAAACGGTCGCCAGGGCGGTCGCCCCATTGCTGGGGAGGTCATTAGCGGTTAAGCCAAGCTGTTCGGCAGCGTACCTAACCCGTTCGGGGTTCTCGGAGGATAAGATTTTGATTTTGACATTGGCTTCCGTGAAGGCATTGACTGCCTCTCTGGCTTCAGGGCGGATCCGTTCATTGAAGGTCAGGTAACAGAGAGGGATAAGATCATCGGGTAATTGGGCCTGGCCACCGGCCGCGAGCAAGGGTCGGGGTTCGGGAGAATAGGCAAAAAACAATTGGGGCAGGGCTGGCTCGTCTGCTGATTCTGGTTGGGCCGGGTCCTCATGTTCCGGCCGGATAATCGTTTCCATTCTCTGGCGCAGGCGCTGAAAAAAGTTGGCTTCTGGCGTCGCCTCGATTTCTACCTCAGCCGTTGTTGCGTCCGAGGCGGTTGTAGCATCGGAAGCGGATGTAGCATCGGAAGCCAATGCTGTGGCCTTTGGTGATTTCGCCGCCATTGTTAGACTTTGTTCAGGGGAAATGTCAGCGGCACTATCATCTTCGACTTCCCGACCATTACGCCGGAATACGGCCGCTATACGGCCGAACACCTGGCGCATATTGGATGGATTTTCCTGGCCGGCAAAGTCAGTACTGCCGGTCATTACGCTATCCTGATAGGCCGATAATATCGCCGGCTGGCCAATAATGTACGTGCCCCGGATATCCGCTTCAGAGAAGGTCACCCCACTCCAGCCATGAGCAGCTAGTAAACCGGCGGCCTGCTCCACCGGCCGACTGATGCCCGGCAAAGCCCCGGCGACAGCTTGCAGGAAAAAGTTGTCGCTGCGGATGGTGTGGGCGACATCGCCCAATATTTGCCGAATACGGCTCTCGGCCAGGACCGGTTGGCTGCCGGCGGGGGCAATTATCTCAACCCCGACCTCAGCGCCGGTCAGCGCGCCAGTATTGCTGAAGCAGAGGGTAGAGACCTGGGCCAACGACTCCACGGCCGGCGATTCACGGATCAGGGCGCCTAAATCACCCAGCCGGGCGCTGCCCAGAGCATAAGTGGCGACAATCATGAAGTAAAGACCGCTGGGGGCGATACTGAAAAAGATCGAGGCTATATTGCGATAATCCTCTTCAAAAAGATTGGCCAGCAAGGGGAAGTTGATCATATCCAGAAAGAGGATGATCATGAACAAGGCGATGGCGGCCAGTAAAAAACGCAATACCCGGGCGATGATCCCTTGCAGGGGGGTTAATTCAGCTTTTCCTTGAACAGGCGTCCAGCGCGCCTTGTTCTGGGCCGGCAGCGCGGTAACCCGATAAACGGCGCGGCCTTGCAAGCAATAGGCTCCGGCCTGGATTAGGACCCCCTCCTCGATGATCTTCGAACGCTCCTCCTCGCGAACGGCGGCCGTTTCAAGTACCTGCGGCCGGCCGGCCAATAACTGACCATCAACGAGGAATTCATCTCCGCGACCGGCTACCAATACATCGTCGATAACGATCTCGTCCAAGTCGATGCTCGAGATCTGGCCGTCGCGAATAACTGTGGCCGACGGCCGGGCGAGGTCTAACAATCTCTCCACCTGCTTTGTGGCATATAGTTGTTGGGCCGCGTTAGCGACGACGTTCAAAAAAAAGACGCCGATGGTTAATAGCGCGCCCAGGGGGTCGCCCAACAGAGCCTGGGCTGCAGCCAAGCCCAACATGCTGAGGTTAAAGATGGAAAAGGTACTGGTGCGCCAGATGTCCCGGCGTACTTGCCGGGCTGTTTGATCACTTTCCTGGGTAGCGGATGGGGGACGCCGGGATGCTGCTTCTTCTTGGGTCAGCCCTTGGAATTGGTGCAGATTGGGCGCGGCGGCCGGTTGCCCGGCCCGCATCTTCCGCTTGGCCCGGCTCAGGCGATAATATAAAAACCCGAACAGGGTCGCTAACAGGGCAATTCCCGCAGCCGGCCATAGCCAGTGGCGTAGCAATCTTGCCGGCGAGCGACCATCCATCAGAAACTAGCCACGTTTATCCAACACTCTGCGCTTGTTCATATTGACCAAGCCAGCCCTTGAGCTGTTTATAGACGTTTTGTGCGCCGACGATATCTTCCTCTGCCAATTGCCAATCGGCCGGATACATCAAGAAAGGTTGGGTCTGGTAACCACCCAGGCCGCCATGACAGCCGATCAACTCTTCATAGGCGGCCACCTCGTTGGTCTCGGCATTGTAGAAGCTGTTTACCAGGATATCGGGGCAGTTGGAGAAACTGTCTTCGCGGCGTAAATGCTCGGCCGCCCGGGGGCCAAATCCGGCCAGGGGGTTCTCCCCTTCAATACGATCCTCGGCCAGGTAGTAGCGACCGGCCTTGCCAATAACCAGCGGACCGTTTTCGGAACTAACCATGACAAAGCCAACGCCTTCATGCGCGACCAGGCCATCTAGCAGGCCGGGAAAAATGGCTTCTATTTTTTCCTGTGTCGCCCTGACTTCCCGTAGGGTGCCATAAACCAGGCCCAGGTTACCCGAGGCCATCACGACGATGGCGGGCAGTTCTTTATCTTTAGCATCCTTACCGTCGCCATCGGGATCTACTTCTGCGAGATCCAGGGTTTCTGCTTCCGGGCCGATGTTAACCTGGCCGTCTTTGGTTCTGTTTCGCAACGCCCGGCGCAGCCCGCGGGCGGCTGCACCTGACTGGTTCTGAATGGCATCGGTTAAGAGCGCGTTGACGTGACCGGCACCCTCGCCGGCTTCAGAAAAGCCTTGCACCAGATGCTCCTTGGCCAACTCCTGGACCAGATCTTCCAGGGACTTGTCGTAGCGTTGTTTGAAGGTCAGGCCGCCGCTTTGACCGTGGTCGGATAGGATGATGAAATGATAGGGGCGCGAAGCCTCTGCGGCCGCGTTTTCCAGGCGGGCAAATTGTTGGTCGATCTTAAAAAGAGCGTCGTAAGCGTCTTTCGATTCTACGCCTGAATGATGGGCCACCTCATCATAACCGACGAAGGTGGCGTAAGCCGACGGCCGGCCGGCGTACATGTCGCCAATCAGGGTGTAGATGTTTAACTCGCGTAAAATGGTGGTCGTCACGCCGCGCACCAGGGCATATTTAAAGTTGCGATGGTGTTTATCCAGGCGGGGCTGCACATCATTGCGCCGGTCCTGCCAAAAACGATAGCGCTCCAGGACGATGTCCCAGAAGAACAGTAACAGAGTGCGGGTGAAATTATAAGGGCTGGAAAAATAGGCGTAAAAGTCGCCGGTGTGGAAGCGGGAGAAATCCTTGATAACGCTGGCCGTGTTCATGACATTGGGCGCGTCGCCCGACATGAGATTGCCCCGGCTGGCGCCATCATTAGCGAGCAGTCCGTTACCGTTAGAACGATCCTTCTCCAGGGTAGCCACCTCGTCAGGATTGCTGGAGGCGACGATGAGTCTACGCTCGCGGTCGTACCAGCGGAAGGCGGGGATATTGCTGTTGTTGCCATGCAAGATACCGGCCTGGCTGGCCGAAGTCTGCGAAGATGTGTCCGTCTCCCAGGTCACCAGGCTGTGCGTGCCCTCTTCCAGCCAGCGTTTCATGGTCGGGGCGAAACCCTCGGCTATGGCCTTGTCCAGCACCGGCCGGGCCAGGCCGTCAATCTCAAGAAAAAAGACGCCGGGCACATCGGTGTCGATAACCTCGCCCCGGCGACGCATCCGCCGGCGAACGACGTTGCGATAAAAGGAGGCATCGTCGTCAATGGTTAACAAAGTGCTCAGGATAACATTGATGGCGGTAATGCCTATGGAAGCCCAGATGGCCGTCCAGAAGACCCTATCGATAGTGAATCCTGTCACGATTTCGCTGGCCAGCCAGAGAATGAACCCATTGAGAACCAGGAAGAGCAGACCGGCCGTGAAGACGGCAAAGGGTAGAAAGATGCGGCTCAGGATTGGCCACAACAGGGCGTTTAAAAGGCCGATGACAACAACAGCAACGATGGCCGTGCTGAGGCGGTCGATGGTGAGGCCATCCAGCCACCAGGCCATCAGTAGCAGCCCAATAACTTCAAAAACTCCGATGATCAAAATGCGAACAATGGGATGCCTGCCGATAGATCCCTGTCTTTTTTTCATAACTCTTCGCTACTTCCTACTCATCAAGCCATCACCACAATAGAAAAAGCGGCTGGCCCATCATGTGGACCAGCCGCTGATTAGTGACTACTCTTCGTGGGGGCCGAAGGATTCGCGCAGTTGGGCGTCTTCTTCTTCAGTCAGGGAAGTACGGATTATCGTGGCGTCGAAGTGGGACAACTCGCTCAACACCTTGTCTTCGGTCCATTCGGCGACAAGCAAGAATAGGGCCGAGTGGCCGGGCTCGATGGTGTTGCTGACTTCTTTGATAAAATCGTCGTCGATACCGATATCGGTCATTTTACCGCCAATGGCGCCGCCAACGGCTCCAGCAACCAGGCCCAACCAGGGGGCGAAGAACAACAGGCCGATGAGCAGGCCCCAGAAGGCCCCGCCCAGCGCGCCGGCGCCGACCAGGCTTTGGGCCTGTTTCACTTTCGGTTTACCATCGCCTTTCCTGACAACGGTAGCGGCATCTTCCAGCTTGATGAGCTGTTGCTTCTGCAAATTACCAACGGCGTCGGCCATCTCTTTGGCGCCGCCTTCATTATCAAAAGCAAAAACAATTAAATCTGACATTCTGAATCTCCTTACTTATATGGGTATACAATGCCGGTCAACATTGACCAGCAAACACTTGATTATAACACAATTCGGATAATGACTGTCCCTGCGCCCTGCGCCTGCGCCTCCAATGACAAAGGGGAGGGCGCTGGGGAGGGAGGGCAAGCATGATCCCGTCCCGGTAATTGTTTCTGGGAAAAAAAATATTCGCCGAAATTAGTGGGGGGAACGGGAGAGCGACCTCCTGGAAAGGAAGTTTTCCCGGTAATTGTTTTGTACCGGTCAACGGTACCCGGTAATCGTTTGGTTTGATTGGCGGCTGGCGACCTCCAGGGAAGGTTGGGTGTCCCGGTTACTACCAGTTGGATATCGAATAGGTTTGACATTTTGGGCGGGTGAATTTTGGCCGGACAGCCCCTGGGAAGGATGCCTGTTCTGTCATTGACAGGGGTTATTTTGGCGGTCCGGTTAAGACCGGTTGACAGCTGGTGTTTGAGTTTTTGGCGCGATCTGTGGAAGGGGGTTACTGGTTGTTTCATTTGACCCGGGTCTCTTTACCGGCGGGATGCGAAGCTCCTGAGTGCTTAGGGACGCTGGTCGCGCAGGGCGCAATGGCTACGGGAATGATAGCACACATGTTCTATTTGGTCAAAGAAGATTGCCGGTTGGGTGTACGAAGAAGTTGTCAGTGAATTTCACCAAGAAAGATGTCCTGGGTTCACACCAGGTGAAAATTCAGCCAAAGATCCACCACCAATTCCATTTATGTCAATTGTTCTGGCAAATCTTTCGTGGACCCTTGCAAAGGCAAACAAGGCGATCAGCAGGAAAAACTGCCGAATCCACCGGCCGCGGTCTTCGTGAAAGCAGTTATTGGCCGCTAGCGGTTGGAAGCGCGCAGCATAAGCAGGAAGAGGTTGATGTAATCCAGATACAGCTTCAGCGCGCCGATGACTACCAGGCCACCGCGGGCCGGATGGCTGCCGATCTGTTGGCCGATCTTCTTCAACTGCTGGGCGTCCCAAGCGGTCAGGGCGACGAAGATGGCGATGCCGACGAAGTTCAGCGCCCAGTTAAAGGTGGAGAAATTAAACAGCCAGCTTAAAAACCACATGATCATCCAACCGAGCAGGATCATGAAGATGTAATTTCCGGCGCTGGACATATCCCGTTTCAGCACGATGCCCACCAGGCTGGTCACCAGAAAGACGCCAGAAGTGAGTAAAAATACCGAATAGATCTGCTGGCTGGAGTAGATAAGAAAGATCGAGGTTAAGGCCAGGCCGGTCAAAGCAGCGTATAGTAGAAAGAGGAGCGCGGCCGCTCCCGGTGACATAGTCATTACCCGGGCGCTGAGAACAACGACCAGGACAATTTGAAGGATGAATAAGCCAAAGGCGAACCAGGGCTTGGTATACAGGTTGACCAGGAATTGCTGGTCGTTGCTGGCCCAGTAGGCGACGAGGCCGGTTATGGCCAGGCCGACTGACATTAGTAAATAGACCTGAGCCATGAAGGTGTTTATTTTTGTTTCGCTGACTGGTGTGACTGCAGCTGCGTGGGCCATATTTATCTCCTTGAAAATATTTTAATAAGAGGGCGAGGCAGCCGGGTGAGTCGTCTATTCCTCACTATAGGGCTATTCCCGACTGCCTTGCCCCTACCCTACGATTGGTTGGATAGCATCAGGCCGGGCGACCGGGAGGAGATACCCTGTGGATCTCAAGGTTTGATTTCCCGGTCGCCTGACCCCTGTATTAAGCGCTGGCTTCGCCGGCTATTTCGGCCGGTTTTTCAGCGAAGCGGGCTTGATATACCGGATGGTATTTGTCGAACAAGGTGATGATCAGGGTCAATAACAGGACAAAGAACAACATAGTGCCCAGGTCGGCGGAGCCTTCGAAGCGGGGCAACAGCCAGGAGTATAAGAGGGCGAGGCCGAAGTTGAGGGCAGCCATCACCACAAACTGGGTGAGGGTATGGCTCCATTCCCGGCCGCGCTTGGCCAGCCAGTGGCTGATGGCCGTGTTGGCGATGATGACGAAGGCGATGCCTACGAGGAGTTGCAGGTCGCTGGCTGTCCGGTTGGGCAATATCTTGCCGAAGATAAGGCTGACCATGGAGACAAGAACGATCTTCTCCAGCAGAACATTGTTGAAGAAGTGGTCGGATACCGGTTTGACCGTCTCGGTTTCCACATAGCCAGTCTCTTCATCCTGGTGCGAATCGGCGTCGAAGGAGAGGCCCCAATCTTTAGGCGGTAGTTTGCGCATCAACCAGCGGCCGCCGACGATGATGACCACCACAAGGATGATCAGGGTCGGGATCAACCAGGGATTGGCTGCGAGAATTTCCTCAAGTCCGGCATCCAGAGGGACATGAAATATATTTTCCTTAAGAAAGTCAGTCATATCTAGTTGGGCGATGTGAATCCAATACTCCTGGGGTAACTTGATGAATATCCAGATGGCGGCCGTGGCGATAACGATCGCTTTTTTACTCATCCTTCTGGGGTCCCAACGCAGGCGTACGATCTCGTAGTAGATGAAGAAGTACTCGAAGGTGTTGGGAAAGATGAAAAGTATGGCTCGATTGCCGATATACTCGAACAGAACCACGCCCAGCAGCCGGTAATACCAGAGAAATCGCCCCATTTTGAAGGCGAAGAGGCTACTCCAGTTCCGCAGGGTGGCGATGTAGGCCACGGTGAGATAGTAGATGTCCAGGGCTTTGTCATAGCCCTGGTAACCTGACAGATCAAGATTGGTAAATTGTTGGAAGATGGTCTGGTCGATGGCGTCCAGGATTAGGGCGGCCATAATGGCCGGCAACGGAAAACGAGGAATGGCCAGGGGAATGAGCAGCCGGGCCAGGACAACAATCCAGAAAACAATAAGATCGCTTGTTTCAGTCAAAGTAATTACCCTCCTGTAATTTAACTTCTATTTCTTATTAGTCTAGCTGTTCGTCTCGCTTTTGCAATACCGCCGCGTTTTTCAGCAGAGCGTCGCCAGCTTTCATGATTTTAAACCCAATTCGTGAACAAGCCAGCCATGTCCACCGGCCATATATCGGGATCCATCAGCCCGTGACCGATACAGCTACAAGAACCAGGCCGATTAACAGACAGGGTAGGGCCAGCAGGGTAAAAACCAGACGCAGTTGCGGACGGGTGTCGAACAGCGAGGCCCAGGCGGTGATGGCCAGGATGAAGGCGGCCTCCTGAAACTTTAGGGCCTGATCATCAGCCAGGTTACCCTCCTCTTGCAGGGCTTGTGACTCAGCCAGAAGGTCGCGTGCTTCCTGGTATAGGACGTCCTCGTACTGTTCGTCAAATGGGCCACCCGGCCGGGACAATCCAGCCATCAACTCGGGTGAAGCGGTTTCCAACAGGCCGGCGGCCGCGTCCGGATCGCTTTCCTTTAGCAGACGATAGGCCGCAAAAGCAACGCTGTCATCCATCAAGATCAGGTTACTTTCCTGGTAGCTGGCGACACCCAGGATAAGGTTGTTTTGGGCATTGACATCCAGGTCACCAGCCCGGATATCGGCGGTGGAAGCTTGATAAGCAGCAAAGGCCGTGGCCACGGTAAACAAGACGACCAGCGAACCAAGTACGCCATCCGAGATAAGCAGTTCGCGCCAGGTACGACGCCCATCGCTCCTGGTTTTTGTTTGATCAGTCACTGTCTCATTCATTTCCGACTAAAAAGGGGATGAGAATAAGCGTGTTGCCAACAGCCACCAATAAACCAGGCTGACGTTCGTGAGATCTCTCCCGGCCGAACGCCAGCCTTTTTTTGAAGAGGTTAGTGCAGGCCGCCGTCAGTAGCGTTCTGCATCTTTTCCATCACTGAATCCAGGTTAAAAGACGCCGGTTTCTGGCGTGGTGGGAACTCCTGAAACGATTGGATCTGCTCGGCCGTTAAGGCCTGAGCGGCATAGATAGCCGGAACGTGATCGAGCACCCAATCCCAATAGGTGTTAGAGCTTTCGTCTGCTCGCTCGAAGGGGTCGCGGCGCAAATTAAAGAGTTTAGGCAGGCGCAACGATACAAAGGGCTCAGCCCAAACCATCATGCCCTTAGCCCGCTGCTCCATAAAGACGATCTTCCAGTCGTTAATGCGGATAGCCACAACCTGGCCATCATCGTTGGTGTAGAAGAACCAATTGCGCGGGGATTCGTCCGTCTCGCCGGTCAGGTAAGGGAGGATATTGGCACCGTCGATATGGACATGGAAATGTTTATCACCGGCTTGATAGCCCTCCTTGAGCTTGTCGACGATATCCGGCTCGCCGGCGGCCGCCAGCAGGGTGGGCAACCATTCCTGGTGGGTGACAACGCCGTTCAGCGTCTTGCCGTCCTCGAACTTGCCCGGCCAGCGCACAAAGCAGGGCACGCGGTAAGCGCCCTCCCAATTGGAGTTCTTTTCGCTGCGCCAGGGGGTGATGGCGGCATCGGGCCAGCTGTTGTAGTGGGGGCCGTTATCCGTCGAGTACTGGACAATGGTATCCTCGGCGATGCCCAGTTCATCCAGTAAATCGAGCAACCGGCCGACTGACATATCGTGCAGCACCATGGCGTCGTTGTAAAAACCCTGACCACTGAGACCTTCCGCCTCTTTGGGGATGTGGGTGCGGAAGTGCATATGGGTCGAATTCCACCAGACGAAGAACGGCTGGCCCGCGGCATGGGCTTTTTTGATAAAAGCAATGGTGCGATCGGTGACGACGTCGTCGATGGTCTCCATGCGCTTTTTGGTCAGCGGACCGGTGTCTTCGATGGTCTGCTTGCCAACCCGGCCGAAGCGCGGCTGTACGGTGGGGTCATCGACATCGGTGGCTTTGCTGTGCATGACGCCACGCGGCCCAAAGCGCTCGAAGAATTTGGGGTCCTTTGGATAGTCGGGGTTCTCCGGCTCTTCCTCGGCATTGAGATGGTAGAGGTTCCCGTAGAACTCGTCAAAGCCGTGGACGGTGGGCAGGAATTTATTGCTGTCGCCAAAGTGGTTCTTGCCGAATTGACCGGTAACATAACCCTGGGTTTTGAGCAAGTCGGCAATGGTCGGGTCTTCGGCTTGCAAGCCGAGGTCAGAACCCGGCAGGCCTACTTTGGTCAACCCGGTACGGATCGGGTTTTGGCCGGTAATGAAAGCGGCCCGCCCGGCCGTGCAGCTCTGTTGGGCGTAATAATCGGTGAATTCGATGCCCTCACGGGCAATGCGGTCGATATTCGGCGTGCGGTAACCCATCGCGCCACGATTATTGTGACTGATGTTATACCAGCCGATGTCATCACCCCAGATAATTAGAATATTTGGTTTTCCATCAGGCATGTTTTGTCTCCTTGTTATTTCGCTATAATCGGCAATCCGTCATTTACCCGGTTGCCACATCTGTAGAACACTCGTTGTTGCAGCTTTCTCTACGACCATTTACCTCCCTGTTTTGTCATACAAGATCGGATTCTGAACGAATGTCCGGTCCATTTTTAATTACGGGGGCCGGTTGCCAGGGAGGTCCTTCTCCCGGCCGGGCGTGGCACTTCTTAAATTTTCGCCCGCTGCCACAAGGGCAGAGATCGTTGCGTTTTTTCCGGCTAAACAGAGCCTGCCATTTCGCCTCTTCGGCCGCCAGGATGGGCATCACTTCGGCGGCCATCCGGCCACGGCGAATCAGTCCGGCCATAAGCTTCATGGGAAAATCGACATGCTGGAAAAAATGTTTAAAGCCGGCGCAGAGATAATTCAAGCCTCCTTCCCCATCCGGCGTTTGGATGAAACGATTCTTAGGACACTCGCCACGGCAGGCGAAACGCACCTCGCAATCCCGGCAATATTGGGGCAGGCTATCCAACTTATCCCGGCCGAATTTCAGTTGTTGTGGCAATACAACCAGATCGATCATGTGCTCCTGTTGGATGTTGCCCAGGAAGTAGTCGGGCTCGACGAAATGGTCACAGGCGTAGAGATCGCCGTTGTGCTCGATGGCCAGGCCCTGGCCACAGGTCTCGTTGAAGACACACATACCCGAGGCATCCAGGCCCAGCCAGTTGCGCAAGGCCGCCTCGAAAGTTTGCACGTAGACCCGGCCGACGTCGTGGCGGACCCATTCGTCGTATATCTCGCTCAAGAAGCGGCCGAATTGTTCGGCCTGGACGGAACGGTCGGAGACGGTATTCCCTTGCTGGTAGAGGGTGCGGCCGTCATCATTGATGCGCTCCACCACCGGGATGAACTGCATCCAATCGGCGCCGATCTCGTCGCGAATGAAGTGGTAGACCGCCAGGGGATGATCGCCGTTGACCCGGTTGACGGTGGTCAGGATGTTAAATTCCACTTCGTGTTTTTGTAAGAGGCGGATGCCGCGCATGACCCGGTCAAAGGTGGGCTTGCCACCCTTGTCGACCCGGTAGACGTCGTGCAACTCCCGCGGCCCGTCGATGCTGATGCCGATGAGGAAGTTATTCTGCTTGAAGAAAGCGCACCATTCGTCGTCCAACAGGGTGCCGTTGGTTTGCATGGTATTGAGGAAGGTCATGCCCGGCCGGCGATATTTCTCTTCCAGTTCCATGGCCCGGCGATAGAAATCGAGGCCCATGAGCGTCGGTTCGCCGCCCTGCCAGGCTACCGTCACCTGGTCCACCTGGTGGGCTTCGATCAACTGGCGGATGTAGCGCTCCAGCATCTCGTCGTTCATGCGGAACTTACTGCCTGGATAAAGCAGTTCCTTATCAAGGAAGAAGCAGTATTCACAATCCAGGTTGCAGATAGCGCCGGTGGGCTTGGCCAGCAGATGGAAAGCCTCTGGCGCGTTGTCCGAGAAGGGCATCTGGCCATTCGTTTTTATTTGGTCAGCGGACACAAGAGTCATTATTGAATGTCACCGTTAATTATTATTTGCCGAAAATAGTTCTCGCCAATCGTCCTTCATGCTGATGGTTGTCCAACCGCGTTCCTGGGCGGTCTGCTGCACCAGTTCGGCGCTGGCATCATAAGCATATTCCCGATCAGGGTCATCATGGCGTAAGAGCAGGTTGAGAAACGGCCGTTTTCCCGCGGCCGCAAACTCCATCATGGCCATATCGCCATTACTGTTGCCCCCTGTCTAAATAGGCGGGCGGCCGATATGGAGTTGAATATTAATCGGTTTGCCGGGGCCATCATTGAATGGTTCCACCAGGCCGGCCTGTCGCACCAGTACCGGACCATCAGGGTGGTATTCCCAGGTCAGTTTCATATTCGAGCCAATGACATTTTCACGAGGCACCCCATACAACGCTTCAGAAATAATACGCACGTAATCCATGCCGCCCCCCGAGCATATAAACACGCGGAAATCGTGCGTGCGCAAAAAATCCAGCAGCTCGACCATCGGCTGATAGATCAGGTCTGTGTACGGTTTATTAAAACGGGGATGTCGGGCTGTTTGTAACCAGTGAGAGGCTCGAGCTTCGAACTCCTCCTGTGTTTCACCGGTCGCTGCCTGGATCAACATACCAATCAATTCCGGTATCTTCTCGTTGGATGTAAAAGTGGATAGCCAGGCAAGATCTTGTTCATAGGCGGCCTTGTAGGGCTGTTGAGTCCGCAGTACCGGGTCACGTTCTGCCTGTATGGCCAAAAAATCCAGCGCCCCCATAAACTGTGCATAAAGGGGGCGTTCGCACCACAGCGTACCGTCGTTGTCAAATGTCGCAATGCGTTCAACCGGAGGTACATAGTTAACACTGACCTCATCTGTCACAGTTGCCACAAACTCGAGAATGGTTTGGCGGGGTACCGTTCCGTACCAGCTCGAAAGAGGCATTGCTACAGTTCTCATATTTGCTATCGCATTCATTATCACAAATTCCTGCAGATGGAAGCACCTGGCTTGCAGACCGTTCAAACAAAGATCGTTTTATTGCACCGGCATCGCCGGCGGCGGGTTATCAGGAAAAACCTTATTCGAATAACGGTTTAACTATCCATGAGCCGGTTACGGTTGCCGTAAATTGTGCCACCGTTAATGGCCAGGTCCATTATGAAGGCCACAATAACCCCGGCCCAGGCCAGGCCCGAGAGACCCTCCAGGGGATCATAAAATATGACGTAGGCAAAGGTAGTCAGCGGGAGGAAGATCAGGCCCAGCAGGGGCACGATACTGTTATCGAAGGCCAGCGCTACCCGCTCGGTGCCCAACCAGATGAATACGAGCGCCAACCTGGGTCCCAAGGTAACAAAGAAGCTTAACAGGCAACAACCCATGGCTAGATCACGTTTAAGTAGTATGAATCGTTAATAAAAATAAGTGCAATTGTCAGGCCAGGTAAGGGAAAGCTGTTAGCTCGCCCTTACCTGGCGAAATTGGGTTAAGTTAAAAGGGGCGCTACTCTGCGCTCTCGCCGATCTCCAACTCTTCCGGTACCGTCTCGGCAACCGCTTCATTGTCGACCAACTCTTCGGCCTCTTCCAGGTGCTCGTCTTCGACCATCTGCTGGACGACGACTTCGCCGGTGTACTTTTCAGCCATGCGGGCTTTAAGGGTGTCCCAGTCGGCCTCTATGATGAGGACAGCCAGGGCCGATTCTTCGGCGGTCATATCCTCGCCCAATTCCTTGAGCAGCTTGTTCTTAATGCCCCGATCGAACATGGAGAAGGCCGTGCCCAACGCCGCGCCGGCGACGATCCAGCCGGCCGGGCCAAACAGCAGGGCGAAGAGCAAACCGATCAGGCCGCCTTTGAGAAAGCCTTTGCCTGCCGGGTCATCCTTGGTCTGGTGCAGTTTAATCTTACCTTTTTCGGTCTTGGTGATGGCCACGGCATCCTTGAGCTTGACCACTTTTTCCTTGGCCAATTCCAGAACGGTGCCCAGGGCGGCCTGGGCCGTATCCGTGCCCTGATATTTCACGACGATAAAATTGTACTTCTCTAACTTTTCTGCCATTTTTCCTCCAAACATCTAATCAATGCTGGCCCCATGAGTATCAAATAGGCCAGCATCACATTGAAACCAAGGTTTAGACCGATTTGAGAGATTTGATTCTCCTTACGGCCAAACCCTCATTGGCCTAACGGCCTAAACGGTCACGATTGCCAACGCCACCACCGGCGTACATGCTGATATCACCCAAGACGGCCAGGCCCAGCCAGAACCAGTCAAAGCCGTTCACCCCGCCCGGAAAAACCAGGAGGTACATGAGGGTGGTCCAGGGCACGAAGATAATGCCCAGGATCGGCCATATGGCCGAATCAAAGGCGGACAGATTGGTGTCGCCAACCCAACGGCCTGGGTTCGCTATCCACCAGATGATGTTGGCCATCCGGGGCCCCAAGAATATCAGTACGGTATAAAAACAACACATTTTTTTACTCCTTTAAACTAAAGTAAGATTATCGAAATTAGACAATCCAATTTCGATTAAAGAACTAAGCATGTCCAGCGAGGGTAATGACCCCTACCTCGGCCAGGCCGTTGAGCATCAACTGGATGGCCAAAGCGCCCAGGAAAATACCCAGGACAACCTCTAGCAATTCGATGGTCGCTTCTGAGAGATAGGGAGCCACCTTATCAGAAAAGAGCAGGACGCCCAGGTCGATGACCATAACGATGGCGATCAAAACGACCACGGCGCTGGAACTGGGCAGATCGGTCACTTCCGACGAGGCCACGACCAGGGTAACAATGCCGACAGGATTTAAGGTCAGGGGGATGGCCAGGGGCGAGACTGCCAGGCTCATGGGATCGACAGCCTCGCCTGCGCCGGATCCCGTTTTGGGTTTGCCGCCGCCCAGAACCATGTTCAAAGCCAGGAGCAGCAAGATCAGGCCGCCGATAATATTAAGCGCGCCGATGGAAAAGTGCAGGAACGACTGCAGCAGTGACCCCAGGGCAAAGATTCCGATACCCACGCTGCCGGCGACGATAACGATCCGCCGGGCCATGGCCCGGCGAACGTCTTTATCCAGGCCGGCCGTCTTGGCCATGTAAACCAGCAAGACTTTGATCGGTCCCATGCCGATGAATAAGGCGATGAACCCTTCAGCTAAAGAAAACGAAAACATGTTAAACCTTGTGCTCTTTCTGGTTTATAGACCCCGCAGGTCTTAGAGACCTGCGGGGTCTTTGAAGAAAAATTTGAGTTATGCCGTGGCTGCGGCTTCCGCGGCCTTCTTTTTGCGCTCGGCCGGCCAGAGAAATACGACCAGCAATAGCAGCGCTGCACCGGCGGCAATGGCGGCCATCCAGTTGATGGCATTGAAGCCGATGGAAGTGGCCAGGTAGCCGCCGACCAAGGCGCCCAGGAAGGAGCCTGAAGCCGACGCCGCGATCACCCAGCCACTGGTTTGGCCGGCCGGGACGGTGGCGAAACGCATGCCCACCACACCCTGGGAGATGCGCGAGAAGGGGTTGCTCTGGTACAGGATCTGCATGAAGGCGACAGCAAGCAAAATCGGCGAGTTGGCCATCATGCCCACGAGGGCCATGCCCAGCGCGCCGATGAAGCGGATCACGGTGGCGCCGGTTTGGACCGTCATACCGCCCGAGCGGGCCATCCAACGCCCGGCCACGATGAACAAGCCTATGTT
>Ga0307377_10001876_pt1 | contig 25616 bp, 28 predicted proteins | sample TR3MG_FD_202535 | JGI IMG/M metagenome (GOLD analysis project Ga0307377, IMG submission 202535) | Soil microbial communities from Risofladan, Vaasa, Finland - TR-3 | ecosystem: Environmental > Terrestrial > Soil > Coastal area > Acid sulfate soil | place: Finland: Risofladan, Vaasa | collected... | reverse complement strand
TTCTAATTTGTAACTAATTGATTATGTGTAATTATGATTTTGAGCCACTACAAATTGTTAATAAATACTGGGTTGTTAACAGCTTTTTTACTATTTTTATTGGCTATAGCTGCAATGTGGGTTAAAGCACTGCCCCGTCAGTCACATAAGCATATTTCAACAATATTGAATAACAATCAGATACATTGCCTATTGACGACCTTTCACAATTCATGTTCAATTTACATAAATCCAGGGAATTGGGGATTAAAAATTCATAATATGTTTTTCATTTACTTTACAACTCCTTCATCAGCCATACTATAATATCCTCCTTCCGGTATTACTATCAAATGATCCAATAACTGTACGTCCATTAAATTACCTGAATCCTTTATCTTCCTAGTGTAAATGGTAAATAACAATGTCGGTTTTTTAGCAAATAAGAATGTAGGTTTTTAAAATCTTTCCTCTTTTTCCCTTGAATCATTTTTGTAAAAAGTAAATCAGATCCTCAGAGCAAAGGCAAGGTTGAGAATGTGATCTTTAGACATATAAACTGGCTTGATTTTTGACGTGATAACAATAACACTAAACCTAATAACATGAAAAAATTAGCATTGTTATTATTCTTTCCTCTCATTCTCTCTTCATGCGAAAAAGATAAACAGTTAATTGTTGAGAACACCGATATCCCGTTAATAAGTAAGGTCTTAATTGCTGGTGAGACTTATTACGATTATTCGTATAATGATGCGAATTTACTTATTGAAGAAAAAAGCAAATTCCATTACACAAAACACAATTACAATGATAAAAACCTTTTAACTACATCTGAATTTTATGTTGACCCTGCTATGTTCAGCAGTGATAGCCGTGTAGTCGAAGCATCTATGAACAGGAAAGAATGGGTTAATCCTGATAATACGGCAAAAAGCCTCACAAAAACCTTTGACTATAACGATAAAGAACAATTAATCAGAGTAACATATATCCGACCTTCGGTCAGTAATTCCGAATATTCTGAATTTACCTATGAGAATGATAGAATCAGCAGGCAAACAATGTATTGGCAGAATATAATGACAATGGTTACCCGGTAAAAGTAAACGGAGAGGCTGAATATGTGTATAAATGACTATATATTATAAAGATATGATTGATTACGATTCGATCAATTAGTCTTTGGTTCCAAAATCCCATTCCTTATAAAACTGTTCAAGGAATGTTTCCAGTATTTCATGGCGCGCCTGTGCAATCCTGCAACCGGCAGTAGTGTTCATCATTCCTTTGAGCTTTAAAAGCTTATCATAGAAATGTCCGATGGTGGATTTGCTGGTCCCTTCTGTTTTCTCTTCCGGTATATAAATGGGATTATTTCTGAACCCCCCGTAAATAAATGCTCTCGCAATACCTATTGCATCAATTGCATCCAGTTTATCAGCGTCCTGTAATATTAACAATACGGGATCATTCAGATTTCCCGTTTTGTCTTTTTTACTAAATGAAACATTTCTAATAACCTCAATTACTTGGTCGCTTATTTCTGACATTCCGGTTTCATTCAGAAAATCACAGATCTCTGAATAACCCTGTTCAGTTTTGCCATCAGCAAATTTTGAATCAACTGTATCGTGGAGAAGTGCAGCTATATCAAGGATAAACGGATCAGCTATTTCTTCCTCAGCATTAATGAAATGTGCAATTTTCCTAACGCGTACAATATGCCACCAGTCGTGACCACTATCATAACCATTCATTTTTTGTTTTACGAAATTTTCAGTTAGTTTTATTTTCCGCTCGGTCATCATTCCCTGATTTTTAATTGCAAATAGTATGTATAATAAATACTTTTGTAAATCTATAAAATACACTCAAAATAACATAACCGTATTTCATTGTTGAACATTTGATTCCCGAAAATAATATTATTGTAAATTTGAAAAAAAGACTTTTATTCCAGTAATTCTTTTTCTGAGCTTTACCGTTTTAGTGTTACGCCCAGACTGAACATCAAATTAAAATATGGATCTGTTTCATTTGTTATCGATATTAATAGTGTTATCAGCTGGATTTGCATATATAAATTTCCGTGTATTGAAGTTACCCAATACAATAGGTCTGATGCTGGTATCACTGATCTTTTCTTTTCTGATACTGCTTGCCGGATATTTCTTCCCTGACTTCAAAAGAATGATCGCTGTTAAGATGTCCGGCATAAACTTCACTGAATTGCTCCTTGAAGGGATGCTCAGTTTTATGTTATTTGCCGGGGCAATCCATATCAAATATGAAGATTTAAGGAATGAAAAGCTTACAATCATACTCTTTTCAACAATAAGCGTTGTCCTGAGTACCTTCATCATCGGTTTTTCAACATTTTATCTGCTTGGCATTTTCGGATTCAAGGTCCGGCTTATTAATACTTTGCTTTTTGGAGCCTTAATTTCACCTACCGATCCAATCGCAGTACTAAGCCTGCTCAGGAGCGCAGGTATCTCAAAATCATTGGAGACAAAAATTGCCGGTGAATCACTTTTTAATGACGGGGTTGCAGTTGTCATCTTTATAACGTTGTTAAAACTGGCACAACCTGGTTCTGAATTTGACACAAAAAGCATAATGATGTTGTTTGGACAGGAAGCTCTTGGTGGATTATTATTAGGCATCATTTTGGGATTTTTTGGCTATAAACTGTTTGTCAGCATTGATAATTACCAGGTTGAAGTACTTATAACTCTGGCGATTGTTATGGGTGGCTATACACTGGCCCATTATATTCATGTTTCAGGACCACTTGCTATGGTTGTAGCCGGATTAATAACCGGTAATCATGGTAAAAAATATGGAATGTCAGTTATTACGACAGAGTACGTAGATAAGTTTTGGGAACTTATTGATGAAATCCTGAACGCCATACTTTTTGTTCTAATTGGATTGGAATTATTAATTATCGAAACAAATCAAATAATTATCTTTGTCTCCTTAATTTTAATAGTTATTGCAATTTTGACCCGCTATTTCTCTTTATGGATACCATCCGTGGCCATACGCCAAAGGGAACGAATCACAAAAAGAACTTTGCTGATCCTTACATGGGGTGGATTAAGAGGGGGTATCTCCATTGCACTTGCTTTATCAATTAACCCTGAATCTAACAGAGACATATGGGTTACAATAACTTATATCATTGTTTGTTTTTCAATTCTTGTGCAGGGCATGACCATTGGAAAACTTGCAAAAAGAACAAAATAACTTACTGAGTACTTCTACAGCTAAATGAAGGCAGCAATAATTACAATAGGAGATGAGCTACTGATCGGCCAGACGGTTGATACTAACTCAGCATGGATAGGTGCGGAATTAAGCAAATCGGGATTTGATGTTAACCGAATTACCTCTATTCACGACAGAAGGACAGACATTTTAAATACATTAAGTGAGGCGTGCGGTAAAACTGATGTGGTACTTATTACCGGAGGACTTGGTCCCACAAGCGACGATATTACAAAACAGACATTATGCGATTTTTTCAATACCCGGCTTGTTCCCAATATACAAGTCATGGGCATGATAGAAAGCATGATGAGTCGCCGAAAGCTGTCAATGAATGAGAATAACCGTCGTCAGGCAGAGGTTCCTGAATCTTGCAGGGTTCTAATAAATGCCAGGGGCACGGCTCCCGGTATGTGGTTTGAAAAGGATGGAACAATATTCATTTCAATGCCAGGTGTGCCAAACGAGATGAAGTATATCATAACAGAGCACGTTCTTCCTGAATTAAACAAACGCTTCACCTCACAAATCATAATACACAGAAATATAATGACATATGGGACGTTTGAAGCGAAACTTGCAGAGATACTTTCCGGCTTTGAAGAAGAGCTTCCTGAAAGTATAAAACTTGCGTACCTGCCTGCCTCCGGAGTAATAAAGCTAAGACTAACAGCTACCGGTGCAAAACATGACTTTTTAACAAACCTTATAAACGATCAGGTAAATAAACTTTATATGATCATTCCTGAATTTATCTATGGAGAGAATGAAGAGTCGCTTGAAATGGTCATTGGGAACCTTCTAAAAACAAAGAACAATACTTTATCTACAGCGGAGAGCTGCACTGGTGGCGAAATTGCACATATGTTGACAAGCATCCCCGGAAGTTCTGCTTACTATAAAGGATCAGTAATTGCTTATGCTAATTCTGTAAAAACACAATTACTTAATGTTAATGAAGATATAATAGCTAATGAGGGAGCCGTCAGCGAAAGAGTGGTAGAGGAAATGGCTAAAGGAGCAAGAAACTTACTTAATACAGATTATGCTCTGGCTATTTCAGGAGTAGCAGGACCTGATGGGGGGAGTGAAAAAAAGCCTGTAGGAACTGCCTGGATTGCAGTTGCCTCAGAAAAGGGGATTATTACCGAAACTCATCTCTTTGGAACCGACAGACTAACAAACATTAAAAGGTTCTCTCTTGCAGCACTAAACCTACTTAGAAAACATATAATCAGTTAATAATCCTCTTTCAGGAGATGTGTTTAAAAAAAGTAGAATAAATATTTGTATAATAAGATAAAAATCACGTATTTTGCGCTTCGTTTTAAAAGGACAAACATAAGTTAAGAAGTAAAACAAACATCAATGTCAAAGATTTGTCAGGTTACAGGGAAAAAGGTTATGGTCGGAAACAACGTTTCCCACTCAAAGAGGAGGACAAAAAGGAAGTTCAATCCTAATCTTTTTATGAAGAAATATTATCTGCAGGAAGAAGATAGATGGATAACACTAAAACTTTCCGCTGCAGGCATGCGTCTAATCAGTAAAAATGGACTTACAAAGGTTCTTAAGGAAGCAAAAGTAAAAGGTTACATTTTGAATTATTAATACAGGATAGAAAATGGCAAAGAAGGCTAAAGGTAACAGGCAGCAGGTAATTCTGGAATGTACCGAGCATAAAGAGACCGGTCAACCAGGAACATCAAGATATATTACAACAAAGAACAGGAAAAACACTCCTGATCGTCTTGAAAGGAAAAAATACAATCCTATTCTTAAAAAACATACAGTTCACAGAGAAATCAAGTAAAAAGATTAAACCATGGCAAAGAAAGTTGTTGCAACACTTAAGTCAGGAACGGGTAAGTCATTTACAAAATGTATTAAAATGACCAAATCCGAGAAATCCGGTGCTTATCTGTTTAAAGAAGAGATCGTTCATAATGATCATATTAAAGACTTCTTCGAAAAGAAGTAACAGTATTACTCATAAGATATTTATGGCTTTCTTCTTAGCAGAAGGAAGCTTTTTTTTATATTAACTTTCCAAACGAATTTATTACCAGATGGCTTTACTTGGATTTCTTGGAAAAGATAAAAAAGAGAGTCTTGAGAAAGGACTTGAGAAAACAAAAGAGAGCGTATTCCATAAGCTATCAAGAGCTGTGGTAGGAAAATCAAAAGTTGATGATGAAGTTCTTGATAATCTGGAGGAAGTCTTAGTATCTTCTGATGTTGGTGTTACAACTACTCTTAATATTATTGAACGCATTGAAGCAAGGGTGGCAAAAGATAAGTATTTAAATATCAGCGAACTGAACAAAATTCTAAAAGAAGAAATTGTTACTCTTCTGGAAAAAAATCAGGTTGATTCTGAATCTGACTTCTCAACACAGCTTACAAACAAACCATATGTGATTATGGTGGTCGGAGTAAATGGTGCAGGAAAAACAACCACTATTGCAAAGCTTGCCCATCAATTTAAATTAGCAGGTAAAAATGTACTTATCGGAGCAGCTGATACTTTCCGGGCTGCCGCAATAGATCAGCTTCAGATATGGGCCGACAGGGTAGGAGTACAGCTTATAAAACAGCAAATGGGTTCAGATCCTGCATCAGTTGCATTTGATACCCTTAAATCAGGAGTCTCACTTGGAAGTGATGTAATAATTATTGATACGGCAGGAAGACTTCATAACAAAATCAACCTGATGACTGAATTGTCTAAAATAAAAAGAGTAATGGGAAATGTCATTCCTGATGCTCCTCATGAGGTTCTTCTGGTGCTCGACGGATCAACAGGGCAAAATGCATTTGAGCAGGCCAAACAATTTACTTCATCTACCGATGTAACTGCTATGGCAATTACAAAACTAGATGGCACAGCAAAAGGGGGTGTCGTTATAGGTATTTCCGATCAGTTTAAAATTCCTGTGAAATATATAGGTATCGGAGAAAAACTGGATGATCTGCTGATCTTTAACCGTGTCGACTTTGTTGATTCGCTTTTTAGCTCAAAGTGAATAATTGATCAATATGAGACTTTAGATAAAGATTTATTGATTTTTTTCGTTTACCCCAACCCCAAGGGGAGCAAAAAAAATCAATTTACTCACCATCAGACGAATGAACGGTGTAAAGAATTTATTGTCAGCACTTTAAGATAAATTATTATTTTCTGAATGAAAAACAAAAAAATCAATATAATCACACTTGGGTGTTCCAAAAATGTTGTTGACTCGGAGAAACTTCTCAAACAACTTGATGCTGGTGGTTTTGATGTTATATATGATTCTGATAATGTATCATCCGGAACTGTGATAATAAATACCTGCGGCTTTATAAATGATGCCAGGGAAGAAAGTATCGATACAATCCTTCGTTTTGTTAAAGCCAGAGAAGAGGGAATTATTGACAATCTATATGTTATGGGCTGCCTTTCGGAACGATACATGGATGCACTTAAACACGAAATACCTCAGGTAAAAAGGTATTTTGGAGTAAATAACATGAGTGATGTATTAAATGAACTGGGATTAGACACAAGGAGCGACTTGCTTACTGACAGAACAATTATCGGTCCGGGTCATTATGCTTATCTTAAAATATCGGAGGGATGTAACCGTACCTGCGCCTTTTGTGCGATCCCGGCTATAAGAGGGAAATATGTAACACGCCCGATTGAAGAGTTGGTAGAAGAGGCCACAAAGCTTGCTGAGAAGGGTGTTAAAGAGTTGATTTTGATTGCTCAGGACCTCAGCTATTATGGTCTTGATCTATACAAAAAACAAGCTCTGCCTGCATTGGTCTCTGAATTATTAAAAATTGAATCATTCACATGGATTCGCCTCCATTATCTTTATCCTTCGAATTTTCCTATGGAGCTAATTCCTCTGATCAGAAACAATCCAGGGATATGCCGTTATATTGATATTCCGATTCAACATATTACAGATAACATGCTTGGATTAATGAAAAGATCGCATAACAGAAAAGAAACAGAGGATATTCTTTATAAACTCCGGAATGAGATTCCTGGTGCCGTAATAAGAACAACTCTTATTGCCGGACATCCGGGAGAAACAGAACAGGATTTTCTTGAACTCAAGGATTTTATTTCAGAATTCAAATTTGACCGTTTAGGGGTATTTTCCTATTCACATGAAGAGGATACATATTCATATAATGAGTATAAGGATGAAATTCCGTATAAAATAAAAGAGTCAAGAGTTGCCGAACTAATGGAAGTGCAACAGAATATTTCAGCTGAATTGAACGAGTCTAAAGTAGGGCAGATACTGAAAGTTCTTATTGACAGAAAAGAGGGAGAGTTTTTCGTTGGAAGAACTGAATTTGATAGCCCTGAGGTTGATCAGGAAGTGCTTATTTCCGTTAAACATGATCTCAAACCAGGTAACTTCTACGATATTAACATAACAGAATCAACTGATTTTGATCTGTTTGGAGTACCAGAATAATAATAAATTAGTAGGGATGTTGCATGTAACATCCCTACTAATTTATGGAATTTGTCACAGGTCATCGGTTTTTTCAGGATGCTCTGCCTTCTTCCTCTGAATCTTAATTTTTATCTCCGATTTGGCGCTGATAAATCCAACATTAATTAAATCACCTTCTTGAAGATTGGCTTTAATAAGAACCTCTGCCATCGGGTCCTCAAGATATTTTTGAATTGCACGCTTAAGTGGTCTTGCTCCATAATTTGCATCAAAACCTCTTTCAGCAATATAATCTCGTGCACCAGTTGCAATTTTCAACTGATAACCAAGCGAGTTAACCCTATCATAAAGACCTTTTAATTCAAGATCAATAATCTTATTAATTTCCTCTTTTCCTAATGAGTTGAACATAATAACATCATCAACCCTGTTAAGAAATTCAGGAGCAAAGGTTTTCTGAAGAGCTTTTTGAAGAATACTTTTAGTTTGTTCATCCCTGGAAGACTTTTTAGCTGTTGTGTCAAAACCAATCCCATGCCCGAATTCAGCAATCTGCCTTGTTCCAATATTTGATGTCAGAATAACGATTGTATTTCTGAAATCGACACGCCTTCCAAGACTGTCAGTCAGCTGACCTTCATCAAGCACCTGGAGCATAATATGAAATACATCAGGATGAGCCTTTTCTATCTCATCAAGAAGTACAACTGAATAGGGTTTCCTTCTCACTTTTTCTGTAAGCTGACCACCCTCTTCATAACCGACATATCCGGGAGGTGCTCCTACGAGTCTTGATACAGAAAACTTCTCCATATATTCACTCATATCAATTCTGACAAGATTATCAGTAGTATCGAAGAGAAATTTTGCAAGAACTTTCGCAAGCTGAGTTTTCCCAACACCTGTAGGGCCAAGGAAAATAAATGTTCCAATTGGCTTATTAGGGTCTTTCAAACCAGCTCTGTTCCTCTGTATCGATTTAACAATTTTCTGTATGGCTTCATCCTGACCAATAACGCTTCCTTTCAGTTCATCAGCCATCTTTAACAGTCTGGTTCCCTCTGTCTGAGCGATCCTTTGAACAGGTACGCCTGTCATCATTGCAACTACCTCAGCAACCTTTTCAGCATCAACTGTTTCGCGGTTAACAGCTAATTCCTTCTCCCATTTTTTCTTTTCCAGGTCAATCATATCAAGGAGGTCTTTTTCGCGATCGCGAAAACTGGCAGCCTTCTCGAAATTCTGGTTTTTGACTGCCATCATTTTTTCCTTTTTTGTCTCCTCCAGCTGATTCTCAAGAGATAGTATTTTCTCAGGAACAATAATATTTGAGATATGAACCCTCGAGCCTGATTCATCAAGTGCATCAATAGCTTTGTCGGGCAGGTGCCTGTCAGATATGTAACGGTTTGTGAGTTTTACGCATGCATCAATAGCATCGTCGGTATACATTACATTATGGTGATCTTCATATCTCTCTTTAATATTATGGAGAATATGAATTGTCTCTTCAATGGAGGTCGGTTCAACAATAATTTTCTGGAATCGTCTTTCAAGTGCTCCATCTTTCTCTATATACTGACGGTATTCATCAAGAGTTGTGGCGCCAATACATTGAATCTCACCACGGGCCAGAGCAGGCTTAAGCATATTTGCGGCATCAAGCGAGCCAGTTGCTCCTCCGGCACCAACTATAGTGTGAATCTCATCAATAAACAGAATTATATTATCGTTTTTTGACAGTTCATTCAAAATTGCCTTCATCCTCTCTTCAAATTGTCCACGGTATTTTGTGCCGGCAACTATTGAGGCAAGGTCAAGAGCTACTACTCTCTTATTGAAAAGGACTCTGGAAACATTCTTTTTTGATATACGAAGAGCCAGACCCTCCGCTATTGCTGATTTTCCAACACCCGGGTCACCTATAAGTACAGGATTATTCTTTTTTCTTCTCGATAAGATCTGAGCCAACCGCTCAATTTCCTTTTCTCTGCCAACAATCGGATCAAGCCGGCCTTCTTCTGCCGCTTTTGTAAGATCAATTCCAAAATTATCAAGTACTGGTGTGTCTGACGATGATTTAGGTGTAGAAGGAGAGGAGGATTGTCTTTTGCCCTGGCCACCGAAACTCTGACCTTCATCCTCTTCATCTCTCGGATAATCTGCTTTTGAGATTGGTGAATCCGCTTCGACCATCCTTCTCACAGACTGGTAGTCAACATCTAATTCTGAAAGAAACCTTGTAACAAGGGCATTTTCATCCTTAAGTATTGCCAATAGCAAATGTTCAGTATCAATAGTACTGCTTTTCAAGGCCTTTGCTTCCAGAAATACAAGTTTAAGTATCCTCTCAGTGCTTCTTAGAAGGGGAATAACCTCATGGTCAGCTACCGGAACAGGGGTTTCCACTTTTATACTCTTCTCAAGAGATCCTTTCAGTACCATAAGGTCAATACCCTGGTTCATCAGTATCTCTATCGCCGCGCTTTCTCCGTCTCTCAGTATACCAAGGAAAAGGTGCTCAGGACTTATATGACTGTTTCCCAGCCTTATAGCCTCTTCTTTGGAGTAACCAAGAATATCTTTAACTCTTTGCGAAAATTGTGAATCCATATTTTGATATTTCAATTATCAGATTAATAAATGCTAACCGACATTCTGTCAGATGCTGTACGACAAAAGTACACATAACTACTTTTTCAAAGTTAAATTATGCATAATATCTGTACGACAATTTTCATGCCCATTTATAAACAAATATTGTTAAAAATTCACAGCATGAAAAGCACAAAATTAGCCAAATAAATACTATTTTCGTAATTCGAAACTCCCAAGAGGAGGTTTTTTTGTAAATACTTAATTAATAATCTGTTATGTTAGAGAGAGAGAGAATCGTTAGGGTAAATATTGAAGAGGAAATGAAATCAGCCTACATCGATTATTCGATGTCGGTAATTGTGTCGAGAGCATTACCTGATGTGAGAGATGGCCTAAAACCGGTCCATCGCAGGGTACTTTATGGAATGTCTGAACTGGGAGTATTTTCTAACAAATCATATAAAAAATCGGCCAGGATAGTGGGGGAGGTGCTGGGTAAGTTTCACCCTCACGGAGACTCATCGGTATATGAAGCTATGGTAAGAATGGCGCAGGAATGGTCATTGAGATATCCACTGGTTGACGGACAGGGCAACTTCGGGTCTGTAGATGGCGATAGTCCTGCTGCAATGCGATATACTGAGGCAAGGCTTAAAAAGATTGCAGAAGAGACGCTGGCCGATATAGACAAAGATACTGTTGATTTCCAACCCAATTTTGATGATTCGTTGACAGAACCTTCTGTGCTTCCAACACGAATCCCCAGTCTCCTTGTTAATGGAGCTTCTGGTATAGCTGTAGGTATGGCAACCAATATGCCTCCGCATAACCTAACAGAAGTTATAGATGCCACAATTGCCTATATTGATAATAACGATATTACAATTGAAGAAATTTTACAATATATTAAGGGACCTGATTTCCCAGCAGGAGGTATAATCTATGGAGGACAAGGAATTAGAGATGCCGCTGAAACCGGCAGAGGTCGTATAGTAGTTAGGGCAAAGACTGAAATTGAGCTTACTCATTCAGGAAGGGAATGCATTATTGTTAATGAGATCCCTTATATGGTCAATAAGGCCGAAATGATCCGAAAGATTGCTGATCTCATAAACGAGAAAAAACTTGAAGGGATCTCTTATATTAACGATGAATCGGACCGCAACGGAATGCGCATTGTCATTATTCTTAAGAAAGATGCCAGCGCAAATGTTGTTCTGAATAACTTATATAAATATTCATCGCTTCAGACTTCATTCAGCGTAAATAATATCGCACTTGTTAAGGGACGCCCAAAAACGCTAAATACCAGGGATTTAATTCACTATTTCGTAAAACATCGTCACGAAGTTATACTGAGAAGAACAAAATTTGACCTTGATCAGGCTGAAAAACGTGCTCATATACTTGAAGGAATGATCATTGCCAGTGATAACATAGATGAAGTCATTGCAATAATCAAATCTTCCCAGACTCCCGAAATGGCCAGGGAAAGGCTTATGGAGCGATTCGAACTTTCAGATATCCAATCGAGAGCTATAGTGGAAATGCGTCTGCGTCAGCTAACCGGTCTTGAGCAGGAAAAATTAAGAGCTGAATATCAAGAGATTATGGCATTAATAGAATCTCTGAAAACTATTCTTGCTGACATTGATCTCCAGATGAAAATCATTAAAGACGAACTTCTTGAAATAAAAGAAAAATATGGCGATGCAAGACGTACAGAGGTAATTCCTAATGCTGAAGAATTTAATCCGGAGGATTTTTATGCCGATGATGAGATGGTTATCACTATTTCTCATCTGGGTTATATAAAAAGGACACCATTAACTGAATTCAGAAGGCAGAACAGGGGAGGAACAGGAGCAAAAGGCGGTGCAACCAGGGATGAGGATTTTATTGAGCACCTATACATTGCTACAATGCATAATACAATGCTCTTCTTTACCAGAAACGGTAAGTTGTATTGGCTTAAAGTATACAGTATTCCGGAAGGTTCGCGAACGTCCAAGGGAAGAGCCATGCAAAACATGATTAATATTGAACCTGATGATAATGTAAGAGCCTTCATTAATGTACAGAATCTAAATGATTCTGATTATATAAATAATAATTTCATTGTTTTATGTACAACTAAGGGAATTATTAAAAAAACATCGCTTGAAGCATATTCGCATCCAAGGATAAATGGAGTTAATGCTATTACCGTGAGAGATGGTGACGAGCTTCTTGAAGCCAGAATGACTAATGGACAGCACCATATATTGCTGGCAATTAAATCCGGACGTGCTATCAGGTTCCCTGAAGCAAAGGTGAGACCAATGGGACGGACAGCTTCAGGTGTAAGAGGCATAAGACTTGCAAATGATGATACTGATATTGTAATTGGCATGATAACAGTTGAAAATAAAGAAAAAGATATTCTTGTTGTTTCAGAGAGGGGATATGGTAAGAGATCAAATATTGATGGTTACAGGATCACCAACAGAGGTGGCAAAGGGGTAAAAACAATAAATATTACTGATAAAACAGGTAAATTGATTGCACTGAAGGATGTAACTGATAATCATGATCTTATGATCATTACGCAGTTCGGCAACATCTTAAGGAGTTCAGTTTCAGCACTAAGAGTAATGGGAAGGGCAACACAGGGAGTCAGGTTGATTAATCTCAGAGAAAAAGATATCATTGCATCAGTTGCCTGTGTATTTGTAAATGAGGTAGATGAAAGTACTGAACTTAACAATATTGAAGAAAATAATATAAATGCCGAGGAAAATGGCAAAGAATTTGATGTTTAATAAGTAATATTATAAATTTGAGAAAATTTTTAAAGACAATTTAACTAAAACGATAATCATGAAAAAGTTTTTTCTGCTGATAGCAGCCATTAGTATCTCATTTGGAGCAATGTCCCAGAAAGGCAAGGTAACAAGTGCTCTTAGCTTCATTGATCAGGGTGTTCTTGATAAAGCAAAAGAGGCCATTGACCAGGCATTAGTACATGAGAGATCAAAAGACTGGTATAACACTTATTTTGCAAAAGGTAAGCTTTGCCAGGCCGTTTTTGAATCGGATAATCCTAAATTCAAAGCTTTCTATCCTGAACCACTTCAGGAAGCCTATGCTGCTTATGAAAAATCTATTGAATTGGATCCCAAGGGGTCAGTGAAGAAAAGAATTATTACCAACATGGTTTATAACTCACTGGCTGTCAATCTTTATGCACAGGGAAGTTCCAGGTTTGAAGAAGAAGATTTTGCAGGAGCTCTTAAATCTTTTGAGACACAGATTGAAATTACTGAAAGTGATAAGTATGTAGGATTGGTAGATACAGGGATGTATTACAATGCAGGACTTGCTGCTACTAATTCAAATAAATATGAGGAAGCTATCAAGTACTTCGAGAAGTGTGCAGAGATGAAATATCAGGGAATAACTCCTTATTATCAGATCTATCTTAGTTATCTTAGTCTTGGCGATACTTTGAAGGCAGAATCAGTTCTGACAGGATTAACTACTTTATTTCCTGAAGATAAAACTATCACACTTCAGTTAATTGATCTCTACATCAAGAGTAATAAGAACGATGAGGCACTTAAATATATTGCAGTTGCAAAAAAAGATGATCCGACCAATTACAGTGTTTTCTTTGCTGCTGGTATTATTTATTTGAATGAAAACAAATATGATGAAGCTATCGTTGAACTTAAAAAGTCACTTGAATTAAAATCAGACTTATACGATACACAGTATGGACTGGGAGCAGCTTATATTAACAAAGCTTCTGATATGTTTGTTAAGGCCAATGAGATAATGGATGTTAAAGAATACAGTGATGCTATTGATAAAGCAAATGCAGTCTATGCTGAAGCTCTTCCTTATATGGAAAGGGCATATGTGCTTAAGCCAGATGATGAATATACAATGAGAAGCCTGCAGGAGTTATATTACAGACTGAAACAAAAGGATCCATCATTAGCAGCAAAATATGAGATGATGAAAGCGAAGCTTGATTCCTTAGAAAATAAATAAGAAAAGTTTAAATCGATAATGAAGAGGGATGCCTGGTGTGTGTCCCTTTTTTTTATACACTGACTCTGAATAGGCCAGAGGAATAATTTTAAACTATAAGTTGAAACTATTACAATATTATTCTATTTGACATAATATTAATTATAGGCTTTGTAGTAACAATATAGAAGTAAACTTAATTGAGGTTATGCCAGGTGCGGAAGATTGAAACCCCGTTCACTTGGCTTTTTACTTATATAAATTATAATGAAAGCAATTATTAAAGTTTGTACGGCAGAAAAAGAATTTACTCAGGAACAAGTAAAATTTATGAAACGTATGGCATGCTGTTTAATTCAGCATCATCAGTTGGCTGTTGTAATTAAGATGAAGATTAAAAAAGTTAAGCATTTAAAAATAAAAGTATCATGAGTAATATAATTGGTGTAAATGCCTGGTCAAAGGTTGCTAGGTCTCGGTTGTGTCCTATTGGAAGGATAAGGGTTGATTTTATGGGTTCATATTTTAGAGGGTACTATAGTTTGTATGCTTTTGAGAATATGTATGGTTATAAAATTGGAGATTTTATTAAGAGGGTAAGAATGAGGGATTTGAATGATTATAAGGTTGGTGATCGATATGAGTGTGTTTTATTTGAAAGAAAGGAGGTTTTGAAGTGAGTTTAAGTACAAAAGTGCCTATCACTGGATGGGAGAAGTGGATTAATCGTATAGTTACGATTGCTTTAGCTGCTTACCAGGCGATTCAGTATTTATTGACGCACTGGGCTGCTAACTAAGAATCGGGGGAGTTGGTTTAGCTTTCTCCCCTTTTTTTCATTTTGATATCATATTAATATATTTAGATAAATAGATATGTGTACAAAGAAAGTGAGGCACAGGTGTTGTAAATGTAGAAGGAGATTAGTGTATGACAAAGTGCATATGATGTCATATTATGTTAAGAGGATTAATGGAATTTTTGTTGATTCTTTTGTAAGAGGATGGTTTTGTAATGATAGTATTGAGTGTGAGAAGGTGTCCAGTGGTGGACACTTATATAAAGATATATAGATATGAAAAACAGATTAAGTTTTTACAGAAATGGATTTCAGGAGTTTATAGAGGTTATGGATTTTGCGCATGCTATTAATCTTTGGCGGATGATTAAGTATGAGGAGAGGGACGATGTATATGATCCTTGGTATCATTATGTATCAGGGTCAAAGGAGAGAATTTGGGATAATAGTTAAGATGGAGACTGAAAAGTATGATTTAGCTGGTCTGGAGTGGTATAGTAACACCACGACAGTAACACCACGACAGTTAAACCATGTGATAATACAAGTACATTGAATATCAATGATTTATACATTGAAGGTATAGATTATTTGCAAGTTTTTGGTACAGGAACAAAAAAAAGGAAGTCAAAAAGGTTCAAATTAGTTGATTTAGAGCGAAGTACAAGGTTGTATAAAAAGTCATATTTAGTAACTGATGAAGTAAAAAAGGTTAAAGTTTGTGTTATGAATTGTGGTCCTTTTTCTAGTGTTATGCCTGTAGGATCTGTGAGTATAAAGTTTGATAATGAGATACTTTATCTCAAAATGTTTAACACTAGGTATTTAAAGGGTTTTTTCAATGCTATTGGATTTAATTTTAAACACGTATCGAGGTTAGATATATATAGGGATTTTCAAAAATTCCGGAATTTTGTGCCTGAAAGTTTGATTAGTAATTTTATGAATCAGAGTTATTTAAGTCTTTCCCGTGCTAAGTTCAACACGATTGGAGTGAGTAATGAGAAGGGATTAACTTACCAGTATTTAAGAAATGGAATGAAATCATCAGGCAGGCAATTTTATCTGTATAATAAGTCTCTGGAACTAAAAGAGGTTGGAATGAAGGAGCATATTGTAAAAACCTGGTCCGAAGCAGAGTTTAATCAGGGTGTTGAGGTATGGAGGTTAGAATTAAGTTTAACCAGGGGAAAGAGAAATATTGTTTTGAATGAGGATACTGGTGAGTTGGTGGGAGTTAGTTTGAATAATATTTTCAGGAAGGGTTTTATACATAGTGTTTATGAGGGTGGGTTAAAGACTTCTTTCACTTTTGTAAATAATGAAGGAAGGAGAAAGACCAGGTGTAAAAGGATTAAATTATTTTCAAAGAAGAAAAGATATATAAGGTTGTTATTTGGCGGTACTCAGTGCGATCAGTTGAGAATGAGGAAAATAATAGTTGGGAGTTTGGTTAAAGATATGTTGAGGGAAGCTGAAACAAGGGAGCATCGTTCCAGGTCTTTTGAGGATCAAATTGCGATGTTAAAGGGTTATATTATTGATAATAATATGGATAATCATATTTTGGCAATTCTAAAGAGGTTATCCAGGGAATATAAATGCGATTATTATAGTGATGTTGAGAAGTTTGTAATTAATTACTATGCAAAGTTGGCAGGGTTTTAAAAAGCTACGTGGTTAGAGGTTCCCGGTATTTGAATTAGTTCAAAAATGGTTTTACCTGCATAACCACGCATGGAGTAAAGTTAATAATAAAATTGATATGTGTACAAAAAAGGTTAGGAAACGTTGTTGGAGGTGTAAACGTCGGTTAATTATTGATAAGTTGGATGAAGTTAAAAAGAGGGGTTTGGTGAGGTATCAGTGTATTGATCCGTTTGAGTGTGAATATAAGGTGTCCACAAATTTCAGGTAATTTGAAGAGAAAATTGGACACTTTAAATGTAATAGTTTATATATGCAGATATTTGTATATATAAATATAGGAAAGTATGAAATTTATGATTTGTTTAATGAGGGTTATATCATTTGTTCTGGTAACGGTGATATTCGGTACTGCAGTAGGATATGGATTGGATGTGGATCCTTGGGTTTCGGTTGGAGTTATAGGTGTAGTGAGTTTAATACCTTCGGGGATTCTTGGTGAATCCGGAGTGTTGGGTGTTTTAATAGGTATTCATACAGGTCAGGTTGCTTATGGTGGTAGTATTGAGTCGCCGGTTGCCAGGATAATGATTGATGCGGATTCTGCAACAGCGTTAGCGACAGTTATGGCAGTAAAATTAACATTGAATCAGGCAACGAAACGCAAGACGGGTAATATGATACCTGAGATTTCGTTTGCAGTTTTAGCAGATATTTGTGGGTTTATTGATGCGATTTTTTACGAGATGACTGTAGAATTTCGTATTATTTTCAGTATTCCTATATCATTGGGCGGGGCGTATGATTTGGAAGGTGGGTCAATTGGTTATGTTTTATCGGGTTGTACTGCAGCAGATACTATAAAAGTTTATGCTATTGATGATGCACGGAGGGAATTGGATTATTTGGAGATAGTACCTGTTTCTTGTCCTGCAGGTGGGGTAAAAGTTATTGATTCTGTTTTCGGTGAATTTCTGTTTGTTGATCCGACGAATTTAACCAGGGTAAAGATCAATTATGCAAATGGGGTAGGTATTGAATACCTGGGTGAAGAGGTGAAGGAAATAGCCAGGTTGGTTAATCCGGTTCATAAAGTGACTAATGCAGGTTTATTGACTGCAGGTTATTCTGATGTTTCAGGTATAAATATAAGAGATGCGGTAACTGTTGATATTACTTTGGCAGCACTTGGTTTGGTTTATGTTGTGAAACATCTGTTAGCCGGATGATATGGGGTTATTTAATTTTAAAAAGAAGACTGGACAGACAGTAGCTGGTAAATTACTTGGGGGTCTGTTCAAAATTGGAAAGGTAGCGGTTCCGTTAGTGGCAGGGGTAGTAACAGGGGGAGCGGCATTAGGAGTATTAAGTGGAGCTAAAATAGCGGGAAAAGTGGGTATATTTAAGAAAATTGGCAGTATTTTTAAGAAGAAAGAGGGTGGTACGGTCCTGGGTAATTTACTAAGGGGTACAGCTAAAAAAGTTGCAAGTGGAGCGGTTAGTACTGTTGGAGAGGAGATAGGAAGTACAGCGCATCAGATCGCGTCAACTGTTGGGGCAGGAAGTGAGGGGGAAACTTCAGGGTTTGTCCGGGGGATGAAGACGGGGTTTTTAGGTGATGTATGGGAGAATAATAAAGGTTTTCTTATTGCAGGTGTTTTAGGTTTGATAGGTTTATTAATATTAATATTTGGAAGACGCAGGAGGTAATATTATGAATGATGTAAAGGGAATGGAGCAGGTAAAGGCGATAATAGTAAAGAATGCAATAATTTTGGTTGTTGCGTTGTGTGCTATTGTTGGATATCTTTTGTTCCGGATGAAGAAAAGAAACGTTAAAATATTTGGGAGGTAGTTATGGCAAATATAAGAACGGATCGTTTTGGAAACCCGACTATGCTTAAGATGGCAAAGTCAGTTGTTGATAGGAAAACAGGGAGTGTTTTACCTATTTATAAGACATATTGTGAGGTAGGTAATCAGATGATCAAGGTTGAGATCTCTGAATGTAAAAAGTCAACTAGGGATGGAAATCCTGGTATGTGGGTTAAGTTCACAAAAATGAGTAAAAACAGACAACAGGGTGGTTTCGGTGGAGGGTCCCAGGGTTATCAGAAGGGAGGTTTCTGATGTTCAAAAGTATAAAGGTTTTTATAGATGGAATAAAGTTTGTTCTTAAATATGGGTCTTTGATAACTGTTATTCTCGGAATTTTGGTTTTTGCATCTGAGAAGTTGGAAGAGTGGCAGAAGGAGAATGAGCCGAAGGATAAAGGGTAGTGAAATATATTTTGATAGCGATAGCGGGGGAAGCGGGGCTATGGGCAACGGATGGTGTGTCTGTAGCCCTGCAAATTTTAATAGCATTGGTGACTATAGGAATTCTGATATATGAGAAGAGGGTCTTTAAAAATCGTTGTAGGGATTGCAGGTATTATCAGCATTATCTTCATACTCATGAAAAAAAACATAATTAATATGGGAAGCAGGGGGATGCGAAATAATAATCCTTTCAATATGAATAAGACGGATAGTTTATGGCTGGGACTTGTTCCTGGTTCAGATGTGAGGTTTGCAAGTTTTATTGATTTGGAGCATGGTGTCAGGGCAGGTTTAATAAATTTGTTTAATGGTTATTTTTCAAGAAATTTAACTTTAAGGCAGATAGTTGGGAAATATGCGCCTGCATCGGATAATAATAATGAATTAGCATATGTTGAGGCTATAAGGAAAAAAACTGGTATAATAGGGGAGCAGGTCCCTAGTAAGGGGCAATGGTTGAGTGTGGCATCCGCGATATTATTTCATGAAAACGGGTTTGAGGTTATGAATGTTGATCAGTTGAAAGAGGTAGTTATTAAATTCAAACTTTCTTCATATGGTGGCTAGTATGGTATTTGCAAAGTTGATTTTGTTTGTAAAAAAGAATTGGAAGATTATTGGTATTGTCCTGGTTGTTTTTATTATAACTGGTATGGCTAAAAGGTTATTTGGCAGGTTGGCTATGTGGTGGAGTATTAAGAATGTAAGCAGTGATCCGGAAAAGATTGATTATGATTTCATGGCTGTTTCGGTTCATAGTGCAATGTACCAGGGGCTTTTTAATATGGGTGAGAATGAGTCAGCTATAATTGGTTTTGTAAATTCATTGGGAAGCATGGAGCAGTTTTTAACTCTATGTCGGAAATATGCATTAAAATATGGTAAGGATTTGAGGGAGCAGCTGCGGAAGTATTTTAATGATAAGCAGTATTCAAAATTAAATTGGAAATAATGGGTGTAAATATTGATGGTCATGTTGGGTTAAGTGAAGCTGATGTAATAGCGTTAATTGCTGAGTATGGATCTGAAGGAGGTTTGTTACATAGTGTTGTAGTTGAGGTAGGGCCTTGGAATATGGTTTCATTAGGAAGTAAGGGAGTTGCACATGGTCAGGATCTTAGTAAAATAATGGGCATAAGTGTTGTTATATGTGATGATTCTGATAGTGTTCATAGGTCATTACATGAAAGTACTAATGCAGATGAGGGTTATTTTTATTGTGATAGTACATATGTTGAAATGACTAGGGGTGGAATATTTAATTCGGTTGCTTATGATGATGAAGTAATGAACAGAGGGTTTATAGTTTTGTGGTTGATTGATTAAATTGATATCTTTGAAAAAAAAGATATGAAAACAATAATTTTAGTTATTATGGGTTTGATCAGTATTTTCAATTGTTATCCAGGTGAAGGGGAAAAGGTAGGTATTGGTGGTTCCACTGGTGGTGAAAGTGGTTTGCGTGATCTTGATGGAAATTTATATACTTCTGTTATTATTGGTACTCAGGAATGGATGGTTGAAAATTTAAGAACAACAAAATTTGCGGATGGTTCGGATATTCAGAATGTTACTTTAGATGATGCATGGGCGTTGCTTGGAACAAGTGCATATTGTTGGTATGAGAATGATATTCAATATAAAGATACTAATGGGGCGTTATATAATGGGTATGTGGTATTAGATGTTAAAAAATTGGTTGAGGGTCAGTTTACAGAAAATGGAGAGCCATCTTTGGGTTGGAGAGTTCCTCATTTAATTGGATTCGAAAATGGTGACTGGTGGACTTTAAGTCGTTATATAGGAGGTAGTGCAATAGGTGGGGCAAAATTAAAAGAAATAGGTTTTGAGCATTGGAGAGAGGAGGGTGTCGAAGGTACTGATAACTATGGATTTAAGGGTGTTGCGTCTGGATTTCGGTTTGAAAATGGTCAATTCACAGAAGGTCCATCACCAACAGGATTAAAGGTTGCGACAGGAATGTGGGGAGATTACGCAATAGAGCCAAATGGGGATTATGTGGAATTACATTACATCAATGGAATTATGCTAATGTCATGGATGAATAATAGAACAGGTATGGCAGTTCGTTGTATGAGGGACATATGAAAATAAGGTTATGAATGAGATTGATTTGATTGTTAAGTATTTGGAGAAGAAGGGATCTAAAGTAGCGGATATAGCGTATCATTCAGGTTTTGAAATTTTGAGTGTTCATGGTTCGAGCGTTAATGTAGGTAGAGATGAGGGATTGGAGCTTGATCAATGTTTCTTTTTTGGGCATATTGATTTTAGGTGTCATATTGCTGTTTTGGTTGATCCTAATGTTGTTACTGTTGGGTTTGAGAGCAGGTTGAAAGGTAGGGTTGATATTAATAATGTGATAACGTTTGCAGGTCCTGATATGATAGTATTGAGTGATGGTGCGTTGATTCAATGTAAGAGGATTTATGGAAAAGGGTTTAATTATATTGAGGCTGCTGTTGATGGACCGGCGGATGGTAATTTCCAGGTATCATTGAATTATAATGGTTATTTGTTCGTAATGAAATGACAATATTTGAGCAGTATTTAGAAATAGTTAAAAAACTGAGTTTTCATGGGTCCATGAAGGCTTTTTTTTAATATGCTGATAATGAGGTAACCGGTTTCCTCTGCAGACCTTGATCAGCTGGCTGGTTACTGATCAGCTAGCGGGGGATCAGCTGCAATATTTGAGCAATATTTTAATTTTTGCAAGGGGCAAAAATTTTGGACACAATAAAAACCGTTGTGGATTTTGAGCGGTTTTTGTATGCGATAGCACCTTTTTTTTAGTTATTGGATTTGAACTCCTAAAGACTTTTTTTTTGGATTTGGATTTGGATTTTTAGTATATTTGTGGATCTTGTAGGGTCTAAATATATTAAGAGATGTGTTTTGTATTAAACAATAAATATTAATTATAGGCAAAACGTAGCAAATTCCGTCCACGCCCTGCGTGGTTGACATAAAATCAGATATAGCGCACGCACAGCGTGCCTATATCGGCAACGATTTTATGTCAAAGGAATTTGCGGCTAATAGAGAACGCAATTTGCTCCAACACGCTCTGCTGCCTTTTTTGCAGCTATAATTGAATATTATATCAAATAGAATTGGCGTCTGGCGTCTGGCGTCAGGCTTCCGGCAACCGGCTTTAATTCTTCAAGAATCGATTATTTTGTTTCTAGAAGTATATCTGGCCAGTAATAAAGCTGTAGAGGTTGAGGAACGAAGTGACAAAATCCCGCAAGGCGGGACGTTAACTTGTTGTATTGTTGTAAAGGTTGTAAAGTTGTAAAGTTGTACTTGGTAAACTCATAAAAAGTGCAAAAAAATCCGGACCCTACCCTATGATGCTAAATATTCAATAATATTATGTCAAATAGAATGATAATTCGCTCATTATCATTCTAACTAACTTATACTAATTTCTCTCGTCACTTTTTAACGAGAACAGCTTCAAGAGATCTTATTAGCTTGCTATGTTTAATAGGATTTGCTAATTTCAATTTATTGATATTATGTAACTTCCATTTTATAGCTGGGAAGTCCTTTATTCCCTTATGCGGAAATTTATTCCAATCTGGTTCACCTTTTTCAAATCCTAATATCAATTCTTTATCGTCTTTTGACAATAATAGGTTCATAATATCAATAAGTATCTTTCTTTCTTTTTCATAATCTTCATAACTAAATTCTATTGCGGTCATTCCTGCAAATTGAGCATTAAAAGCTGATTTTTGATCTTTAATTATTGGATTTAATAATTCATGAATTGGTTTATTGTGGCTCAATGCCGATAATATAAATCCTTGACAAACATCATCGTCTAGTCCTTCACTATCAAAAAACTGTTTTATATCAAACATATCTCTGGGATGCTGCCTATCAAGCGCAGCGCAGATCTTGCTACCATACAATTCTGCATGAGATACAACATTTATAGCAGCAAACTTTCCGAATTCATTCTGCACTCTATCAGTTACATGCATCAAACGAACAGGAAACAGATGCCCTCTTGTTATAGTGTTTACCTCAATTTTAATTTGTGCATTTGGAAACTGACAATTTAATTTTACATCGGTATCACCATTTAAGGAAACGGCACTAACCTTAAGGCCTTCAATAGCTAATTCTATGGAAGACTTTATCCTTCCTAAGCCCTTGTGAATGTTTTTTAATGCTTCATCCCTGGAGTCTAAGGGTAAATAGGTTAAGTCAATATCCACAGATAGCCTTGGCAAATCATGTACAAATAGGTTTATCGCTGTTCCTCCTTTTAAGGCAAATATTTCTTCTTTTGCCACATAGGGCAAAATTCTCAATAATAAATCAACCTGAGTACGATATGCTTCTAATATCATAATGCAGCTAATTCTCTAGGAATTGTTATTTGATATTTTGAGATATAAACTCCATTTTCGGATATTCTTCGATTACCATTACCCAAGTCAATATTTGAATTATCAAGAAAGTTAAGCCATTGGTGATTTACTTTTTCAGCAAGATATAAGAACAATCTTTTTACACGAACAGAATTGCAGGTGTCCAATAACTCCTGAACCAGCTTCGGCTTAAGATTAACTAAGCCTTCCATAAGATGATAACACTCTATCAAATCGAGTTTTTTTGGTGATAGATATAAACATTCCATTATTGCACGTTCAGGAGAAGATATTTTTACCGAAATATTCTTAACATCCTGCTTCACCAAACCAACTATTTCAGGGATAAATGAAGTTTGTTGATGATTTACAAGAGTTCCCCAATCGTAATCATCAAACCACTTTGGTAGTTTCACTCTATAAGGTGAAAACAAATAAACTGTCTCTTTCCCTAGCCGAAAATAATGACTTAATCCTAGTATTGATAAGGCACTTGTTGCTCCAATGTGTATATTTAATTTAGCCTGATTTTGTAAAGAATATATACCTCCGATCCATTTTACATTGTCATTTGGCCTTTTATATGCCCCCCTACCAACTGCTTCCAACCAGCCACTATGCAAATAATGATTTAATAAGCTTCTGGATATGCCAAGTTCCTCTAACCAATGAGCTAAAACAATAGTTCCTGGCTCCAAATTTCTTACCAGAATTTTTAATTTTGTTTCATTTTGAGTAGCCATACTATTAATATTTTGATAAATATAACGATTTGTCCTTTATAAATATCTCAAAACTAAATATTCGTTATATTTATTTTGATATATATAGCTATCATACATATTTAAAACTATTTTTAACGAAATTGTATCAGATTTGAAAATATGAAAAATTGAGAAAATCGATGCTATAACACATAAATACAAAGAATCAATAACATTATTTCAAATAGAAAAACTGAATAACATGATTAATAACAGCATTAAAGCAGTGATTATTCTGATTAGTTCTTCGTATATGTCTGATTATACGCAGTATATGCATGTTTTACTTCTTACTTTTGTCTTTTGTCTTTCTTTGTCCTCCGTAGCCTTCTTTGACCACCGCAACTTAGTGAAGGTGGTGGCGAAGGAGGATTGTCTTTTATCCCCGCCGAAGCGGGATCTCCGCTGCGCTTCGACTTTTATCTTGTCCTTCCTCTCCCCCATTTTGCCTATAATTAGGGCTTGCTGATAAAGTCATTTATAATACATATAATGTTAATAATCAGTGATATATGTTAATATCTTTTGTTTGAATTAATAGTAAAAATGCAAATTAAAACATAAATTACGGTAAAAACATTTGCATTTATGGTAAAGTATAATTCAGATAGGCAGCTGACAATTGAAGAGTTCAAAACTCCTTTTCAAACTTCATTACTCGCTGATAATCGGTGGGTTAAGCTCAGCAAGGTTGTTCCGTGGGATAAATTTGCTTCAGTTTATATGTCCATGATGACTATTGATTTTGGACGTCCGGGGATATCCCCTCGGATTGTTCTTGGAGCATTAATCATAAAACACCTTGAAAAACTGGACGACAGAGGTGTCATCGCTGCCATACAGGAAAATCCCTACATGCAGTTTTTTATTGGGCTGAAAGAATTTACAGTACAACCCGTGTTTGATCCTTCACTATTTGTAGAGATCAGGAAACGAGCAGGGCATGAAGTTTTCGATTCTCTCAACGTTGAACTTATAAAAACGGTAAGTGAGAAAGGAGACAAAAGACATAACAAAAAAGAAACAGATAAAAACAACAGCATCCCAAAAAATAAAGGAAAAATGCAGGCAGATGCCACCGTTGCTGATCAGTATATCACCTACCCAACTGACAATGGTATTCTAAACCAAAGCCGCAAGCAATGCGAAAAGCTTATCGACAAACTCTATGACCTGAGAGGTAAAGAGGGCGAAAAACCCAGGACCTACCGGCGAAAAATAGATAAGGCATATTTGGATTACTCAAAGAAAAAGAAGAAAAGAGAGTCCACACATCGGAAGATGACACGAAAATTATTGGAATGCGTTAACCGGGATATCAAGCATGTAAACAATATGTTGGATAT
>Ga0307377_10001875_pt1 | contig 25623 bp, 15 predicted proteins | sample TR3MG_FD_202535 | JGI IMG/M metagenome (GOLD analysis project Ga0307377, IMG submission 202535) | Soil microbial communities from Risofladan, Vaasa, Finland - TR-3 | ecosystem: Environmental > Terrestrial > Soil > Coastal area > Acid sulfate soil | place: Finland: Risofladan, Vaasa | collected... | reverse complement strand
CTAAAAGTTAAGAAGAAAGATGGAGTGCATGATGTTTCTAATGATAAAGTAAAAGAAAAGGCTAAGTCTGGAATTAAAAGATTTTTAGGAATTGAACCAGAGGAAAAGGCGGCCACAGCAGCAGTTACTCCAAAAGAAATGAGTCCATTAAGGAAAAAAGCAAAAACACTTCAAGAAGCAGTTCAAGAAATTCTTTTGAATAATTTGAAACATTTTTAATTTCTATCCGTATAAGAAGATAGAACCAATAATTAAAATGTTATGAACGCTATTAAAAATTTATTACTTGCAATTGCCAAAGTGCTTATGTACTGGTTTTATGTAATTCCATTTAACCTTACTATAATTGCATTCATTGGATATAACGTAATGATTTACTTAATATTCGGAGCAATTGACCCAAAGGTTATTCAAGAAGTTTGTGAAGCCAATGGTGTTAGCATGACTTTAGGCTTCTTTTTACCATTTGGAATTCCTTATTTTATTTCTTTCTTCAGAATGTTTGGAGAGTCTGAAAATAGAGCTAATACTGATATTTTAGATAGAACCCTTGCTCATAGAGATAATATTATGTCTCACAAAGATGATAAAGAAGCTTTTGAGATTTACCAAAAGACTGCTGGTCTTGATATGATGAAAGCTGGAGCAAGCACTGGGAACTCAACATTTAAAAAAGCAGTAACGGGTTTTAATGCTACTGTTGGAAATAGTAACCCAGCAAAAGTGTACAAAGGTCTTATGGACAAGTAAAAATATAAAACCAATATAATAGTCAGCCGCCCTTTAATTTGGGCGGCTTTTTTTTTATTATTTATTTATAATAAAAGAAGAGCATGGCTGACAAAATGGACGACAATCTTAAAAAGGCGAAAGCCTATCAAGATTCACTCGAAGCGATAAACAAAAGATTGAAATCTCAAGAGGGAGCTGTAACAAGTCTTGCTAATGAGATGGGTATTGCTTTTAGTGGCTTCATGACTCAGACTAAGAAGTCTCAGGAAGAAAGATTGCGAGAAATCAAGTTAATCAATGATGCTAAGAAATCTATTGAAGGTCAAAAGGCGGCCATATCTGAGGCGGCTAACGAAATTCTAAATTTAGACGGAGCGTTTAAGACTATTAAATCATCATCGGATTTATTTGCTGCTTCAGTTGCGTCAATAGATAGTTCAAAACTTTCTCAAGAGTTTAATAGCATTGTAGAAGTTCAAGCAAGAATGAAAGAACTTGGAGGTGATATAAACAAACTTCAAGGAGAACAAAAATCTGAGTTTGAAGAATTGGCAAAATTGCATAGCGAGTATCAAAAGGGTTCAAAAGATTTTCAAAAAGAAAATGAGAAACATTTTAACGACTGGCTTGATGCTAATAAAGAGATTAGCAAGATATTAGATGAATTACCTCTGAGTTCTATTGAAGATAAGATGAAAATGATAGAAAGTCTTAGAAGGGGTGAACTTGATGCTGTAGAGCAAATACTTGCAACAGATTCTCTTGATGAGAAGGCTAAGCAAGAGCTTCTTGGTTTAACTCAGCAAATGGTGGATGGTCAAGAGACTCTTAACGGGCTTCAAGCCGAATCAGCGAATCAAATGAAGACAGAGACCAGTATTCGAAAGAATATGTGGAGTATGGTTCAGAAGAACTCTGGAAATGCATTCAAGTCTATATTTGACCACATGAAGCAGACCAACAAGGCATTTAAAGATGCTCAAAAAGATTTTGGTCTTGTATTCGACTCAAAAAACTATGACCAAATGGCTGCGTTGACAAGTAAAGCTGCGGAGTTTAATATGTCAACAAAAGATACTGTTGAGTTAATGGGGTCTCTTGGAGAAGAGCTTTCTACAATTGATACACAATATTTAGCTTCGGCAACAGAACATTTTTTAGCAATTCAAAAGGCTACTGGTATTTCTGCTGGAGAAGTTTCTACCATAGCTGGGGAGATGATGCGTGCTGGTAATTCTGCTGAAGAAGTAGAACAGTACATGGATGGCTCAAATAAGATGGCTAAGCTCTTCGGAGTTAACACTAAAAAGGTTTTGCAAGGTGTTGCAAGGAATATTGATAAAATGCGTCAGATGGGATTCCAGGGCGGTGAAGAATCATTAACAAGAATGGTTGCAACTGCTGAAAGACTTCGTATGAACGTTGATGAGATATTTGATGTTGCAGCAAAGGCAAGAACAATTGAGGGCGCAATGGATATGGCTTCACAACTTCAGCTTGCTGGTGGTTCGTTTGCAGCTATTAATCCAATGGACCTACTTTCTGCTGCTCGTAAGGGCCCAGAGGAACTTCAGAACATACTTAAAGAGATGGGTGACGACATCGGTTCATTTGGAGAAGATGGAAAATTCTCATTTGATGCAGTTGATGTTGACCGTCTTCAAATTGTTGCTGATGCAACTGGGCAATCAATGGATTCAATCCAAAAGATGATTCAGAAGAATGCTGAAGATAATAAGAAAATGGATTTCATGCCAGATATGCAATTATCAGAAGTTATGGGGCCAGACGGAAAACCGCTTGACCAAGACATGATGAACAATATGCTTTTAGATTCTGTTGATGTTAACGGTAAAGCTCTTGAGGGCGGTATGCTTGATGAAATGGGGATTGCAAGTCTTGAAGACCTGACGGCAGACCAAGCTCAGCAATTGATTCAAAAGAAAATGGATGACCAAGCTACTCTTGAAGAGCAAGCTAAGGCTAATCAATCTTTCCAAGAAAGTATAACTGCGTTTAAAGAATCTATTATGCATTTATTTACAGTGTTCCAGCCAGTGCTTGATGCGTTGACATCATTTATACAAGGAATAATGACCATGCCAGGTCCGCTTAAATATGTGGCAGCAGCTCTTCTTGCATTTGTGGCCGCAGCTCCAATGCTTGGCAAGTCTCTTGATGGGTTTAAGACTATGGCGAGCGGAGCCAAAGGTTTGTTTGGAAAAGTAAAAGGAATGGTTAGCGGAAAAGGCGCAGTAGAAGCAGGAGGGGCTACAGAAGTTCCTGGTGCAGAATCTACAGATAAGGCTCCAGGAGGAAAAGGTGAGACAGGGTTGGAAAGACTTGCAAAAGGACTGAAGGCAATGGGTACTGACTTCGGAACTGTAATGAAAGGTGTTCTTACAACAGCTTTGGCTGGACCAGCTTTATTATTATTACTTCCAGGTATTCCTACATTATTCCTTATGGCTGGTATTGGAGCTTTAGGAAAGTTTGTTGAAATGGGATTCCAATCTCTTGCTAATGGTATTTCTGCTCTTGGTAAAGCTAAGGGTATCATGAAAGGGGCGCTTATGATGTTGGTCATTGGAGCTTCATTGATTCCGTTTGCATTTGCTTTGAGTTTATTTACAGATGTAGATTGGGGCGCTGTTGGAATGGCTGCTCTTATGCTTCTTGCTACTGTTGGTACTCTTATACTTCTTGGATTATTGTTATCAACCCCTGCTGGTCTATTCTTAATGATTGGAGCGCTTGGACTTGTTGCTGTTGGTCTTGCGCTTATGGCGTTTGGAGCATCTATTCTTGTTTTTGCTAAAGCTGCAACTGCTATGCAAGGAATGGAGTTTGGATGGCTTGGCGACCTTGGTTGGAATCTTCTTACTGCTGCTCCTGGACTTTTGCTTGGTGGGTTGGCACTTCTAATGGCTGCGCCTGGATTGTTGATGGGAGCAATGGCTCTTGCGCCAATTGTTGACCTTGCTGAAAGAGTGAGCGGTGTGGATTGGACCGCCTTCTCTCAAATGGGTAATGCACTTCTTGCTGTGGTACCTGGTCTTCTTGCATTCTCTGCTGGAGCTCTTGTTGGAGGTCTTATGAGTGGGCTTGGAAGTCTTCTTGGAGGTGGTGGGCCATTAGATACATTGCAGCAATTAGCAGATATAGCAATGGTTGCATCCGACCCTCTTATGGTAATGTCTGAGGCGATTGACGGTCTTGCAGATGGATTGGATAAACTTTCTTCTGCAGCTTCTTCTCTTGATTTAGAGAAACTTGAGATGCTTAGAAGTCTTTCTTGGTCAATGGCTATAGGTGCAATTGGTGGAGGTATCATGGGAGACTCTATTAACAAAATAGCAGAAGCTCTTGCTAAACTTTCCAAAGTTGGAGAAGGCGGAGGCGGTAAGGGTGGAACTCAGAAAATACAAATCGACCTTAAGCTTAATGGTAGAGACCTTCAGAGCATTATCGTTGATGATACCAAGATTGTAACATAAAAGGCTTTATTTTAGAGCTCGAATTTTTTTCTTTTATTATTTATAAGAAACACTAATTAATGGAAGACGGATTCCCTTTATTTGACCCAAACGATGATACTGCAAGACAAGAGCAGAAGCTAAAAGAATACTATGAAGAATTCTCAGCTAATGCGAGACAGAGACTTCTTGCTAAAACTGTTGTCAGACCATCAAGCGTTTATGATGTTCTTTATCCAAGAACAAGGGAAACACTATTGTCTAAAAACGTCCCATTCAAATCAAATCTTGAAGAAGATGCGAAAATTATAAGAGATAGATTAATTGCTAAGTTAGTTGATAACGAGACTGACCTTGAAAAAATATCTGCTGATTTTAGAAAGTCAATGCTTGCAAGAGCAAAGATTCAAGATGACAGAGGTAATCTGATGAGGTCTGGTGAGGCTTTTAGAAAAAATCTAATATCAAAAAACTCTCCTAAAAGTTCAGATATTGAAAAAGATTCAGAACAAACAAGAAGAGTTAATGTAGCCAAGAATAATCCAAATCTATCAATTAACGATACTATTGATAGAAACAGCGCTTCTTTTAGAGAAAACGCCATTGCAAAAAACCCATCAAAAGACCAAGACCTTTTGCATGATTCTGAAGCATTTAGAAATCAATATAGAAAAAACGATATTCACAAAAATGTTCCCATCAATACAGACCTTGAAAAAGACTCTGAATCTTTTAGGATAAAAAATCTTGCGAAAAATGTTGAAGGAGTTAAAAAGCAGAGTGTGGATGAAATCTCTAAATCAAAGAGAGAACAAGACGCTGCAAAGAATGTTCCAAACGAAAGTGACCTTGAACAAGATTCTAAGTCTTTTAGAAATGGAGACTTAAGCAAGAATCCATCAAAAGACCAAGACCTTTTAAGGGATTCTGAGGATATTAGAACTGGTTATAGAGAAAAAGATTTGAACAGAAATGTTCCAAACAATACTGATATTGAAAAAGATAACGAGCTTTTCAGAAGAGATAACCTTTCCAAGAATGTAGATAAAGGTTCTGACTTGGAAGCTGATTCTGCTATTTATAGAAATAGTAGTGTCTCTAAAAACACTCCAAATAAAACTGGATTAGATGAAGTTGCTGATGAAAAAAGGCCAGATTCTTTGTCAAAAAACAAACCTTCAGTTACAAATTTAGAATCAGATTCAGACCAATTTAGAAAAGACGACCTTTCTTTAAATATTCCAAACAATTCTGACATTGAAGGTGATTCAGAAATTTTCAGAAAAGATGACCTTTCTGTAAATAAGCCAAATGGTAGTAATTTAGAATTTGACTCAGTTCCATTTAGACATGATGACTTATCATTAAATAAAGCCAAATTAAGCGATTTAGAGGAAGATTCTGCTCAATTTAGAGCTGATGACCTTTCGGTAAATAAACCAAGCGAGAGCGACTTAGAAAGAGACTCTGTGGATTTTAGAGCTGATGACCTTGCTGTAAATAAACCAAGTTTCTCTGACCTGGAAAAAGACTCTGGTGCATTTAGAGAAGATGACCTGTCATACAACAAACCAAATGGAAGCAATCTTGAGACAGACTCGGTTCCATTTAGAAGTGATGACTTGTCGTTTAATACTCCAAATTATACAGACTTAGAAATAGATTCAGTTGTCTTCAGAGAAGATGACCTTGCTGCTAACACTCCGAATTTAAGCGACCTTGAAATAGATTCGTTAGACTTTAGGTTGGATGACCTTGCGGCTAACACTCCAAACGTTACAGACCTGGAGGCGGACTCAGTTTTATTTAGAACAGATGACCTTTCAGCTAATAGCCCGAATGTTACAGACCTTGAGGTAGACTCTGTTCCGTTTAGAAATGATGACCTCGCAGTGAATGTTCCAAGTGGTAGCGACTTAGAAACAGACTCAGTTCCATTTAGGGTTGATGACTTAGCATCTAATGTGCCAAACACAAGTAATCTTTTAACTGATTCAGAAACATTCAGAGAAGATGACTTAGCATCGAACGTACCAAACACAAGTAATCTTGCTGCAGACTCTATTATACATAGACAAACAGACCTTGCTGCGAACGTTCCAATTAATTCAAGTATTCTTGCTGATTCAGTTGATTTTAGAGATGATGCTATTTCGTCCAATGTTCCTTTATCGCAAAATCTTCTTACAGACTCTACAACATACAGAACAGATGCTATTGCAAAAAATGCTGGATATGGTTTGTTGGGAGTAAATGTTAATGGAGCTGGAACCAGCGCTTTCCTCGGAATATCAAGAGTATTTACTCAAGGTATTATTTTAAGACAACTACTTCTCTCAAAAAATAAGTCTAAGAACACTAATTTATTAACAGATTCTGAACCTATTAGGGAGAATAATAAAGTTGGAAACAGATGGCAACTTTCAAATGATGAATATACTGCGACTAATGAGAACTGGAAGCTTGGTAAGATAATGCAAGGTAGCTATAATACGAATATAGTTGACTATACTCCTCTTGAACCGTATTATACACCTACGGCAAAAGCAATTTTTGCAACAGATGACTACATTACAACAAAGGGTGTTGAAATGCAAAACTTGTATGGAACAAGTAGTAGAGTAGATTTTCCAACTGGAAGAGCTGATAGAGATATTAGCGATGCTCTTTATTCTGTGAACCCAAAAGTTGCCAAGGGTGGTCAATTTTCAGATTCATTTTTCAATAGAAAAACTTATACCCCCTACAGGGAAGGGCAGGTAACCTCTACTATTAGAAACTATAATTTGGAGCGAAGTGTTTTTAATTTACATGGATTACAAGCGGGTGACCCAACCTCTTTGTCAGAGCTTGAAGGATTTAATCAGGACGGATTCCAGGATTTAGTTTCAAATACTATTGGCTCATTTCAAGGTTTATCTCAATTGAGAACACTTACAACTCCAGCAGGAGTCATTCAAGCTAATGGTGGTACTTACTATCAAGGTGGTGCTGGTGAAATGGATTTGCTGAGACCAACAGCTAATGATGCAGAGCTTGGTTCTGCTGAGTCAATGATGGGCAAGACAGCTCTTGGAAATCCTTATGAAGACGAAGACTTTTTCCTTGGCAGAAGAGGTGTTAAGCATATTGTGAACACCATCAAGTCAAGCGACCAACCTTTGGCAGCAAACTTTGACCCACAGAATAATAGGGCTTATATTACTGGCGTAGAAAGAGATGGTAGCGCAAGAGTTTCAAGACAGCGATATACGATAGCAAACCCTTATGCTCCTTCTGATGCTGGAAAATTAATTTTCTTTATAAAGAATTATGCGAGTGAAGAGCAATTTCACTTTCCTCCTTATATTACAAGTATGCAGAATACTGAGAATGCTAACTGGAATTCAGTTAATTTCCTTGGTAGACCAGAGGCTGTTTATACATACAACAATTCAAGTAGAGATGCTTCTATTTCGTTTTTTGTTCTAACTGACTATGCACAAAGTGTTGATATAGGTAGAGATTGGGGAAGCGAGGGTATGGAGAAAGTTACTGCAACATTTGATAAACACTTCACTACAAAAGATAAACAACAAAACTCTGCCAGAATAAGTAGAATTGAGTCACTTAAAGCACAACAGGCTGCACAGCGTGCAGAAAAAGCAACAATCAATAAAAAGATTGAAGAAAATGAAGCCGAAGCTATTGCTATTGAGGAAAAGAAGCCTATTATAGAACAAGATAATGATTTTACAAAAGGATGGCTTTCAAAGCAGACAGAAGGAGTAAAAGCAAAGGCAAATAATCTTCAGAAAGGTCTTTTAAATAAACAAGAAAAAAGAGCAAATAACATTGAGGGGGCGGAATTGGATGCGAGAAATGCAGAGTTGTCAGCTGAAGCTGGAAAGATTAATGATGCTCTTGGAGAGGCAGATAACGATTTTAATGGGGTTACAAATTATTCTGAAACCAATAGCAAAGCTGGCAATATTTATAATATAGATATTATTAAAAAGGAATTTGTGAACGGGGAAACTGTCTGCAAGCCAGAAGATACTATTAAAAGAATTGATACAATGAAGAAAGATTTAATGTTCCAGCCATCATATTTCTCTGGAGATAAAATTGACTTCGTTAGAAAAGTGGAGTTTTTATCAAAACTTACAAGACCAGCTGCAAATGATAATGGAACAGGTACTGGATTCTCATTTACTACGCCTCCTGTTTGCCATATTCACCTTGGTGATTGGTGGAATCATGACATTGTTGTAAACAGTGTGTCTTTTGATTATGCTGATGCTCCATGGACACTTGATGCAGGTAGAGTTCAACCTATGTGGGTACTCGTTTCAATCAACTTTAATATGATTGGACCATTCAGGTCATTCAATGCTGCACCGCCTCTTGCTACAGATAAAGGAGGTATGTACAGCCCTCTTGGTGGATTATAATCCAGAATAGCTTTGTTTTCACTTTTTTTATTCTTATTATTTATAATAAAAAGTAAATAATTATGCCATTCAATTTCTATAGTTTATTAAAGAGCAACGATAAGTTGAAAGATATGCCACCTGTTGAAATAAACAAGAGACATACTGATAGAGTTATCATATACAATAAGCAAAAAAACAGACTTGACACTATTGCTGGAGACATCTATAGAGATGAGACTTTTTGGAGGCTTATATTATGGGCAAATCCAGAATATTTCATGGAATTTGATATTCCTGACAATACTCCAATCAGGGTTCCATCTCCACTTCAAGATGTATTGAATGAGGTGAGTATAAAAATTGTTAAACTTAGAGATAGAGGTTAACAATGGGAAGGGCACCAGTAAATCCGCAACCAGAAGGTTTTCGAATGAAAGACCTATTCATTGACGTTAGGCTTGAAGCCTGCGTTGGTGGAAGTACTTTTGATTTTCTTGGGAGAAAACTGTTTAGTGCAGAATTCTTCAGAGAGAGCGTGGGTTTTGGTATTACATCAATCGACATAGAAATAAACACATCACTTCAACCTCTTGTTACAATTGTATTTAAGGATTTGTATGGACAAACTGTTTTTGGAGGCCAAGAAAGACACCCAACAGGAGATGGTATTTCCACTGATTATTCGGTTTTATTTAACTGGCCACCACCAAAATTTTTATTTTCTTTTAAAGGATACCTTGGGGAGCCGTCTACATGGCTTCTTAATTTAAAAAGAACATCTACTTCATTTAATGGTAGTGACGGTTCTTATGATGTTAAATGTGAATTTGTACCAAATCAGTGGGGATTCTTTGCTGATATGCCATTCCTTTATTTACTTGCTGCAAAGAAACTAAGAAAAGATAGGCTTGGGCCAGATACTGAATTAGCAAAAGATGTGACAAGTGTTTTTGACCTTATTAAGATAGGTAAGCAGGTTGAAGTAAAAACTCAAGATACAACAAAAGAGTTTGATGACCTGGTGAAGAAACTGGGGAGTATGAAATCAAACCTTGGTAGAGCGCTTACGGTTACAAATATTCTTGGGTTTAATGAAAAGGTTATTGGGGATGTAAATAACCAAGCAGTTAAAGGTTTTCAAACAATAACAATACCTCAAATGAGCGACCTTGATGACGAGCTTGGAAGTATTCCTAAGATTGAAACAAAACTTAAAAACGCAACCTCTCTTAATGCACTTAATACCTATCTTTTATTGGCCCTTAAAATACAAACAAGAGGTAAAGATGGTGCAATAGGTAAGGATATTGATGGATTTGAAAGATTTCAAATAATTAGAAATTGGCCACTTTTTTTGACAATATACAATAATCCAACGGGTAGAATACCTATTGATGAAGCTAAGTCTCAAACTCTTGGTTTTATATCAGATAATCTTGATAAGATTGATGATGAGATTAAAAGAAGAGTTTTTGCAACTTCTGAGAAGAAGCTTGAGAAAATTACGATAGGAGAAATATTCTCTCAAATGGCGAAGGACTCTGCTTTTGTAATGGGAAGTATTCTTGATGCTGGTCTTGATGGATACAGAGGAACTATAGATAGACAAACTGCAAGAGATGTATTAATAGTTGAAAAAGAAATTCTTATTGGAGAATCTTTTCCCTTAATTCTTAATGATGATGGAGAAGAGCTTCCTGCTATAAAGAAAAATTTAGAAGGAGCTCAAGGTGCTGATGGAGTAAATATTGGCGTTGATGAACACGAGATGCAGTTTGTAAAAGATTTTATTACTGCAATTAGTGAAGGGATTGCAAAAGACCTTCTTGTTAATAACCCACAAGCAGGGCAAGATGATGCTCAACTTAAGCAGAGGATTAATAACGTTGAAATGTCTTCTGGAAACCCTTATAAATCATATTATCAAAATATAGCTACAAATATTCTTGTAAGAGGCGGTATTGCAGCTTATTTTACAAGGAGTAATGACCCAAATCTTCCTGGAGATTTTGGTGGAGATATTTGGGGTATTGATAGAGATGATGTAAACTCAATACAAGAGCTTGCAGAAAGAGATATGCAAAATATATCAGATTCAATAATAGGAAACCTTTCTGATATTGATTTTTTACTTTTGAGAAGATTTTGTCTTTTCATGTCTCAAGCTTTTACTGTAGATGGTGCGTCAATGGCTAATCCTGGAGGGGATTCAGGATTTGAAATAGTTCCAGGTGGTTTTGGATTTGGAGACGCAGGAGCTACATCTGATTTTCTTTCTCAAGGTATGAGTTATTTTGGAGAAAAAGGTCCAGATGAATGGCAAATTGTAATGCAAAGTCCTGCGTCTCAAGAGGAAGATGATGACTTTAGTTTTGATAATCTACTCCAGGAAGAAGAAATTCAACTTAGAACACAGGCTCAAAATCTTGCTCTTGGATATGAGACTCTGACTTTTAAGCAAATATGGAAAGAGCTTTATGTTCCTGAAGTTTTCTTAAATGACAATGTGACTCTTGAAAATGGAAACCTTATATTCAATACTCTTGAAGAAGTTGAATCTAAAAGAGAAGACCAATTAAAAGCAGTAGAAGACCAAATAAAATCTGATGTAGAAAATCAAAGTTCAACATTGGAAGGAAAAGAAAAACTTTCATCTCAGGGGGTTAGAAATGCTCAAAATCCACTATCTTTTGTTGACAGTAAATATACAGCGACCAGAATAGTAAATAACAGAATAGGATATACATTCCCCACTTCTAATGGTAATGAATACATTGCTGTATTTTTTAGAGGGGAGGATAATAAAAGAGCTCAAGAAGCAAACTCTGCACCAACAGATGGTGAGTTTAAAAATGAAAACAAAGATGTTACTGATTATGGGGAAAATGAACCGCTTGGTTATATTCCTATTAACGCTAAGTATGGTGACAAAGGAGAAATGACAGTCCAAGTAGAAAACGGCAAGTTTATGCTTTATAGAATTTCTACTCTTATGGGGTATAGAGACGGTACTACTGCAAGTCATGGTGGTAATGTTCTTGATTTTACTGCAATGAAAGACCCTTCTCCTGGATTCTTTGGTTCACAAAACCCAGTAACAAACTTATGGGCATCAAGTGATATAATATGGAATAACTCAATTAGAGAATCTCCGAGTGATGACCCTCAGCAAAAAACAAATCAAGACGGCATAGATTATACTGGAAACATAGGGTATACAATAGCGTCCCACGCTGGTAGTGACCCAGATTCTGGTCTCGTATTTGGTATTTTCAGCCCAAGTCAAGGTGGTAGAAACCATAGAGCTTTTGTTAGAAAAGCATCAGAAGTTTTGTTGAAAAAAATAGATGACATCATTGATAAGAGAAATCAAGTCATAGGTGAAGTTCTTGGTAAAGCTGGAGATAGTGAGGCAGCTTTATACAAGCAAATGCATGTATTATTCCATCAATGGCAAACACTTTCTTATAGCGACAACATTGACAGCAATGGAGCTTTGTGTGGAGATGTAAATGAACACAAAGGGACTGAGGGTGATGAGAGTGCGAAGGTATTTAATGTAGCAAGCGCTCTTGAAGCAAGGTTTGGAGATAATCACGTAGACTTATTGCCAAACGAAATAGTTTATGTAACAAAAGAAGAGTATGCAGAAGGCACAACTACTACTGAAGATGGTCTGGCGGAATTATTCCCTCCAGGAATAGATAGAGTAGCTATTAACATAGGAGACACACAGAGTGCTCAAGGTGTTCCAAATGGCACATTTGTATATGATTATCCTATGCAGAGAATTAACAACCCAGGAGAGCCTATAACTGTGCGAGATTCGATTATAAATTTAGAACCACTTTACAAGCCAAATGCTAATACGAGTATTTTGAATATAATTCAGCAAGTTTGTACGAAGAATAATTTTATGTTCATTCCAATTCCTGGTAACCCAGGGTACCTTGATGTTGCTAATATTTGGTCTCCGAGTCCAAAGCTTGCAAATCTTCAGGTTAGGAATTTCTTTCACGTATTATTTACACCTACTCCAGAGTCAAGAACAAAGACTAAGAATACAGATGGAACAGCTCTTGCTTTTAGTGATATGCAAAAATCATACAATGTAGGTTCATTTGTTATTAAATATGGTCACCCAGACAATCAGATTGTAAAAAATATATCAGTTGGAACTGACGATAATCAAGTTACTGCAGAGAGTATTGTAAACCTTCAGAGGTTGGTTGATAATGAGAATCAAAACAAAAAAGTAACAACAGATTGCTCAATGCTTCCAGTTCTTGCTGGTCGTTCGTATAAAGCAAGTATTGATGTTCTTGGTAATTCACAAGTATATCCAATGCAGTTTTTCTTTCTTGAAAACTCTCCTTTGTTTGGAGGTCTTTATCAAGTTATGAAAGTTAAGCACTCTATAAGTCCGAATGACATGTCAACTTCTCTGGATGGTATTAGAATGAGGTTTTCTCCTGGTAGCGGATATGGTTCTATTAAACCAGTTACTCTTGATACATTCAGGCAACTTGGCGAATCAGAAGCTCCTTTGGCGATACCAACAGGTTTTGATAAAGCAGCAAGAGAGGCACTTGCCAACTTCACAGAAGCGCTGGTTCAAAGTACTGGTAATTTCTCCGCAAATCCAGGTGATTATCTCGGTCAAGATTTCGTTAATGGTAACAAAGGTGGTCCTGTTGCTAAGTCAGTACCTATAATATCAACAAGTGAATTATTCGCTTCTTATGATACTTCTCTTGGAATTAGAGAGCTCTGGTCTGCTGGTGCAATTAAAGGTTCAGCACAAATGTATATGTATGATTCATACCCAGTTACTGGTCAAATTTTGTCTGCATATAAAGCAATGCAATCAGCAGCTCTTGCTGATGGAATTGACCTACATCTTTCAAGTGGGTATAGAGACCCTTTTAAAAATATTGTATTAGGAAATGGTAAGTTTATATCTACAGCTCAATACAATCTAAGAAGACAAAATGTAAAAGATAAGAGTAAGAAGGATAATGATAATTATTTAAGAAATGAACCATCATCAAAATTTGACCCAGCAACAGCACGTCCAGGTTGGTCAAATCATAATTCAGGAATTGCTATTGACCTTAATTGTAAGGGAGCTAAATTTGGTGGCGTTATAATGCCTATTTATGAATGGCTTACTCTTAATGCATATAAGTACGGGTTTGTGAGGACTGTTTCTTCAGAGGAATGGCATTGGGAATATAGGCCTGGTAGCGCACAGTTTCAATTTGATGGTAGAAATGGCTCTAAATGGTACGGACTTCCAGATAAACTTGGAATACCTCTTAATAAGCCAACAGCGGCTTCTGTTGCAACGGCAACTGGTCAGCCAGTTAAGTCAAAAGGTAATTATAGTGTATACATTGTAGATGGTTCAGGTAATGTTACTAACACAGATGGTAAAGTTATATACAACAAGGTTGATGAGTTTGTGATAACAGTTCCAAATACATCTGGAGCCCTTGAAGCTGCTGTGTTTATATCTGGAGTTGAAGGTACTAAAGAGAGTCCAAACTCAGGATATAGAGCAGATGTTGCGAATGGGTGTCCAGTTTCTCTTTCAGAAAAGAGAGTCATGGTTTATGCGAATGAAGCTTCTACTCTCGCTAAGGCTAAGACAGCGATGAATGGACTTCTTTCTGACATTGGTAAATCAGCTATAGTGAAGAGTGTTGTGGTTTACTCTGGAGGTGGAGCTAAGGCTGCAGGTTCTTACAGTAAGTCTCTTAGGTTTTTCGGATTCTGTGACCCAGTTGCATCTGCAAACAATCCATATCAGTATCAGGCAAGTTATGGGAATAACGTATATCTTGATACGTGGAAGCCAAATTGGAGTTACAATGCGGCCAAAAAAACACCAGCTTACTATGCAGATATTGATAAGTTAATATCTCTCGTTAAGAGTGGTGGCGGTGTTGCTTTAGAGACAAGTAACCCACATGATACGTACCCAGCATTCTTCTTGAATAAATACAAAGACAAGATTTAATTTGAATATGTTGTAGTTAAACGCTATATTTGCAGATATGTTTAGGATTTGCAAAATTATAGTGGACACTACAGAGTCTGCCAACAGCTTGAAAAAGTTCTTGGGTGGCTATCCTGTTGAAATTACTACACAAATCCCAGAAGACGATTACCACGAAGTTTCTACTCTCATGGTCGGGTGGAACTTTGTAAAAAGTAATTTTCCCAATCAGAAGATAAACAATAATGAAGTTGCAGGTAATCTGTCATGGACCTATAATGAAGTCGAATGCAAAGAAATGAAGGGTCAAACTTTTCACAGAAACATCGAAGAATTCGTTAATAAGAACTTATACGCCTGGCTCCCTTCTGAATACATCTTATTTGATTCATTGGTTCATGGAGATTTTGGAAAATACGTAGAGAATGTGTTTGACAACGATATTCTGACCTACATCCACTTCAACAACGGAGCTTTATATATGAGAAACGGAGACAAAAATTATATTGTCAATGTTAAAAATATGTGGCTCACAGAAGGTGATTACAGAGCTGCAGTAACAAAGATTTTGAATCAAATGAACTGCATAATATATTCTCACGATGGAATAGAGGACTATGTTGACCTTGACCTATTGGAAGATATAAAGACGCTTGATATTATCAGGTGGATAAAGTTTGGAGTCGAAACTCCATTGAAGTATTTTCAAATAGTACCAAGAGTTGACATCAGCAAGTATGTTCCTTTTTTAATGAGCAAAATTCCTCTTGAAGATTTATCTCTTGATGAAGATGAAGAGGTTTTTTTTAAGAGAATGTGTCTTAGAGATAGAATAACCAGATGGATGTCTACCAGATATGTCCCATTCGCATACGACTTCAGTAGAAATCTTAATTTCATCTATCGTGAGAACATAAAACTTGCTAAAATAAATTATTCAAACAAGAGAACGCTTACTGGAAGAATAACAAGTAAGGATAAGTATAATCCTCAAAACCTTTCTAAAAGTAATGAAGAAAGAACTAAGATTATTTCTAAGTTTAGAAATGGTAGGATTTATCAGTTTGACTACACTTCTTTTGAAGCGAGAATTGCATTGTACCTAAGTGAAGATGAGGAATTTATTCAACGTTTCTATGATAAAGATTTGCACTCTGAGACCGCCAGGATTATTTTTGAATCTCAAGATTTCACTCCAGAACAAAGAGATGTAGCAAAGCTTGTGAATCACTCCATACTTTATGGCGCAAGTGAGGCGACTATTTTAAAGAAACTTGAAGGTCAGGAATATCCAATTGAAAAGATGCTAAGAGTTAAAGAGTTTCTTAGTCCTCTATTTGCTAAATCTAAGGAGTTAATGCTGCAGGCGGAGAATGATGGATACATAATTAATAAGTGGGGCTCTATAATCAAACCTGAGAAGTCTTATGCAGGGTTCAATAACTACATTCAATCTACTGCTTCAGAAATAGTTATTGACAAGGTGTGTGAAATAAAAGCGTTACTGAAAGGTTACCAAAGTGACTTCCTATTTCAAGTTCATGATTCGCTCGTATTCGACATTCATCCAGAAGAGGTTTTTCTTGTTGAAAAAATAGCAAAAGCACTCTCCTTCCATAGGGGTATGATGTTCTCAATTGATTACAAATCAGGCATCAATTACAAGGATTTATCCTCAGAAGGGGTTTATTTCTAATTATTTTCAAAAAAACTTCATTTTTTTTTGTTTTTCACTTGATTTTTGAATGTGAAATTTCTATATTATATTATAATAATTAAAAAATAGAAATTATGGGAAATTTCAAAATGAAAATCGAAAAAAAAGTAGGTAAGAGAACCTATGAATTTACTGTTGAAGGAGCTAATCTTCACGAAGCGGTAATGGAATCAAAAAAACTATCATTCTATGATGTTCATAAATGTGGATGTTGCGGTAGTGAAGACCTTGTATTGGATGCTCATGTAGCTCAAGGTAAATATAAGTACACTACAGTTAAGTGTAATGGCTGTAAGGCATCTGTAAACTTTGGACAGCAACAAGAAAATCCAGACGTATTCTATCTTAGAACAAGAAATAAAGCTGATAATACTGGAAAAGAAATTGAGTGGAATGCTGCTCCAGCTGCAGACGGAGCTGTCGCTCCTCAGCAAGTTGCACAACAACAAGTTCAAAACTACGCTCAACAACCAGGAAACGGTCAACAAGGGCAGTAATCAGTTAATTTTTTATAAGCATGGCAAAAAAGAAAAGCTCTCTTCCTGAGGGGTTTGAGGATGTGGATGGCAAAATCATCCACTCCTCTTCTGGGGAAGAGTACACAAAAGAAGGAGATGACTTAATTTGCATCTCAACAGGAGAAGTTTACGAAGCTGAAGTTAAAGAAGAAGCTAAGGAAACTCCTAAACTAAAGAAGAAGTTTCCAAAACTTTCTGATTACAAAAAGAAAATTCAACACAAATCTGTTGAATACAAGGCACAAGAGTGGATTGACATGAGTCCTGCATTTAAGGAGGTTACTAAACTGCCTGGAATCCCAATGGGACACGTAGTTATGAATTATGGAAAATCGGATGTTGGTAAAACAACAATGCTTGTTGAAGCTGGAGCTCACGCTCAGAAGCAAGGAATCCTTCCAATTCTAATCATTACAGAGAACAAATTCTCATGGGATAGAGCAGAAGTTATGGGATTATGTCAAGAAGACTGTATCGTTTATAACGGTGTAGAGACAATTGAAGAGGGTTGTGATTATGTTATCAAGCACTTAAAAGACCAAGCAAGCGGAGACCTTCCATTTGATATTATCTTTTTATGGGATAGTATCGGAGGTACACCATCTGATGCAGAGTTCAAAGCCAACGAAGAAGGTGGTGGTAGAGCAATGATGGAGACAGCAAAAGTTCTTAGAGCAAAAATCACAAGATTCATTACTCCTAAGATTAACGGAACAAGAAAAGCAGAATTCCCTTACACATCTACGATGTTGATTGTGAATCACGCTTACACTGCTCCACCACAGTTCCCAGCGAAGGTTGGAACTATCCAGCCTTATGGTGGAGATGGTATTTGGTTAGCATCAACACTTGTATTTAGAATGGGTGGAATTATGTCAAGGTCATCTAAAGTGACTGCTGTGCATAAGGGAGAAAAGATTTCGTTTGCAATCAGGTCAGCGTTAGTTGTTGATAAAAATCACATCACAAACGTTGCAGCAAATGGAAAAGTTCTTTGTACAGACCACGGATTTATGCTTGACGATAAGACGACTATCGACAATTACAAAAAAGAGTACAAAGCAGATTGGGACCTTGAGTATGATGCATACTGGGACCATGTATCAGCTGATTAAAAGATAAAATAGAAGTCAAGTTTAGCGCTTGGCTTTTATTTTGTTGATATATATGAAAACGCTTGTTATTGATTTTTTCTTGCTTTTTCTTGGTATTTATAATAAAAATTTTTAAAATGAAAAGAAAGTGTAGAAATTATTGGACAAAAGAAAGATGTATAGAAGAAGGTTTGAAGTATAAATTAAGGTCAAAATTTAAAGAAAACTCTGGAGGAGCATACAATGCTTCAAATAAAAACGGATGGCTGAGCGATGTGTGTTCTAATATGTCTGTTGTTGGAAATAAATTTAGAAGACTTGTTTATGTGTATGAGTTTGATGATAAATCCGCATATGTAGGGCTAACTTATAATATCGAAGAGAGAGATAATAAACACAGAAGAGATAGTAGGAGTAGTGTTTTTAAATACATAAAAAAAACTGGAATGAATCCAGAGTTATCTTACTCAGATTATATAGATATTGAAGATGCTAAAATTTTAGAAGGAGTCAAGATTAATGAATATAAAAATCTTGGATATAATGTTTTAAACTTAGCAGAATCTGGAGCTGTTGGGGGAGGAAATTTGAAGTGGACAAAAGAAAAGTGCATAAAAGAAGCTAATAATTATAAAAAAAGAACTAAATTTGCAAAAGGAAGTAATAGTGCCTACAATTCAGCAAGAAATAATGGATGGCTTGATGAGATTTGCGCTCATATGGATAAGGTAGACAAAAAACCAAAAGGATATTGGACGAAAGAAAGATGCGGGGAAGAAGTTTTGAAGTATAGGTCGAAAAAAGAGTTATACAACAAAAAACCAGGAGTATATATGTCAATGTTTAAAAATGGGTGGCTTGATGAGCTTTGTCCTCACATGAAAACAAAAATGCAAAACGGATACTGGACTATAGAAAGATGTAGAGATGAAGCTAATAAGTTTGAAACAAGAGGAGATTTTCAAAAAAATAGCGGAAGCGCCTACAGGGCTTCTTTAAATAATGGTTGGATAAATAATTTTTTTAAATAACTCAAGATGGATAACAAGGAATTTAGAACTCTTTTGATAGATGGGCAATGGAACCTCAAAAGAAACTTTTATAAAAGAAAAGACCTAATGGGTGCCAATCACAAACTTTGTGGTGGCACCTTTGGTTTTTTAGATAGTACCAAGTCTGTGATAAACAGGTTGTTGCCAGATAGGGTTATAGTATTTTGGGACGGATTCCACGCAGGAAAACTTCGGTACAATGTGTATAAGCCATACAAGGCAAATCGAAGTAAAAACTGGGAGAATGAGAAGCGAGTTATTGCAACCGAAGGATTTGGCCTGACCAATGACAAGGATGCTGAAGACTTTCAATTATTATCTCAAAAGATAGACGTTCAAGTTTATCTTGAAGAATTATTCGTAAGACAAGCAGAGTTAGACTACATTGAGGCAGATGACTTAATTGCTTATTACATACTTGGTTGTAAAAATCCTGACGAACATATCTACATCTACAGTAGAGACCAAGACTTTTTTCAATTGATTTCAGATAATGTATCAATGATTAATCCAGATAGCATGGATATAATCACCAAGCACAACTTCAAAGAAAAGTATGGATATGTTGTTGACAACGCTTTGCTTTTAAAGTGTTTCAAAGGTGATGACTCAGATGGAATTTCTGGAGTTCACGGAATAGGTGTCCCAACTCTTTTAAAGCATTTTCCAGATATGGCCAACGAAAAATATACGTATGGCAGACTGGTTGAAGAATGTTATGAAAAGCAAAAGAAAAAGAAGCTAAAAACTTACGAGAAGATAATCCAAGCTGAAGATACTTTGTATAGAAATGCAATGCTTATGAATTTAAGAAAGCCATTTTTAAATCAAGAAGCTATTGATGAAGTTAATAATGTAAGACTTAGCGCAATCAATGATGAAGGCAGTATAGACAAGGCTATGGCTATGTTTGCTAAAGACGGATTTAATCAATTTTTTGGTACTGATGACTTCTTCGGACCATTCTATAATTTGAAGGCAAAAGAGAAGGAGTACGAAGAAAGTTTAAAATAAGTCAATACTTTTTGGCTTACTTTAGAAAATTATGTGCTATATTTGCGCAGAGAGAGAGAATGACAACTTATGAGTAATATGAACAGTAACGTATTCAATTCCTTTATGCAAGAGGATGAGGGTGACAACGCCTTGAATTCGAATTATCAGAATAAATTGATTCACGTTTTTTGTGAAGACAGAACTGGTTTTTCGGAAACAATCGTTGACATTTTAGATAGTAGCTATTTTGACGGCTATCAAAAAATGCTTGTTGACCACTGCATTCAGTATTACAATGATAGAGGAACTATTATCAGATTTGATTCATTAAGAGATAGAGTTTCCTTTCGAGAAAAAGGAATTCCAAAAGAGCATATACTCGGACTCATTGATACAATTCAAAACTTAAAGGTTGAAGATAAAATTGAGGTTCAAGAATCTTCCAGAGAATTTTTTGTAAAGAGAAACGTTAGAGAAGTAATTCTTAGAGCCGCAGAGAACTGGAAGAAGAACAGGTGGGATAGTATCTTGAAAGATTTTGAGGATGCACTAAAAGCTGGTCAGCCAAAAGATAGTGGTCACGATTATTTCAAAGATGTAAACAAAAGACTTAGTAAGGATTTCAGGGTTCCAATACCATTTATGAAAGACCTTGATGAGTACATCGGTGGCGGTGTTTCTCCAGGAGAGCTTGCGGTTGTAATAGCACCTCCTGGAGGTGGTAAATCAATGATGCTCGTTAAAGGAGCTGCCACAGCTCTTCTTGAAGGTAAGAATGTTGTTTACTATACACTTGAGCTTTCCGAAGATGTTGTAGGTCAAAGATTTGATGCATGTATCAATGATATTAAACTAAAGCATGTTTGGGAGTATCCAGAATATATTACCGAGAAGCTTGAAGAAGTAGCTGCTCTTGGTGGTGGATTAAAGATTAAAGCGTTTCTTGAGGGTGGCGTTACGGTTAACACCATTAAGGCTCACTTGAAAACTTTAGAACTTGAAGGATTTGTTCCAGATATTATTTTTGTAGATTACCTTGGGCTTATGAAACCACTTGGTTCATATGCTGAGAAAAGACATGCATTAACAGATATTGCTGAGGCACTTAGAAATATTGCCAACAACTACAGGATTCCTGTGTGGACAGCCCATCAAACGAATCGTAGTGCGATACAAGAAGAGAAAATTAATACTGGACACATTGGAGAGTCATTAGGTATTATTGCAACAGTTGACCTTGCTTTTGGGCTTGGTAGGCCAGATGATATGAAAGAGATAGACCGAGCAATGCTTGGGATAATTAAAAATAGAAATGGACAGGATGGAATCTATAAACTACTCTTATTTGATACGAGTAGAGTTCTAATAGAAATGGCAAATGAAAACGAAGAAGGAGTTGTCGCAAATAGACCAAGCGAAAATGAATCTTCTATCGAAGAAATTGCTTTATTTTTAGATGAAGGAACTCCAAATTCTGGCTAAATTTCTTAAGTTTTGGGAGTGTGAAAAACTAATTTGACGACTTTCTTGAATAAAGAAATTTGTTCTTTATTTATTAGAAAGTGATTAACTTATGAAGAATTTGACGATTGAAACAATGAGCGGGATTATGTCTATAATCCATTTCAAAAACCAATATTCTAAGTTATCGGTGGCCACCGACATTTTATCAATTAACCACTTCCCAACACCAAGAGGAAAAACACATTAAGCTGGAGAGGCTTGTGCTGAAATTTATTAATTCAGTGTGTATAGTAAACACTGGAACGGGAATTTTAGGCTAAAATTTTAGCCTTTTTTAAAAAAAAAAGAAAAATGAATGAAAAATTAACTGTAAAAAAAGAGATGAAAAAAGACAGAGTTACATACTCAAGAGAGGAAGTTTTAGAAGCTGCAATCGAGTATTTTAACGGAGACACTCTTGCTGGAGAGGTTTGGACAAAGAAGTATGCTTTAAGAGATGAAGATGACAATATCTATGAGCTTACTCCAGATGACATGCATAGAAGAATTGCGAGCGAGTTCGCAAGGATTGAAGCTAAGCACCCAAACCCAATCAGCGAAGAAGAAATCTTCGATTTAATCAAGAACTTCAAGTACATCGTACCACAAGGAAGCCCGATGGCAGGGATAGGTAACGATTTTCAATTTGTATCAATTTCAAACTGTTTTGTAATTGGTAATGAACAAGATTCGGATTCCTACGGAGGTATCTTAAAGTTAGACCAAGAGCTGGTTCAACTTATGAAGAGAAGAGCTGGTGTTGGAATAGACTTATCGTTTGTGAGACCAAACAATAGCCCAGTAAAAAACTCTGCAAGAACTTCAACTGGAGTTGTTCCTTTCATGGAAAGGTTCTCTAACTCAACAAGAGAAGTAGCGCAAGGAGGAAGAAGAGGAGCTTTGATGGAGTCAATATCAATTGACCACCCAGATTCAGAAAGTTTTATTGACGCTAAGATGTCTCAAGGAAAAGTTACTGGAGCAAACGTATCTGTAAAGATTACTGATGGTTTTATGAAAGCGGCTTTAATAGGAGATGAATACCAGCTTCAATATCCAGTGGGTTCTGATAACCCAACCCACACAAAGATGGTTGACGCTAAGTCGATTTGGAACAAGGTAATTCACAATGCATGGAAATCGGCTGAGCCAGGAGTATTATTTTGGGACACGCTTATTAAGGAGTCAATTCCTGATTGTTATGCTGACCTTGGATTTAGAACTGTTTCTACAAATCCTTGTGGAGAGATTCCATTGTGTCCAAATGATTCATGTAGATTATTGGCAATTAACCTTTATTCTTATGTGAAGAATCCTTTTACAAAAAAGGCAGAATTCGATTTTGAATTATTTGAAAAGCATGTTAAAATTTCTCAAAGACTTATGGATGACCTTATTGAACTTGAACTTGAAAAAGTTAACAAGATAATCAGTAAGATTAAAAACGACCCAGAGAGCGATGAAATTAAGAGAGCTGAACTTACTCTTTGGCAAAAGATTAAAGAGAAGTGTGAGCAAGGTAGAAGAACTGGTCTTGGTATTACTGCTGAGGGAGATATGCTTGCTGCGCTTGGAATTAAGTATGGTACAAATAAATCAAACAAATTCTCTGCAGACCTTCACATGAAATTAAAGCACGCTGCTTATGATTCATCTTGTGACATGGCTCAAGAAAGAGGTACGTTCAAAATCTGGGATGCAGATAGAGAAAAGAAAAACCCTTTCATGCTTAGAATCAAAGAAGAGAACCCAAGTCTTTACAAGAAGCTTGTTAAGTATGGTAGAAGAAATATTGCTCTTTTGACAATTGCACCTACTGGTTCTGTGTCTATCATGACTCAAACATCTTCTGGAATTGAGCCTGTATTTATGGTTTCTTACATGAGAAGAAGAAAAATCAATCCAGGTGATGTTGGCGCAAGAGTTGACTTTACCGATGAGGTTGGTGATTCGTGGCAAGAGTACGCTGTATTCCACCACAAATTCGAAACATACTTGAAAGTTAATGGGTATGATGTTGAAGAGGTTAAGAATATGAGCCAAGCAGATATTGATGCAATCATTGAAAAGTCTCCATATCATGGAGCTACATCAAACAATGTTGATTGGGTTAAGAAGGTTGAGATGCAAGGAATGGTTCAAAAACACATTGACCACTCTATCTCTGTAACCGTGAATCTTCCGAATGATATTTCTGAAGAAATGGTTGCTAAAGTTTACGAGACTGGATGGAAATCTGGATGTAAAGGTATGACTGTCTACAGAGATGGTTCTCGTTCTGGAGTTCTTGTTTCTACTTCAGAAAAGAAAGCTGAAGAAAAAGAGAAAATGTTTGAAGACCACCACGCTCCTAAGAGGCCAAAGAAAATGGATGCTGAAGTTGTAAGATTCCAAAACAATCACGAAAAATGGATTGCTGTAGTTGGAACTCTTGATGGAAGACCTTATGAGATGTTTACAGGTAAACTTGAAGGATTGCCAGCTATTCCAGCTTCTGTTGAAAATGGATACGTTGTTAAGGCAAGAAATGAAGATGGAACAAGTAGATACGACTTCCAGTATGAAGACAAGGACGGCTATAAAGTGACCATAGAAGGACTTTCTCGCTCGTTTGATAAAGAGTACTGGAACTATGCTAAAATGATTTCAGGAGTGCTTAGACACGGTATGCCGCTTCCATATGTAGTTGACCTTGTAGGTTCTCTAAATTTAGAAGATGATGTCCTTTCAACATGGAAAAATGGCGTTGTTAGAGTAATTAAGAAATTTATTCCTGATGGAACAAAGAGTGATAACAAATGTCCTCAATGTGAGCAAGATTCACTTGTATTCCAAGAAGGGTGTTTAACATGCTCAAACTGTGGACACGCTAAATGCGGATAATATAGTTTTAATAGACTTTCCAAAGAAGGGGTGGTGTCACTTAGTTGCTGATACCATCCCTTCTTTGCATAAGTTTGCTGAAGAAATTGGACTGCAAAGACATTGGTTTGAGAATAAGCGTGGAAAAAACAGACCACACTACGATGTCAAGGGTGATATGATTAATAAAGCTATTGAAAATGGTGCTGTGCAAGTCGATTCGAGAGAAATAGTAAAGTTTCTTAAAGAACATTATGATAAAACTTGATTTATTAAAATGAGTTTCTTATATTTTTATAAAATTAGAAAAGATGAAAAAACCTAAGAACAAAACACAAAGACAAGCTGAAGCAAGAAGGGGCTTGAAAAGAAATAAAAGACTTAGAGAGTCTCGTAAGAAACTTGCAAGAGCAAGAGAAGTTGAGCTTGATAGAAAACGTGCTGAAAAGAAAAAGTACGAAGAGTTCATGAAAAAAATGATGGAAGCCAGATTAAAGGGGGAATTCTAAAATTAGGTTTTAATAAAATTGTTATTAATAAAGGTGTTTGCGGGGTCAAACACCTTTTTTTTGTACTATTTATTAGAAAGTATTTCCGCAATGAAAGAGTTAAGAGAAGAGATTTCAGACATTTTAAAGGAGACGCTGATAAATGAGGAATTTCCTCCTTTATCTGCAGTTCCAGCACCACGAGTTAAGACTAAGCCAAAAGCTGTAAGGTTTAATGGCGGCACAGAAAATGAGTATGTTGTAACTTTTTCTGAAAGAGGTTTTTTGATTGACGACACCAGAATGAGTTTCGAAGAAATTGATAACGCATTATCCAAAGAGTATACTATTACACTTAAAAACGGAACTGTGTTAGATGCTGTTAAAATGCAGCAAATAATGAAATACGAAAACGTTTTTTAATATGAACATTAGAGAGGAAATACAAAATATCTTAATGGAAGTATTCAATGAAGCGGCTCCATCTACTCACTTTAGAGATAGAGTGTTTGATAGATTAACGAGCTCTTTGTATACGAGGCCAAATTTCGATTATTCTAATATTGAAAACGAAGTCGATTTAATCAAAAAAATCAACTTCAATCCTAATGAATCATTTGCAATACAGCTTAGAACTTTTTCACAAACTTTTATCTCAAAAGACCCAGACACTGGAACGCCATCTATTGGTAATGAGATTTGGGCTGTAGTGAGAGAGAATACTATTACAACTATATTCTTCAGGAAATCAACTCAAAGAGATACTCCA
>Ga0307377_10001874_pt1 | contig 25641 bp, 22 predicted proteins | sample TR3MG_FD_202535 | JGI IMG/M metagenome (GOLD analysis project Ga0307377, IMG submission 202535) | Soil microbial communities from Risofladan, Vaasa, Finland - TR-3 | ecosystem: Environmental > Terrestrial > Soil > Coastal area > Acid sulfate soil | place: Finland: Risofladan, Vaasa | collected... | reverse complement strand
GACAAAACCCGCTTAAGATGCGTCAATTGATGGATATGTCTCGCGTTAAGTCCAGTTCGGTCAATTCAGCTCCCGCGCCGGCGGTTCCCAGGCCGCGCCTGGGCAAGCTTTGTGTCGCCATTCAGGGCGAAACCCCAGCGGAAATGTGGCAGCGCGCGGCGGCCGAAGAAACCAAATTCCTTGAATTCCGCCTGGACACACTAACCAAACCCGCCGCTGCCCTTCCCGGCCTCAAGAGTTTCCTCGCCCGCCACCGCGAGGTAACCGCCATCGCCACCTGTCGCCGGAAGAAGTTTGGCGGCCGCTTCGCCGGGGCGCTTGCAGCCGAACTCGACATTCTCCTCCAAGCCGCAGAAGCCGGCTGCTCCATCGTCGACCTCGAAGTTGAATCCGCCGAAGAGGCAAAATCCTCGCAACTGGCAAAATTCCGCGAAGCCCTGCGCGCTGCAGGAGCGGCTTTGCTCATCAGCTTCCACGACTTCACCCGCACCAAGGGCCTTGAGCACGCTGCCGCGCGTATTGAAGCCTTCAAGCCGGACTTCGTCAAAGTCGTCTCGACAGCCCGCACACTTGCCGACAACCTTGCCGTGCTCAAGCTCATCGAAGACCACTCGCTCACCTCGCAGGTGGTGGGCATCGCCATGGGCGAGGAGGGCCTCCTGAGCCGCGTGCTGGGGTTGCGTGCCGGGGCGGCCTTCACCTTTGCCTCCGCAGACGACGGCGCCGAAACCGCACCCGGCCAGATCAGCGCTCGCACACTGCTCGACCTCTACCGCCTCGAACAGCTTGACCAGGCAACGCGCATCTTCGGCGTGGCCGGCAATCCCATCGCCCACTCGCTTTCGCCGCTCATGCACAACACCGCTTTCCGCCGCGAAAGCGTCAACGCCGTCATGCTCCCTCTGAAAGTGAAGACGCTCGACGATCTGCTCGCCGTGGTGCGCGATCTGCCCCTGGGCGGCGTCGCCGTCACCATGCCCCTCAAGCAGGAAGTGCTGCCGCACCTGGCCAACATGGACCCGCTCACCGCGCGCATCGGCGCATGCAACACACTGCGCACCGGCGCAGACGGCAAGCTCTACGGCTTCAACACCGACGTCGCCGGCGTCATCAGGCCACTCGAAAAACGCATGAAGCTCAAGGGTGCCCGCATCGTGGTTCTCGGCGCTGGCGGCGCCGCGCGCGCAGCCGTCTTCGGCCTCGTCGATCAGGGAGCAGAAGTCTTTGTCGTCAACCGCACGCACGACAAAGCCGTCGCCCTGGCCCGCAAGGCGCACGCCAAATCGCTCAAGCAGGAATTACTCGCAAAAAACCACTTCGACGCCCTCATCAACACCACCCCCTGCGGCATGGAAGGCATCAAGCAGGCGCTACCCATCAAGGAGAACGAGCTGAACGCCAGCCTCGTCTTCGACATGGTCTACAACCCGCAGACAACCCCGCTCCTCAAGCTCGCCCACAGCCGCGGAATCCCCATCATCGGCGGCCTCGAAATGTTCGTCCAGCAAGGCGCACGCCAGTTCGAAATCTGGACCGGAAAACCCGCCCCCGAAGCCGACATGCATCGCGTCGTAGAACTGGCCCTACGCAAGCGCAGCTAGAAGCTGCTTCACACGAAAATACCTCTTCGCCCTTGCCACATCCCTGAATATCTGCGCCTTCAAAGCCTCCGGCGAAGGCCACTCCATCTCCCCGCGCAGCCTAAACAGAAACTCGAGTTCCACCGGCGTCGTCTCGTCCATCTCCACAGGCTCAAAATCCAGAATGTGCGACTCCACCGCAAACGAAACCTCGCCAAACGTCGGCCGGTTGCCCACATTCGTCACCGCCTGAAATGCGCGCCCGCCAATCTTCACCCGCGTCACATAAACACCAAACCCCGGCAGCAACCCATCGTACGGCGCGAGATTCACCGTAGGCACCAGCAGTCGCGTCCCGATCCCGCGTCCCCGCGCCTGCGTGGACAGCACGGCGAACGGCCGCCCCAGCATCCATCGTGCCCGCTGCACGTCGCCCGCGGCTAAAAGCGCGCGAATCGCCGAACTCGAAACCTCCAGCCCATGCACGCGCACCGCTTCATGCACGCGCACGCCAAACCCAAGCTCGGCACCCAGCGCCTTCAGCTCTTCAATCCCGGCCTCCGCGCCGCGCCCAAGCCTAAAGTTGTGCCCCTCGTGCAGACCGCGCACACCCAGAGCCCCGGCCAGAATCTCCCGCGCAAATTCCCGCGCTGAAAGGCCCGCCAGCGTCGCGTCAAACTGCAGCACCGCCACCGCGTCAATGCCGGTCTCAGCCAGCAGCCGCAGCCGCTCCGGCATCGGTGTCAGCAGAAGCGGCGCCCGCTCGGGCCGCAGATACTGCTCCGGGTGCGGATCGAACGTGATCGCAACCGCCCGCGCTCCGGTCGACCGCGCCTCACGCACCACCGCCGCAAGAATCTCGCAATGTCCCCGATGCACGCCATCGAAGTTGCCGATCGCGGCCACCGTCGCCCCAAACCCCGCGGGAATCTCCGCAGTCGAACGGAACACCTTCATCTGTGAAACATCGGCCCGCAGGCCGGAATTATATTCGGGCACTGAATCTCTCATGCGGATCAATGCCCCACGCTGACGGGAACCGTCAGCCCGTCGTAGGCCAGCCTCACGCCGTCCGGTAGTGTGCGGTTGGTCTCTTCGTGGCCCAGGTCGTGCGCAATGTGGGTTAGCCACGTATGCCGCGCGCCAATCCGCCGCGACCAGCCCAGCGCCTGCTCCACTGTTGCGTGGTTTGGGTGCGGCTGGTGCCGCAGCGCCGATAGCACCAGGTGTTCCAATCCCTCCAGAAGCGCAAAACTCGCCTCCGGAATCGCGCTCACGTCCGTCAGGTATGCAGTATTGCCAAAGCGAAATCCCGAAATCTCCATCTCCCCATGCACCAGCGGAACCCGCACAAACTCGACGCCATGCACGCTCGTCCGCGCGCCCATCGGCGCTAGTTGCACCTTGGCGCGGTGCATGTAGGTGGCCTGCGGCGAAAACGTGTAATCGTACACCTGCTTCAACACCGCCGCCGTCTCATCGGTCGCATACAGTGGGATCGGCCCGCCCTCGTGAAAAACCGTAAAGCTAAGCGGGCGTAGATCGTCCAATCCCATGATGTGATCGGCATGTCCATGCGTATACAGAACGGCATCCACGCGCCTGAGTCCCTCGCGCAGCGCCTGCTCGCGGAAGTCCGGCCCAGTATCGATCACGACGACCCGCTCCAGGCTGCCATTCGCCTCGCGCCACCGCACCAGCACCGAAGGACGCAGCCGCCTGTCATGCGGGTCCGCCGATGTGCACACCGCGCACGCGCAGCCCACCGTAGGAACTCCCATCGAGGTCCCTGTTCCCAGAAATGTAAGCCGGCCTTCCATAATCTCCCGCAGAAACAAGGCCCGCGACTTTGGCCGCGGGCCTTGTTTCCTATTTCCTGCTTTTCTACTTCTTCCCCGGCGGGGGCGGCATAGGCGCCTGCATGGCCTGCATGTTGATCATGCTCGTCAGTTCCAGAAAAGCCATTCGCACCTCAAACAGAACTGTTTGAAGCATGCGGTCCTCGGCCTCGCTCAGGTTGCCCTTGGTCTTCTCCGCCAGTACGCCCATCAAATCGATCGTCGTGCGCGCTCCCAGAATATCCACCCGCGGACGCTGACCCTCCTGCGTTCCGGCGCCCATCTGGATCATCGCGGAAACGTAAAACTGCTGGACCAGATTCTCAAAAGTCACCGGAGGCTGTGCGCCAGCGGCCGGATTCTGCGCCCGGATCAAATCTTCCAGCCGCTGTGCCGAGGCATCGTAGGCCGTCTTCTGTTCCTGGCTTTCAGCAGCAGTCGGCGCCGGCGACAACTGCGCCTCTTCCTCTGCAACGGCAGCGCTCGGCTCGGTCGCGCCGGTATCGCGCCGGCCTTCGTTCACCACCAGCCGCGGCCCGCCTCCGGTCTCAACCGGTGCGCTCGGCGTCTCTGCCACGGTCTCTGGCGTCGTCGCGCCCGCGTGCTGGCTTACCTGCTCTTCTTCCGCCTTCATTTTGCGGCGGTCGATGACTTCGAACTTCGGCGTTTCGCTCATAGTTCCTGGTTTCCAATCCGTCGGGCTCACTCAATCAATCGTCGAGGCGCCCAGCATTCTTGCTTAATCTGTTGGATGCCCCAAATCTTCCCCCGCACTCCACCACGGCAGAGAAACCTGGGCTCCATTCCCCTTCAACTCTCCAACTCACATCAAAGGACTGGCGGCTCGGCAAGAATGCTGGCCGTGCCTTTAGCCGTGCCCACCGTGTAGGCAAATGCCTCATCCCGCGCCTCAGCCTCCGCTCGCACCATGCCCAACGCAAATACGCGCGCGCCACGCGCCAGCGGCAGCGCCGCTGCGCTCGTAATCTTTCCCACGGGCTTCCCGTCTTCCTGAAACAGTTCCGTCCCGCTGTCTGGCACAGGCCCGGTCAACTCCAGCGGCCGCAGATGCCGGTGAACATTTCCCCGCGAACGAATCCGCTCCACGATCTCCTGACCCAGATAGCAGCCCTTGTTAAAGTGCAGCGCCCGCATCTGCGAGGTCTCCTGCGGCAGATCGCCCTCCGCCATATCGACCCCGTAAGATGGAATCGCTTCGGCAATGCCCAGCTTCTCGAGCGACGCCGAGCCCACCTGAACAGCGCCCGCGGCCCGCAGACACGACCACACCTTCTCCAGCTTCGCCGATGGCGTCCACAGCTCGTAGTGCGGTGCCAGCACTCCATAGCCACGCAGAATCCGCAGGTCAAGCCCGTTCCACTCCACAAACTTTCTCGTCATCGGCTGTGCCAGCACGGGCAAGCCCACCCGTTCCAGAACCTCATCGGCCTGCGGCCCCGTAAGCCCCACCGCCACAACCGAGCCCGGCTCGCCCAACTGCTCGGCGCCCACCGGAACCAGCTCCACATCGTCCATGATGATGAAACGGTTCAAATGCTCCATCAGCTTTTCGCACTGATCGGCCGCAATCTCCAGTTCCAGGCCTGACTCACCGGCAAACGGCGTTCCCAGCAACGGATCGCCTTTCCGCGCATCGCCGGCGACTGCATTGCGCCGAGCCGGCGAAAGCTCTTCGCCTTCCCGCCAAACCGTCAGGTCGCCCTGGATGCGCCCCTGCGCGTTCAACACCAGGTTCCAGGCACCGGTATTTGGAAACAGGTCGTTGACCGTATTGGTCACCATCCCGCTCAGCCAGCGGAAGCGATCTTCGCCGCGCACTGCCACTCGCCTCAGCCAGCCCAGGTCGTGCAGCGCGGCCCCGCGCGTCAGTGCGGCTATTTCGCTCTCTGGCGCGTCCAACACTCGTGGCGTCAACACGCCGCGATAGGCTACAAGCTCGTGGGGCGTATGCATCCCTGCAAGCAGCGTCGACAGCGCTGTTGTCTGTATCGTCGAGGATAGGCTGATCTCTGTCATGAATGAAACTTTTCCGCGGTCCTGGCGGTTTTTTCCGGTCACTGTTGGCGCAGGGCCACACCCTGATTATAGCCTTGGGAGTAGATAGGCCGGGGCAGCCAGCAATGCCCGACCCGCCGAGTGAGACGCACAGATGGACAATATCAGAAAATAATACGCCAGACTCAAGGGAGACGACTTGGAAGATTCGGCAAGCAGGCACAACCCAGCAATCACACCAAATAACTCCAAATTGCCGATATGCAGAGCAGCATTCGTCGCGGCAATCTTCCTGGCCGCATCCATGGCCCCAGCGCAGCCAGCGAATCATGGCCAGGCGGCGAATTCCGCCCAGCAAGAAAGTCCTGCGCCGCAAGCGAGTCTCGCCCAGTCCTCCGACACCGCCAAAGCGCCCACTCACATCACCCCCGAGCAGGCCAAACAGCTCTTCTCGCTCGTCGACGAGCTCATTCAGTTCTCCTCCACCGAAACCGGACTGCCCATCAAGAGCACCGTCAAGCGCCAGCTCACCACCCGCGCCGCCGTCGAAAGCTACCTCCAGGAAAAATTCGACGAAGACCAGGATGCAAAACGCCTCCAGCGCGATGAAATCGTACTCAAAAAATTCGGCCTGCTCGACCGCGACTTCAACCTCAAGCCATTTCTTCTGGCACTCCTCAAAGAACAGATCGAAGCCTACTACGACGCCAAAACCAAAACCGTCAACATGCTCGATTGGGTCGACATCAACGAGCAAAAGCCCGTCCTTGCCCACGAGCTCACCCACGCCCTCCAGGATCAGCACTCCGACCTGGAAAAGTGGAACGACCAGACCCCCGACGATGTTTCCACCAAGTCCGCCGGCGACAACGATCACCTCGCCAAAGACGAGATGGACACCGCCCGCGACGCCGTCGCCGAGGGCCAGGCCACTGCCGTCATGATGGACTACATTCTCAAGCCCATGGGCAAAAGCCTCGTCAAGAACCCCGAGGTCATGGACGTCCTCAAGCAGCAGATGACCGGTTCCGGGGACTCACCCGTCATGGCCCGCGCTCCCCTGCTGCTCTCTGAGTCCCTTCTGTTTCCCTATCGCGACGGCCTCAGCTTCGAACAGGATGTATGGATGGACAAAGGGCAAAACGCCGCTTTCGCCGGCGCTCTTGACCACCCGCCCACTTCAAGCTGGGAGATCATCAACCCCCGCGAGTACGAGAAGCGCCGCATCCCTCCCGTGCCTCTCTTGCCCGACATCCATCCCCTCGTCGACAAGCTTTACGCGCCCTATGACATCGGTCAGGTCGGTCAGCTCGACGTGCAGATTCTCACTCAGCTCTTCGGCGGCGAGCAGGCCGCAAGCGACCTCACTCCCGCCTGGAACGGTGGCATCTACTGGGCCGGCCAGTTGCGCTCCACCAAAACTCCCGCCGAGCAATCCAGCACAAAATCCCTCGCCCTTTTCTATCTCGCCGCCTGGAGAAATCAAGCCTCCGCCCAAGCCTTCGCCAAGCTCTACGCCGATAGCCTCGGCCGCAAATACTCCGGCCTCAAGCTCGACGTCGCCGCGCAAGCGACCGCTCCAGACGCTAGCGGAGACTTGGAACAGGTCTACTCCACCAATGAAGGACCCGTCGTCATCACCACCCGCGGCAAGCTTGTCTTTATCGCTGAGAGCTTCCCCCTCGACATCGCCCGCAAGCTCACCAGCCTCATCCTCGACGCCCAGGGCAGCGGCGAAATGAAGATGGCCACCACCAACCCGCCCACCAACCTCCACAACCCTCCGGCGTCTCCGCGGGCAGGTCTTAGTCCGCAGGGTTCAGGTCTCGCTGCTGAGGCCTGGAATATTCCCCGTGGCTCGCTCACCACCGATCTCGTCCGCTTCTTCTCCAACTGCGGCGTCATGAAAGCAGCCGTTGAAGCTGCGCTACCGGCGGCGCAATAGATGCTGAATCATCCAGAGAAAGGCTACGCCGCATCCTTTTTCACAGCGTACTCGTCCACAAGCACCACCACCAGCACCGCCGTCGGCACAGAAACCATCGCTCCCAGAATTCCTGCCAGCGCCGAGCCGAGAAGCAGAGCCACCAGGATCGCAAGTCCCGGCAGCCCTACCCGGTTCTTCATGATCCGTGGAATGAGATACGAATTTTCTAGCTGCAACCAAAGCACGTAAAACACCGCGATCCCCGCCACCCGTCCCCACGAGTCGATCGCCGCCACCAGCATCGCCAGGGCGATACACACCGCGGCGCCCAACACTGGAACGATGTTCAGCAATCCCGTCAGCACACCCAGCGCATACGCGTAACGCACGTCGAGAAGAACATAGACGACCGTGCTCAGAACTCCCAGAATCAGCATCAGGCTGCCCTGCCCAAGCAGCCACTTGCCCATGCGAACCTTGGCCCGCTCCAGTGTCCGGTCAAGCCGTCCGCGATGCTCCTGCGGAACGAGCGAAAGAAACCACATGTACGCCTGATCCCCTTCCAGAATGAAATAGGCGGTCAGAATCATGCCCATTGCAACATCAAAGAGCTGGCCCGCCCAGTCCTTGACCGAGAAAAGCAGATAGGTGGCCGCATTACTGGCGAAATTCTGAAACCGCGCAACCATGTCGGCCGTATCCAGGTGTTCGACCAATGGGATGCTCTTCAGCGATTGCACCATTCCTGGCAACCGCTGCGGCATTTCGCGGCCAAACTCCTGCAAATCGCTAATCATCGGCGGCAAGGCGACAAACCCGAATGCGGTGATCGAAACCACTACCGCCAGCACCAGAATAAAGAGCGCCGACCCCTTGAATGGCCGCCACCGGCCTATGTGGAGTTGAGCCGTCCAGTGCACCACTGGCTTCAGCACTACCGCAAACAGCCCGCTCACATAGAGCAGAACCAGGGCCTCGCGCATGAGCCATGCAAAGTAGCAGCCCAGGGCAAGCGCAAATGCCAACAGAATCGCTCGAAAGAAATCGCCCTGCCCCGCGTCGGACCTACTCATCTTCATCTTCCTATATAAACACTACGCAGAGAAAAGCAACCAGGACCCGCGCCAGACGCCGGTCCCTGTTCCTTCAAGCCCCGCCCTATTGGTCTCCACTCAGAATCGATCCCACGATCCCGCCCAGCAGCCCGCCGCCCACTCCCGCTGCAGTCGTCTGCCTCGCTTCGGTTCGCGGCAGGTACTCGCTGATCTGGTGCGCAAGCCGCGAAATCGGCAGTGTCTGCAGCCACACCTGTCCCGGCCCCGTCAGCGCTGCCAGAAACAGCCCGTCTCCGCCGAAGATCATATTCTTGATCCCCGGAACCATCGTAATCTGGAAGCCAACCGACGTCTGAAACGCGCCCACGTGGCCCGGATGCACCCGCAGCGTCTCACCCGGCGCCAGATTCTTCACAATCAGCTCGCCGCTCAGTTCCAGCCAGGCCGTTCCCTGCCCGCCCACCTTCTGCAGCAGAAATCCATCCCCGCCAAAGACCCCGGCACCCAGCGACTGCTGAAAACCCACGCCAATCGTCACCTGCGGCGTCGCGCACAAAAACCCGTGCCGGTGCACCATGTACTCCGGTCCCTGCCCTAACTCAACCGGCACAATGTGTCCCGGAACCTTGGTCGCAAACGACACTTCGCCCGGATACTGGATGGCGCGGTACTCGGTCATGAAGATGCTGCCGCCTCCCGCCACCCGCTTCAATACTCCAAACAGCCCGCCGCCTCCGCCCATCTGCGTATGCGTAGCCATCTGGATCGAGCCCGTCATCCACGAAAGCTCCCCGCTCTCGGAAAACACGCTCTCGTTGGGGTCGAGTTGCACATCGAGCACCGGCATTGTCGTGCCCTGAATCCTGGTCTGCATGGCAAGTACCTCCCTTCAGGGACAGTGTACCTGTCCCCGAACTGCCGGTGTCGAATGATAGATGAATTCGAACCAGCCGAGCTGCGGCAACCAGCCGAACTGTCCTACGCAATCGTCAGCGTCTCGCCCGCCCCCAGCTCCACCGGGCTTGCAAACTCCAGCGTTACGCCCTCGCCGCGCTTCTCCGCCTGCGCCGCCACTGTCTTCGCCCCGATCCGCGCCCGGCCGGCAGCCAGCGGAACCTTCAACTTCCGCATTCCCAGCTTTCCTTGCGCGCAATGGATCGACATCGTCTTCCCCGCGCGGCTGATCGTGCCAAACCCCGACGCCGTCACCCACGGCGCGCGGAAATCTCCCGGCGCACCCGGCGCAATCGTCAATGTCTCACGCGGCACATCCGGCTTGAAGCCACTCGCCGCCAGCATCGTCGCCCAACTGCTCATCGCCCGCGAGTAGTGCCCGCCGCATTCCACGTGATTCCACGGCCGCCCCGCTCGCATGTACCGCCTGTGCGTCGCCTCCACAATCTTCACTCCAGCCGCGTAGCGGCCGTGATCCATCAGCAACGACGCAAACGCAAATTCGATCCCCGACCAAACCCCGCCCGCCTGCATGTTCGTCAGCGCCAGCAGTCCCGCTCCACCCTTCGGCGCGGTCGCATTATGCAGTCCAAACTCCGGATTGAAGTTGTGCTTCAAAATGCTGTCCAACGACTTTGCAAAGTTCTTCTCCAGGATCGTCGTGTCCAGCCCAATCAAATGCGAAAACCACTCCCCGCTGATCTGGTCAGTCATGCAGAGCTCATCGCGCCGCTGGCCGTCCACCCATAGGCTGTAATATTCGCCATTGAACAACTGCTCATCAAAATTCGCCGAAGCTTTCCGGAGCAACTCCGCCCAGTGCTTCGCCTCAGCAGCCTTGCCCAGGGCCTCAGCCATGGGCACAGCCGCCCTCAGCGCACCAATCCATAGCGAAGCTATATACGACGGCGTCCCCCGCATTCCCCACTGGTCGTACGTCTGCAGACCGGTATCTTTGTCGGGGAGCCCATCGCCATTCGTGTCCAAAGACTCGGTGAACGACATCGCCCGCACCACGTGCGGCCACATTGCCGTCACATACTCCTTGTCTCCGGTCCACAGATAATCCCGATACACCATCATCGCGAACTGCGGATTCATGTCCACGCGCGCAAATCCGTGATCCACCTTGTCCAGGTCCCCAGCAAAGTTGTGCGGCACCTGTCCCACCTCATTCTGGAACGCAATGATCCGCTTCATCTGCTCCAGCTTCAACTCCGGGAACAGCGCCACAATCGGAAAACTCCCCTGGTAGTCCACATCCGTCGTCGACAATCCGCAGCAGCCCAACCCCTCCCACACCGCATAGCCGCCATCTTTCGTCCACCACGTGTTCACCACCAGCGTCGACATCTGGCTCGACCACGCAAACGCCATCGCATCCCCGCACGAAGTCTCCGTTAGCGTGCGCGCAAATTGCTCCGTCGCTGCACGATGCCGGTCGTACTGAGCGCAAAGAAAGCGGTTCACGTCCGCCGCGCTGCCGTACCAGTTCGCGTACATGTGCCCCATCTCGCGCCCATCCCGCGCAAGATGGTGCGGAAAATACCAGCTCATCGTGAAGCGAATCTCCGCCCTCTCCCGCGGTTTCAGCTTCACCGTCGAAGCCAGCGCCCCGGTCCCCCACGTCATGTGCCGGCCCCGGCTGTCAGACGTCAGATTGTTGCTCACTTCCTTCAGCAAAATCCGGTCCGCCGCCTCGCCGCCATCGGGATTGGCCGCATGCGCCTCCGCAAAAACCCGCGCCAGCAATGCATCCGAGCTCAGCTCTTTCATCCTGCGCGCGATCTCGCTCCCCGGCATCGCATCAATCTCCGCCGCCGTCGCCAGCCCCAGGCTCGGGTCCGTCTCTCCCTTCGTGTTCGGCAGCCGCCCGCTCCTCTGGAACTCGTCCAGAATGGTCAGCGTCATCGCATGCACGCGCTCGGTCCGCCAGCGGCAGAGGCCCGGCAACGCGTATTCCTCAAACGTGCCGCTAACGTAGGACTGATCGCCGCCCGTCACCGAGAAGCACATGTTGCCGATGCCCGACGGGAAGTCGCTCTTGGCGGCAGTGTCGAGAAAAAGACTCGTCCTGCTTCCTTCCTGCGCAATCGTATTGGTCAAACGGCGCTCCGGCAGCGCCGACGCCAGCGGATTGTCCATAAAGCCCGCCAGCGAAACCTCTACCGCCTCATCGCTCGTGCTCTCCAGCGAATACACCACGTGAAATCCCGGCGTCGCCGAGTCGCGCGCGCTCCCTGGAATGAATGGCGAAAACACCGCGGCCGAAACCCGCACCGGAATCGTCGCATCGTTGTAGCGAAGCCCCGTCATCGGAAACCATGCCGAGTAATCGATCGAGTCCACGTCCTGCACGAACGGCAGCGTGTAGAGCTCGTTCTCATCGGCCCGCAGGTAGAGCCGACGCACCTCCGCCACCTCGTCCGAAGCTTTTTTCGTGCGCAGCAGAAACCGCAAATACTGCGGTCCCTGTGTCGGAAGCGTCGTCGTCGAGCGTACATTCTGCGCCCACGGACCCGAGTTGAAAATCTGCCACTCGTAAAAACATCCGTCCGCGCGAATCTCCACAAACCCCGTGCCAATGCCGCCCAGCGGCGCGCCCGACCCCATCGGCATCGTGGAAGGAATCGTCACCGGCACGCCAGCCGCTCGCGCTCCACTCGCGCCACTCCCTTGGCCTGCGCCGCCCTTCCCTCCGCCCTTCCCTCCGCCTTTGCCCGGCCCTTCCACGGTCTCCTGGTAGGGCGCGGCTAGTGCGCCCGGCGCAACCAGAGCTGCACCACCCGCGGTGGCAGCTGTTGTGAGAAATTTACGGCGAGAAAGGCTCACGGTGAACTCCTGAAAAAGAGATTTTCGTCCGCGGCGCCCGAGAGTCCCCGCGCACGACGGCCCCAATTATAAGCCGCATGCGCAAGGACCAGTGCCAGCGATTCCTCAATGAACCGGGCGTCCCACCTATCTATTCGCTTCTTATCTTCCGCAAATAATCTTCCCCGGTCTGGCTTACATGTCAGGAGCACATTGCTGACACGCGGGTGTGTCAGCAACGCGCGTGTCAGGATTGAACGTTCCCTTTCCCTGGATTGCAATCCTCATCTCTACCACGTCAGCAGTTCGTCGCCCGCCCCAGACGACAGAAACGTAATTGGCTCCGGAAAGGTCCGAACCTTGTCGGAGAAGCACTCAATACTTTCAGGCCCTACTATCCTGGCTTGGCTCAAGGCCTGTTCGGCCTCCCGCAATACCACCACCGGCGATCGTCCGTTACTGGTCGCGATGCCAAAGCACGCCGACAGCCGTATCGATTCGCCCGCAACATGGAACGGCACGCTGAAAACATCCATCCGCAGGCGCTCCGCAAGCATCGTCGCATTGTCTGTAGCGCAGCCCGGCAGCACAATCATAAATTCATCCTTGCCAGGGCGGCCCAGCAGATCGTAGCTGCGCAACAGCCGCGTTGCCCGGGTCACCACCTGGCACAGCAACTCGTCGCACGCACGCGCGCCCAGCCGTGAGTTCCAGTGTCCAAAATCGTCAATGTCGAAAATCAACAGGCACAGCGAGGTATTCAGGCGCTGCACACGGTCCGTCTCCCGAAACAGCATCGCCAGCAGAGCCTCCCGGTTATACGCCCCCGTCAGCCGGTCCAGCTGCGCATTCAGCGCCGCCGACTCGCGCAGTCTTTCCAATTCCTGCGCCACATGATGCGTACGCAGAACCCTGTCCAGCCGAAGCTGCCAGTACGCAATCTCATCGGCACGCAGAATCAGGTCGTCGATCACACCTTCGCCAAGCCGGTTGGTCCACTCCTCTGTAACAGTGTCCGAAATCAGGACAATCGGGAACCGCTTGCTCCCCGCTTCGGTCACCCCCGCCAGAAGCTGCCCCATCGGCATCCCCGCCAGGTTCGCATCCAGAAGCGCAAGAGCCGGAGGCGTCGGACCCATCATCGCCTCCAGGGCCGCCTGCGCCGAAAGAACCACCTCCACCCGAGCCCCCGCTGCCAAAAGCACAGGTTCCGCCGCTGTCAAAAGTGCTGGCTCCGATGAAGCCAGCAAAAAAGTGAGATGGTTGCCTACACGCATCCTGGAGTGCCTCCGTAAAGGATGCATCGGCGCCAATTAGAAAAAATTTAGGAGGGAGGAGCAGATTCTTGGCGAATTCCAATCACAAACGCCGGAATTCCAGCTGCCTAAAGTACCGCTGAAGAACGCGCGCCATTTGAAAGAGCTCAACAAGGCCGCCTCAGGTCATCCGCCGCAGAGGATTGCGGCGGACGAGACCCGGGATTCAACTTCACCCCTGCGCAACGCGCGTGTTTACCTGGACTGAGCTGTCAGTCCACAAAGTCCACTTGCGGCGCGTTCGGAATAATTCCCCGTTCGTGCCCCAGTTCCAGCAGCTTGCGGATCGCCTCGCGCCCATCCGCCCCGTAGTCCAGCGTGCGCTCGTTCACATACATGCTCACAAACCGGCTCGCCGTACGCGTGTCAAGGTCTCGCGCAAACTGCATCGCATATTCCAGCGCCTGCTCGCGATGATCCAGCGCATGCTGAATGCTGTCCCTCAGCGCCTTTGAAATGATCTTGTGCTTCTCCGCGCCCAGCGAGCGCCGAATCGCATTCCCGCCCAGCGGCAGCACCAGCCCCGTGGTCTCTTTCCACCACACGCCCAGATCCAGAATCTTGTTCAGCCCGCTCGATGCGTAGGTGAGCTGCCCTTCGTGGATGATCAGCCCCGCATCGTAGGTCCCGGCAAGAATCGCCGGAATGATCTTGTCGAACGGCACCGTCTCGGTCTGAATCTTCGGATTGAAGATCTTCAGCGCCAGATATGCCGTCGTCATCGTCCCCGGAACCGCTATCTTCATACGTTCCAGATCGCCCAGTTCCAGCTTGCGGCTCGACACAATCATCGGCCCGTAGTTCTCGCCCACGCTGCCGCCGCAGCCCATCAGCGTGTAGTTCTCCTGCACATAAGGGTAGGCATGAAAGCTGATCGCGCTCACATCAAAGAACGCCTCTTCCTGAGCGCGCTGGTTCAGCGTCTCGATATCGCACAGTGTGTGCGAAAAGCGATATCCGGGGACGCGGATCTTGTTGGTTGCCAGTCCATAAAACATGAATGCGTCATCGGAATCGGGACTATGAGCAATGGATATATCGATTACAGAATCTGGACCCGATTTTTCAGTTTGATTGGCGCTCACGACGAGGTTTTTCCTTTCAAGGCAAATACAGTAATGGAATCGTTAGATGGAACTAAGCAGAACGGCGACGAAGGCGTTGAAATCCGACGGCAATCCCAGCCGCTGCCGCAACCTTCAGCGCATCGCCAGGCAAAAATGGCCATACAGCGAAACCCAGAGTCGACTGCAAGGACGCGTGCGTTAGAACTGCAAGCCACGCACCCCCGCAGACCAGAAAAAACAGGTCGCCCGCCGCGGCGCTCAAAGCTGCTGCCGCAAATCCGCGCTTGCTCCTGCGCCACAAAAACGAAATCAGAGCCGCCGCCGCAGGATAGGCGAGCAGATAGCCGCCCGTCGGACCAAAAAGGTGCGCCATCCCGCCCATGATCGTCGCGCTCGGCGCAAACACCGGCAGGCCCAGCGCTCCCTCAGCCAGATAAGCCGCCAGAGTCGCCGCCGCCAGCCGCGGCCCCAGCAGCAGCCCCAGAACCAGCACGGCAAACGGCTGCAGAGTAAGCGGAACCGGCGTGAACACGAGCGGCAAGGCAATGTGCGCGCAGACAGCCACAAACGCGCTGCCAACCAGCACGATTCCGGCCGTGCGCTGCCACGCCGCCAGCTTGGTGGCGGGCGCGGTCGTCGAGGTCAACGGTACTGAGAGTTCCTTATTCAAATGCTTCCTCCGGCAAAACTACAGAAAGGTCTTAGTCCGTGGGACGTTCCTCAGGACTCCAGCTCCACATCGGTCTCCTGGGCTGCATCCAGGGCGGCAAGGGCCTCGCGCCGGTGCTGTCTGCGCTGCAGCCAGATGTGGCGCGCCATACCCGCTGCTGCAAACAGCAGTGCTCCGACCGAGACGAGTAGCACAATCATTAACCAGCGCATAGGAGCAATCCCACCAAGAATACCAGAGTGGGTGGGTTCGGCTGGCACCCTCACACCCGCCGCAAGCTCCCCGCCAGCCACGCCAGATAAGGATGGCTCCCCGCCTCCACGCGCAAAACCAGAAACTCCGGCGTCTCATAGCTTTGCAGCTCATCGAGCCGCGCCTCCAGAGCCGCCACCTGATCCACCCCCGTTTTGATCACCAGCATCGTCTCCGCCGCCGACTCCACTTCCCCCTTCCATCTGTAGATCGACTCCACCCCCGGAATCAGCGATACGCACGCCGCCAGCCCCTCCTCCACGACCGTCCGCGCCAGGCTTCCAGCCTCCTCAGCGTTGGCCGCCGTCGTCAAAACTATCCGCGCTTGAGGATTGACTTCAGCCATGAGCCGCTCCCGGAATCAGAACCATTCTGAATCCAATGTAGTCCGAATCGGCCAACCCGAACAGGCTTTGTCAACATCAGAATCTCTCGATTGCTTGCCCATCCCGCCCCCATAAGGCACTATGGACTTTGGCCGCCAAGTCCGGCCGCGGTGGAGAAGAAAAGCATGAGCACAGCGATCAAATTTGGCACCTCCGGCTGGCGCGCCATTGTCGCCGACGAATTTACCCTGGCCAACATTCGCCTCGCAGTGGCTGGCATTGCCGCCTACGTCAACACCCAGCCCCAGCCCCACCGCGTGCTCATCGGCCGCGACCCGCGGTTCCTCGGCGAGAGCTTCGTCGCAGAAGCCGCCCAGGTCCTCGCCGCTGCCGGCATCACCCCCATCGTCATTCCCGAGGCCGCGCCCACCCCCGCCATCGCCTATGCCGTCCGCGAACTCAAAACCTCCGGTGCCATCAACTTCACCGCCTCCCACAATCCACCCGAGTACAACGGCATCAAGTTCTCCACGCACGACGGCGCTCCCGCCCTCCCCGAAGTCACCAAACAAATCGAAGCCGCCATCGTCGCCCTCCAATCTTCCAACGCCGCCATTCCAAAATCCGTGCCGATCGAGCAGCAAACCACCGACGTCAAGCCCACCTTCCTCAAGCGTCTCACCGAGCTCGTCGACCTCAAAGCCATCGCCAAGTCCGGCATCAAGGTCGTCTACGATCCCTTCTGGGGCGCAGGCCGCGGATATCCTTCCGATCTGCTCCGCGAAGCCGGCGTTCCCGTCGAAACCGTCCACGACTACCGCGACGTCCTCTTCGGCGGCCATGCCCCCGAGCCTGACGACCACCTCCTCGGCGACGCCAGGCGCAAAATGAAGGAATTCGGCGCGGCCATCGGCATCGCCACCGACGGCGACGCAGACCGCTTCGGCATCCTCGACGCCGATGGCGCCTTCATCCAGCCCAACTACATCATCGCCCTGCTCTTCGACTACCTCGTTGAAACCCGCGGCTGGCGCAACGGCGTCGCCAAAAGCGTTGCCACCACCAACCTCGTCAACGCCCTCGCCGACCACCACAAGATCCCGCTCTATGAAACCCCCGTCGGCTTCAAGTACATCGGCGAGCTCATCCTCGCCGACAAGATCGCCATCGGCGGCGAAGAGTCCGCAGGCCTCACCATCCGCGGCCACGTCCCGGAAAAAGACGGCGTCATCGCAGGCCTCCTCGTCGCCGAGATGGTCGCCACCCGCGGCAAGTCTCTCGCCGTCCAGCTCAACGAGCTGTTTGCCAAGGTTGGTTCCTTCTATCCCGTTCGCGAGAACTTCCACTTGACCCCGGAGGTCAAAGCCGCGTTCACTCAGAAGTTGAAGACCGATCCAAAGGAGCTCAGCGGACGCAAGGTCACAAGCGTCGTGCGCACCGACGGCCTCAAGCTCATTTTCGAAGACGGCTCATGGGTCTGCTATCGACTCTCCGGTACCGAGCCCGTCGTTCGCGCCTACACTGAAGCCCGCAACCTGCACGACATGGAAGCCCTCAAAGCCGCCGCCGAAAAATTCGTATTGTCCTAAAAGCGAGTTGAGTTGCAATGCAAGAAGAAATGTTCCAACCCGAACCCGCACCCCAGGCCCCCGCGCCGCTCTCCGCGCACCAGCGCGCCCTCGCCTGGACCCGGCGCGCCTGGCGACCGGCAGCAACCGTGCTCGCCGTGCTGTTCGCCCTTCTGCTCATGGGGCACGTCATCAACGGAAAAAATGGCCTCTCGGTCTGGCGTCAAAAGCGCCTTGAAGACCGCGAACTCCAAAAACAAATCCACGATGTACAGCAGGAGAACGCCCATCTCCGCCAGCAGGTCGACCGCCTCAAGTCAGACCCCGACGCCATCGAGCACGAAGCCCGCGAAAAGCTCCATTACGCCAAGCCAGGCGAAGTCATCTACGCCCTGCCCACGCCGCCACCAGCCGACACCCAGCCTGCTCCGGCGAAATAGCCAAACCTGCCAGTGCCCCATTCATCGCGGTTTTTTCGCGATGAGTGGGATCCGACACGCTTCGTTCCCACTTCTAAAAATCCACATGCACCCGCACAGACCCCACCCACACCGGCCCACGGTCGCGGTTATATCCCGGATGATCGATATGCTGCACATCCAGCGCATAAAACAACCCCCGCCATGCGTGCCACGTGTAGTAGCCTTCCACAATATTCTCGCGCCCATAATTTAAATTCCCGTCGCCCAGCAGAAATCCAAGCCCACCATCTTTCAAATAATTCTGATGGTCCCGCTTGATCGCATTCGAAACCACAGCCAACCCAACCTTGTCCTCCGGTCTGTGCCACCGTGCGCCCCCATAGTCTCCGCCCAGCTCCACCGTCTGGTCCACTTCCGTGTACGCAAACGACTCGTGCTGACCCTCGTTCCATCCAAAGCGCCCAAACACGCGCAGATTCGCGTTCACTTCCTGTTCCGTGTTGTACCCGAATCCATATTTCAGCGCCCCAAAATGCTCATGCAGCAGAATATTCGGCGTCTTGTCTGTCCCCGCCAAAAATGCATTCACCGCCTCGCGATAGGTGCCCATGTGCGCGCGATTGGCGTAGAACAGAATCCGCTGCGTTCCCTTGCGCTTTGCAATAAAGCCGTGCCGCAGCTCGAACTCGCCATCCTGCGCATGTGCGCGGCTGAAGGCCCAGTCCATATCAATTCCGTTGGCCACAACCGGCATCGCGAAAAGCCCATAGCGCACGCTCCACACCTTGTCGTCGTACTCCGCCATCCCGCCCACCGTGTAGCCGCGCGTGTCCGCCGCGTAGTCCCACGCGCCGTTGTTGTCCACGGTCCAATTCATGAACTGCAAATGGCTGTCCGACCCAACCTCGTTCACGTCAAAAAAATCCGGCAGCGTCATCTTCCCCGCGCGCAGCTCCACGCGCCGCACCGGCACCCTCGACGCCAGCGCAAACGGCCCCGCATCCTGCCCTGTCGTCTCGCCGCTCAGCCCGATCGTCTGGTGAATCTCATACCGCGCCAGATAAGGCTTCATGCCCAAGGTCGGGTTGCGCACCACGTCGAGATTCGTAAAACCCGCCAGCCCCAGCGCCTCGCTCAGCCCGCGTCCTCCGGCACTTTCCACGTCCAGAATCAGGTCCGTGCTGTAGCGGATCGACCGCGTCGGCCGCACCGCCAGATAAAGCGTCCCCACCTCTGAAGCCTTGTACTCGCCCCGGCCCACAAAACTATTCGGCCCCGCGTAAGGAGAATGAAACGGCAGATCGCCCTGAAAAATAATGTTTGCCTGCCCGGAGATCCAATAACGGCTCCCATCCGGATGCGGCGCCATCGTGAGCACGGGAACCTCTGCCGCACTCGGTCGCGCAGCCTGCCCTTCCCCACCCTGACCAGAACCCTGCGCCAGCCCCACTGCAAGTCCGCCCGCGAGCCCCCACGCGCAGGCCAGGCGCACCAGCAAAGCAACAACCGGAATGGGACGAAGGATGGGCATAGAATGAAGGAGGTTCTATACCCCCACTGGGTTAATACTATACCCCGGATGGGTATTATGTACTCCAGGAGACCCGCCATGTCCCACCAGGAACGAGAAAAACTCAAGCTGCTGCAAAGAATCAGAAAAGTCCGCGGCCAACTCGACGCCGTCGAGCGCTCGCTCGCCGCAGAAGAGGAATGTGGAGGTCAGTTGATGCTCCTCGCCGCCGTCCGTGGCGGCGTCAACTCCCTCATGGGCGAAGTCCTCGAAACCCACATCCGCTTTCACCTCGCCGACGGAGGCAAGGAGCAGATTGCCCCCGAACTCGCCGAAGACCTCATCGACCTCGTGCACGCATATTTGAAGTGAGCATTTTGAGCAGCCGCCCTCAGCTCTCACTCCTTACAATCGTAGTTCGCAGGGGGCGTGCGCTGTGTGAATTTACCGTTGATTTGCGTGCCGCTATCGTATCTGGTGCAGCATTCCCGCAAGATCGAGCACGTGATAGAGCAGCATCGCGCCCATCACAATCAGGTACCCGCGCAGAACCTTGAGCGACAGGCGCACGATCGGCGTCATGGTAATAGTCCCCAGGCCCTCGCTCGAACGCTTCTGCTCGGGCGCATCGTCCAGCGGATGGATGACGCGGAAATACTCGGCATTGTATGAGTTCTGTATCGTTGCCATAAATCACCTCGCGTTTTCAGTTGAATAGATTGGGAAGCATCACCTGCGAAGCCAGCAGCAGCGACAGGGCAAACAGGACTGCGATGATGCTCCAGTTGATGTAGTTGTTCCAGGGCCGGTTCACCCACTCCTCGCCAAGCAACTCGTGATCGTTGAGCAGCAGTTGCAGAAAGATGATGGCCGAGGGAAGAATCAGCCCCGCAAAAACCTGCACGCTGATGATCACCAGTTGCAGCGGCATATGCGGAATCAGCACAATGAAGGCCGCGGCGCTAACGCCCGCAATGTAGGTTGCGTAAAAGCCCGGCGCCTCCCACAGCTTCTTGTGCAGCGAGTGTTCCCATCCCCTCACCTCGCCGTAGGCCCAGGCACTGGCCAAGGAAATTGCGGTCGTGCCCAGCACCGCCGCATTCACCATAAGCAAAAGAATGCCGTTGCGCGCGAAATGGCCCAGTATGGGCATGATTGCACCGGCAAACTGAGCCGGGTCCTCAAACCTTATGCCGTGCTCAAAACCGTAGTTGCCCATCAGCATCATGGCGCCTGCCACCAAAACGGTGAACGTGGCCCCAATCAGCGTGTCGAGCCTGGCCCACTTCAGATCGGAGAAACGCAGCCGCTTCTCCGCAACGCAGCTCTGCTGGAAGAACAGTTGCCAGGGCGCAATGGTCGTGCCCACGATGGCAATCACCAGAAAAATCAGGCTGCTGGTGATCTCGCCCGCGGGCATCGTCGGAGCAACAGCCGCACTCACAACGGCTGCCCAATCGGGATGCACCAAATCGGCCAAAGCAAACCATGTCAGGTCCATCAGGCAAAGCGCGATGACGATCCGCTCCCAGCGCAGATAGCTTCCCGTAACCACCATCAGCGTCAGCCCCAACGCCGAGACCGGCACTGAGATGTACGGGCTCACTCCCAAACCGCTGAGCGCGAGCGAGATCGCCGCAAACTCGGTGATGAGGGTTAGAAAGTTCACGAACAGCAGATCGAAGAGCGAAAAGTGCCCCCACCACTTGCCGAAACGCTCGTAAATCATGGCCGCGTGGCCCTTGCCGGTGGCAATGCCCAGCCGCGCCACCATCTCCTGCACAAAGTAGCAGATGGGCAGCAACACAATCAGGGTCCACAGCAGGTGCAGGCCATATTGCCCGCCGGCCTGCATATACGTGGAGACCGCCCCGGCGTCGTTGTCCGCCTCCATCACGATCAGGCCGGGGCCGAAGACCATCAGAAAGGTGAGCAGATGCTTCTGCCAGGACCGGCGGACCAGCCGGCCGGCGACAGGCGCCTCTGCGACTTCAACTTCTGCTTCCATCATGCGCACTGGTGAATCCTTTCTGCGTCAACCAGGAGGCATGGGCTGGAATCAACTTGCACTTTTTGCGCCCGCACCCAGACGCAGGCCAGCGGCTTCTTCAAATCGCCTGTAGGCACCCAGACACAGGTGAGGCGAACAGTACTCTGGATCAAAATCAGCTTGCTCTTCATGGTTCCTCCTCGCTCAGCCCATGCATGGATGCGCGTTTCCGGCTCACAAAAGCGCAATCCGGATGACGGCATGGTTCGATGGACTGTAGGTTCGGGAGGGTGAGTCAGGCTTGGAACATCAGCGGCTCACACGCTCAATTCACAGGTCGTGCACCGTGAAGAGCGCTGTGGGAATCGCCGCTGGTCAAGCTATGGGCGAGTCTCGGAGCGCACATCACTGCACAGGAAAGAACTCCAGCTACTTGGGGGTTCTTGTGCGGATTCGTTGCTCATAGTTCTCCTGCAGAGTGGGGAATTACCTTGCTTGTCATTTTTACCATACCCCCGCTGGGTATTGTCAACTTAAAAACAAAGCCTCGTCGAAAAGCATCGCAAACTCTTTGGGAGTTGCTTTTTCCGCTCCTGGCTGGACTCTACCTCGCTCCCGGCCGCGCCAGTTCCCCTTCCGGCGCAAGCCCCAGAAACTCCTGAAACACATCGTTCGAAAGCATGCGTCCCCGCTCCGTAAGCCGCACGCGCTCGCCATCAAACGCAAGCAGCCCGTCTTCCGTCAGCCGGCCCACAACCCGCAACGCAGCTCCGGCCATTGCCGCCCCAAACTCCCGTTCCACCGCCGCCACTTCAACTCCTTCATTCAGCCGCAGCCCCAGAAACCAAGCCTCCTCATGTTGGCTCGCAACGGAAAGCCGCGTCTCGTCCAGCCTCTGCCAGCCCTCCAGGTAAGCCCCTAGTTCGTCCGTACTCGTCGCCCGAAGCACATCCCTATTTCCCTTTGCCTCCGGCGCCGCCCGCAGCATCGACGAAGCATCCAACCCAACCCCCAGATACGGCCTACGCTGCCAATACCGCAAATTGTGCCGCGACCCGAATCCCGTTCGGCAAAAATTCGAAATCTCGTACTGTGCGATCCCCGCGCCTGCCAGCCGCCCAAGCGCACTTCCGTACATCCGCGCAATCGCATCGTCCGATGGAACCAGCCCCGCCTTGTACCGCACACCGCCGGCCAGCATCTCCCGCCCCAGCCGCGAATCCTCGTCCACCTCCAGCATGTAAACGCTCGCGTGCGGCACGCCTGCCTCAACCAGCACATCCAGCGACTCCTCCCACGAAACAAACGTCTGCCCCGCCAGCCCCGCAATCAGGTCCACATTCAGGTTCGCGATTCCCGCCGCGCGCAACCGCCGCAAATCCTCCGCAACCATTGCCCGTTCGTGCAACCGCCCGCTTGCATGCGCCTCGCTGTCAATAAACGACTGCACGCCCAGGCTCACGCGGTTCACGCCCGCCTCAACCAGCGTGGCAAGCACATCGTCGCTAATCTGGCCCGGCGCGCACTCAACAGTAATCTCCGCTTCCGGATCGAAATCGAACTCCAACCGCATCGCCCTGAAAAGCCGCGCCAGCAGATCCGGAGCCAGCAGGCTCGGCGTTCCACCACCCAGATAAACCGTGTCCACGCGCCGAGGCAGTTCCGCGACCATCTCAGCGGCCCACGCCCCGGCGCGCGTCAAATCCTCAACCAGACGCTCCACATAGTGCCCCTGTTCGCTCGCCGGATACACGCCCGAGGCAAAGTTGCAATAGGTACACTTCGACCGGCAAAAAGGGATCGAAACATAAAGTCCCAGCGCATTGTCCCGTTCAGCCGTCATAAAAAGATTGTTTCACGCGCCCGCACCAGTCATCGCCTCGCATTCCCCAGCCCCGGCTTCGTGCAATCATGGAAACAAGGAGAACCCGCTTGAAGTCTTGGCCAGTTTTGGGTATTTTCCTCATTCAAGTCATTTTGCTCCTGGCATATTGGTTTCTTTACCACACCTGGATTGCCTTCTTTGATCCCGCCAGTGCTGCCACCGTTGTCGCGTTGCATGTGGCCCTGCTGGTGCTCGCCTTCAGCTTCACCGTCACCACGCTGCTTAGCTTCCGCTTCTCAAATCCACTGCTCTCCCTCTTCTATTGGTGCGCCGCCGTCTGGCTCGGCTTTCTCAACTACTTCTTTTGGGCAGCTTGCTTCACCTGGCTCGTCTGGTACGCGTCGCTCGCCCTTCATCTGTTCGCCAATCCAGCCGCCGCGCGCCCGCTCATCGCCGGCAGCCTTGCCGCCATCGCTTTCCTCACCGGAATCTACAGCCTCCTCAACGCCCGCTGGATTCGCGTCCGCCGCATCCCCATCGCCCTGCCCGGGCTTCCCGCAAGCTGGCGTGGCCGCCGAGCCGTACTCCTCTCCGACCTGCATCTCGGCAGCATCAACGGAGCCGCATTCAGCCGCCGCATGGTCGCTCTCGCCTCCAGCCTTGAGCCCCACATCGTCTTCATCCCCGGTGACCTCTTCGACGGAACCAAGGCCGACCTCGACAAGCTTGCCGCCCCCTTCAAAAATCTCGCCCCGCCTTTCGGCGTCTATTTCTCCACCGGCAACCACGAGGAGTTCAGCGACCCTGCGCACTTCCTCCAGGCCGCAACCCGCGCGGGCATGATCGTTCTCCACAATGAAAAAACAATCGTCGACAACCTTGTCATCGTCGGCGTTCCCTACGGCGACTCAACCAGTCCCATCCGTCTCCGCGCCACACTCGAAGCGCTGAGCCTGGCCACAGATCAAGCCAGCATTCTGCTCAACCACATGCCCAGCCGCCTGCCCATCGTCGAGGGAGCCGGCGTCAGCCTCCAACTCTCAGGCCACACCCACGGCGGACAGTTTTTTCCCTTCACCTGGCCCACCCGCCGCATTTTCGGCCGGTTCACCCATGGCCTCCACCAATTCGGTGCGCTCCAGGTCTACACCTCTACCGGCGCTGGAACCTGGGGCCCCCCCATGCGCCTCGGAACTCATCCGGAAATCGTGTTGCTTACTTTTGCCTAGAAGTGTTCTCATGGTGCTTCGCTTCTGAACTGATCTCTCCGTTTGGGAAAAGAGGACCAATCATGCCGCTATCGAGCAAACGATTTCTTGCAGTCCTGACCATGGCCGCCCTGCTGGCCCTCCGCACCGCCGCTCAGCAACCCGCCGCTCAACCCGGCCCCAACCTCGACTTCCCAACCGTCCTCTACGGCGCCGCCTACTACAACGAGTACATGCCCCAGGACACTCCCGACGCCCAGGCTGTGCGCCTCGAAAAAGACGTAGCCCTCATGAAGGCCGCCCACCTCAGCGTCGTCCGCATGGGCGAGTCCACCTGGAGCCTCTGGGAACCCGCCGACGGACAGTTCGACTACGCCTGGATGGATCGCATCGTCGACGCCATGGGCAAGGCCGGCATCAAGGTCATCCTCGGCACCCCAACCTATTCCATCCCCGCATGGATGGCACACCAGCACCCTGAAATCCTCGCCGATCGAATTCCGCCGGGCATGTTCGGCGGCAAAGCCGTCCCTGCCGTCTACGGCCTCCGCCAGAACATGGACACAGACTCGCCCGCCTATCGCTTCTACGCCGAGCGCCTCATCCGCCACATCGTCGCCCACTACAAAGACAACCCCACCGTCATCGGCTGGCAGCTCGACAACGAAACCTCAAGCTATGGCGCAGACAATCCCGATGTCTTCATCGGCTTCCAGCATTACCTTGAAAAGAAGTTTGTAACCCCAGAGGCCCTCAGCAAAGCCTGGTTCCTCAACTACTGGGGAGAAAATCTCCACACCTGGGAAGATCTGCCCACCCGCGACGGCGCGCAAAGCACCGGCTACAAGCTCGAGTGGACTCGCTGGAGCCAGATGCGCGTCACCGACTTCCTCCGCTGGCAGGCTGCACTGGTCCGCGAGTGCGCCAGCCCAGCCCAGTTCGTCACCACCGACTACGGCGGCATGATGAAGCGCGACGTCAACGAGGAAGCCATCGCCGCCTTCCTCGACATTCCCGCCGACAACATCTATCACCCAACCCAGGACCACTACGACGGATCGCTCCAGGACCTGCAGACCGACTTCACGCGCTCCCTGAAACACGGAAATTTCCTGGTCACCGAGACCAACGCCCAGACCATCGGCTGGTCCTCGCAAGGACAGTTCCCGCCCTACGACGGCCAGCTCCGCGAAGATGTCTACACCTATCTCGCCGGCGGCGCAAACATGGTCGAGTATTGGCACTGGGCCTCGATCGCCGCCAACCAGGAAACCTACTGGAAAGGCATCCTCTCCCACGACCTTGA